>JAAUXX010031190.1_pt1 | contig 18272 bp, 16 predicted proteins | sample 7278111 | NCBI WGS metagenome assembly JAAUXX01 (sample SAMN14350116, study PRJNA611818) | marine sediment metagenome | isolation source: surface marine sediment (1.8m) | place: French Polynesia: Moorea | collected 2018-08
ATCATGAATTCTCAGCACACACCCCAAAACAAACCCACTGCTTGTAATCAAAAAAACAAAGATGAACTTGAATTTGCACAAAGCAAATCAGGCATAAAACAATTGATTGGAAAACGAATACGGCTTTTAGTATTTCTTGCACTATCTCTTACTGTGGTCGGCTGCAGCAGCACTTTGCTTCAAGCTGATTTTGAAGGATATGAAGATGGTGAACCTATTGGCATAGATGATATTCCGCCTGATCCAGGGGCACCCCTGGTTGGTGAACCAGATGGTGATTGGGTCATCCCTGAAGGTCCAGTCTGCAATGGAACTACCTATTCAGTACGCACTGATGATGCGATAGCCGGCCAGAAAAGCTTGGTACTCCAGTATGCCAGGTTACCACACTGCATTGATGATTGTAGCTTCTGTGAGGAACTTGCCGTGTTGAATTTTGATCCGGTTTCACCCACTGATGATGGTCGTCCAATACGTTTCCTGTGGAATGGTAAAATTTCAGACACTCTTGATGACACGAAATTGGAGGTGGCCATACGGGAGGCTGATGTATTTTTTTCGAAACTGCGCCTGCTCATAAGTCAAGACCGACTGGAGGTTTTCCAAGGCACCAGTTTAGAAAAAATTATATTTAACAACTTTGGCGCAGTGCACTCCATATTTATTCGAATAACGCCATCGGATGGAAGCTATGGTGTTCAGGTGTCAGCACCAGGGTTACCCACACCACCTAATAATGCAGATCCTTGTGTGTTTCCGAATGTAGCCTGCGGCGATTTCTCCACCAACAATTTCGATCCATCACAATTGGTCATGCGGATGCAATTTCTTGGCTTGCCTCCCGGTGTGAGCAGCACATCTCAACCCGAATATCGGGTTGACAGCATCAATATCACTCAATAGCCAGAATGAAATTCTTGTAGAGGTTACAACAGCCGACAGCTTAGCTTGCTGTTGGCTTTTTTACTGATGTAAATTTTATTTGCACATTGTATCATTGAATGATACTATAATTACTATGATACAAATAGACACAACATCCACTGTCTCTCTTGCTGAACAGATTGAGACTGAAATTAGACGGGCAATAGCATCTCGAGTGGTACAACGAGGAGATAATTTGCCCCCCGTGCGTCAACTCGCTGCTGATCTAGGGGTCAACTTAAACACTGTGGCCCGCGCATATCGAGCGCTTGAAGCGAGCGGTCTGATAATTACCAGGCGTGGTCGCGGGACTATCGTAACGGCTAATTGTGAAAACAGTACGGATTCTCCACCAAGCGAGTCTGTGGTAGCAGTGATTACAAAAGAGCTGGAAAAAATCATCAGCGATGCAAAACTCTCAGGGATGAAGAAAAAAGACATTTTCCACATCTTTGATCAACTCGCTGGTAAATATTGGTAAAGGAAGTAAACAATGAGCTGGCAGAAGTATTCTATTTTTTTTGACACCGCATTTATTTGTACCCCCTACCTTTTAACGATTGTGTTTCCCGCCAAGCCAAAACTAGCGGGAAAAGTGGCTGATGAAGTGCGTCGAAAAACCCTTTATCTATTAGCCGCGACTGTTGCCAGCCTGGCTATTATGCTCGCTGCTCACCGTTTCTATACTGGATCTGGCAACCTTGCTCTATGGGTCTTATTTTTTCCCCTGTGGTTTTTAGGTGCAATGCGGATCATGCCACTTAAACGACCGAGCTGGTTTGCCATTAACCAGAAAGGTTCCAACATCAGAACTGCCACGCTGACCTCCCGACTATCATCAAGTCCAATACCGTCTGCAGCTTGGTTGTTGATCTGGCTGTTGCCCGTTGTAAGCACCATTTTTGTCCTACTGAATATTGATGATCTAAGAGATATGACGAACATGGCACCACTCTTCATGCTCACAGGTGCGTATTTCTGGGCAGGCCTAGGCAATTATGGTGCGCGCTGGTTTCTCGTTGAACCGGAACCAATGGATAAAGATAATTCTGAAGAACTAACACTAGCCTACGAAAGATTGAGAAAGGTTAAATTATGGGGGTGGTACTGCGTGGTTGGCGCAGCTACTGGCATTTTCTGTGCAGTTGCCGTCTTTACTCTTCTAGAGTTCGCTTTGACAAGCATAGTCTGGACAGGGGCAGGTGGCGGCACTTTAGTTGGTATTTTTGGTGGTGTTTATGGGACATACTGCACAATTCTGCGAGGTCGAACCAATGAGCTGCGTGTCAAGCTAGAAGAGCAATCCGGCTGATTTCTCCCTCAACATCTGACTTTTCATTCTACTATGGTTTAACGGAGCTTCGCTTGCTAAAAGCAAAATTGAAAATTGTAATGCTTTAATTATCGATATTTTCCGGTACAGACGAGTAACTAAGCTTCTCATCTAGATTCGATGCTGCCGGTACAGATTTTCTGGCATGCCATAGCATAACTCCTTTTCGAATTCCTTCCTTGGTGAAATTGAGAAATCGTAGGGGTTCTAAGATGCACCGTATCATTAATGAGCTTCGCGCACAGGTACCCTCGATCCAGCTTGTTAATTCACTATTGCGCCCACTCTGCATGTGGGTCAGTGCTAAATTCAGATTAAAAGCAGGAGCGAAAGTAACAGTATATGATTCAACCGGGTCATTTTTAAAGGGATGATCACCTATAGCCTCAGCTTCATCTCGGTTTGGCAGGTTTGCCAAAGTGCTGAGTAAAGCTATGATGGTATCTTTTTGCTCATTGGGGTTAATCGCCAAAATCGTATCTTCGCCGAAACGACATAAACCTTCTAGAAACGCCTCTATACCCTCTCGCAGATCCAGCAATCCCCATTCTAAAATATCAGTGTTAGCCTTTTCTTTTAACAATGGTCCCCATATTCCGTTATCAAGATGTGTATACGCCAGGGTTAAGCCATGATCACCGGTAGTGAAAATTTCCAGTATCCTGGTGGCGGAAAAACTCACAGGACAATGAATTTGCTGTTGATCCGGAGCAAATAAATAGCCGAATTTCTTCTTGTACTTTCCTGAAATTTTACCAAATCGGTTCACCCCAAAATAAAATCCGTAAAGCTCATTTTTCCGGTCAGGGAAATACATTAAAAGAATATCTTTAATACAATCCTGCAGAGTGCCTTTGACTCCGAGGTCCACTACTCCATAGGGAATATCTTCAAATAAACCTTCCTGTTCAAGATAATTCTTGGCATTGATTCGCCATTCTGCCGCTTTATCCAAAATCGCTTTTTGGACATTTGGTACGTGCAACAGGCTTTGTAATATTTTGATTTCATAAGTATTGAAATGATAATCTGCGGCATAATGAGTGCCAGAAAGTGCCTTGAGCTCGCGCTGCAGCATAGCGACATCCAGACCAGTTCTGTTGGCAATCATACCCAGTGAAAGGTATTGTTTTTTTAACAGAATCCAGCTTATGATTTTATCATCTATCTCAGTCGTTGCCGGAACGTACAGAGCTTGACGCGAGGCATAGAGATAACGCAGCTCCCCGCAAAATCCTGAGTACTTGTGTATTCTTCTGGCAATTTGCAAAAGAATTTGACCATCTCGAGCTAGAAAGTATAACCGCTGCAGGTTGTTACGTTCTGCCTCCTGGAGAATCCATTTCACATACATTAATAAAACAGGACCAGCTATATTTGCCCCGATTTGAAAAAGAGTCTGCTGATGTTTGGAGATTATCGGAGAATGCAAGCGCGCCTGACGAGATGCACCACTGAGTTTCTGCCCTATTGAAGAAAACTCACCACTTCTTTTTTCAAGCAGAATCTTTTCAAATCGGTTTATCCTTGTTTCCTTAAAATAGAAACTGTTTATCCCATTCCTTTTGGCTGATTTGTGATCTGCACGTTTATTGTCACCGATATGGAGGACCCGGTCAGGAATACAATTTTCCTTCTGCAAAACAGTGGGATAGAGATCGCCATGTTTTTTGGTTTTGCCAAATTCGTGAGAGACGTAAATTTGATCTTGAGAACAATAGACTCCAACTTTAATCAACATCTGCAGCAACACGTCTTGTGGTAGATACATGTCGGTTACAAAAATTACGCGCTGCTTCTGGCGATTCAGTTCATTGATCAATCGGATAATTGAGCTGATTGGTCTGACACATTCAAGCTCTACTTGAATTTCCAGAGCTTTTAATTGATCAACAGCCAGATCCGTTAGTCCAAATTTGTTTTGCAGATAGCTATAAATATCTGTAAGGCTGCATTCTTTTTGTAACTCTCGCCGAGTCAACTTTGCTGCATTGTGACGATAAAGTTGAAAATCATCAGAGAAATGAGATGGCAGATTAAGCTTAAGAGCAGACAATCTTTCCTGCATTATTAAAAAAATGCCATCGGGTGTTCCCGTGGCCCGACTAAGCACAGTGTCAAAAATATCAAAGCTGTATAGATGTATACCATCTATTGGTATTTGCTGCCGAAGGGAATCAAGATCTGAGAACATACCTCATCTACACTCCTGATCTGTAGACAAGATAACCCACCAAAATTCTATAACTTTTAGTTATCTCATCTACGATGTAGTTTTTCACCCGGAAATATCGCGGTTAACAGCTCTTTAATAGAATACACTCCTTGCAACATTAAACCACGGTTAAGAAAAAACAACACAATGAAAGCTATCAGGGGATGAAAATATCCAAATCGGGGTTACCATTCCCTCAAAGCTCATCTTTATGTGCTAAAAAAACCTGAAAATAAGTAAATAAAATAACTTCTATTATTATCCCAGAACAAGAGAAGGCGAAGTATGAAATATGTATTTTTTCGAATGCCGAGGACCGGATCAACGTTCATCACAAAAATCTTCCAAACCGATATTAAGGATCACGTTAAAATCATAAATCATGAAAGTTTGTATGAAAACGGCAAAAAGGATGTAAAAGGGTTGCAGGAGGATAGGCTCTGGCGATTTTGCTTTGTCAGAAATCCATACACCAGATTTGTCAGCGCCTATCGATGGTTGAGAGTACCACGTAAATACAACAGAGTCGATGCAATTCAGAAGGAGGCAGTGGCACAGTATAAAAATCTCAAGGAATTCTGTCGCAACCTCGATGAGTTTGTTGCCGATCCTCTCAATTTCCCTATTCACTTCTATCCCCAGCATGAATGGATTACAGATACAGATGGCAATCTCACCATGGACTATATCGGGAGATTTGAAGAGATGAATGACTCCTGGAAAATTATCACCCAGAAACTTGGTGTACCATATAACCCCGTACATAATGTCCATCAAAAATCCATCCGCGGTAAGGCCTCGCTCCTGCGCAAAAAAATTACCGGAGACTTTAACCAGGAGATGGATGATGAAGTGTATGAATTATTGCACTCCTTTTACAAGAAAGACTTCGAATTATTTAATTATTCCGGGCATCATATATGTTGACATTCCTTTATCCACTTAGAATTGCAACGATCATCTGAATACCTCTTCGTTACACCTTAAGGGAGGAGAATGCATTCTATAAAGCTACGTTTCGTATGAAATGACGTTGTAGGATCATTTTATTCCTATGTCATCTGTTTCCCAAAGATTAAGTCCCACTCCACATGCTTTAAAGAAAGCAACTCCGACTTATCTTATTGAACGAGTTATCCAAAGAAAAAGGAGATGAGTCATGCAATTAACCGATGGTGAAAAACTTATACTGATCATGCTTAGTGATTTATTGGAAGCCCAGGAAGTAAATAAAAGTGTTGATCCTGAGTTTATCAAATCAGCGATCTACTACGATTGCCTCTGGGGATTACCTTGGGAATACCCTGGCATTCCTTTCACAAAGACATCAACACCAACCAACGTCGACTGGGTGATGAATATACTGCAGATGTGGACCACAATTGAAGCAAGCTATGGGAAACTCTCACCTGAAGATAAAGAGAGAGTGGAGCTTCAGGCCAATCCTTTTGGAACGAACCCTCAATTTAGTGGTTTTGATGTAAATAGTGAATCTGAACAACTCAGAATAACAAGATTTCTGATCAATAACTTGAAAAGATTTCTCAACTTTAAGAACCGTGACTTGAATTCGCAGATACCGCTGAGCGGCAGATATCAAAGGATGTATTCTATCTATGAAAAACTATTTCCTAATATAGAGAAGGGTATACTTGGCACAGACCAGATCATCGAGATTCTTTGCCAGGGATCGGAAAAATAAAGTCGGTCAAATAATCATTTTATCTTCTTCTTTTAATATTTATGCCACTTACATTGCACCAATAATTGCAACCTGGTCAAGAAGAGCCATGAGGCATGGAACCATCCTTAAAAAATCATCCATACTTAGTTACGTTTTTTCATGGGTAATTGTGCATGATAATAATTCTTAGATGCTTGCCAAAGTATCATCAGACAGGATAATATACAAATTGATGGCTTTTAGCTTTGGGGATAAAATGTATTAATTTTGAAATGATACTCAATAAATTAAGGTGCCACTCCAAGATTATCATAGGTCTTTTTTCAGGTTTATCTTTATTTGCCCAGCAGGCTTTTGCTCAAGAAATAATCAATCATGCCGGAAGAATTCTGGGTGACCAACTTACAGTAAGCGCTCCAACTTTATTTAATACGTCCACCGCCGATGCAGTAGTATCATCGCTACAGATAATGCCCAGGGACAATCCCTGGAATGAAGATATTTCAAATCGTCCCCTGCTTTACAATTCGGCGGCAATGATCAACCAGATCAGTACAGATTTACCTTCAAATCGTCAGGACCTGCGCCCTTTTTATGAAATGAACTTTGTTATCATCCCGGCTGGCCAACCCAATGTTCCGATCAACTTTTTTAACTATCCCGATGAATCCGACCCCAGCCCATACCCTATACCTGCAAACATGCCTGTCGAAGGCTGGCCACGGGTAACCGGTGGATTGACCAACAGCCAATGGCAGGAGGATATAAATGGTGACGGGGGTGATCGGCACTCAATGATTTTACAACCTTCCACCGGAATGCTCTGGGAAACTTGGTTAACTAAACGGGTCGGTAGCAGCTGGCAGGCATCCAACGGAGCAAAGTTCGATATCAACTCCAATGCGTTGCGGCCAGCTGGTTGGACCTCGGCTGATGCCGCAGGTTTGCCAATGTTTCCAGGTGTAGTGCGTTATGAAGAATGTCAACGTGGCGAGGTCGAACATGCTGTACGGATGATCGTTGATCGTACCAGAAAAGAATACATCTACCCGGCAACCCATTATGCCTCTGTTCCAGAAACTTTCGACCCTAATGTACCAGCTATGGGACAGCGGTTGCGCCTTAAGGCAAGTTTTTCCATCCCTGGATACTGGACCATGGAAGCTAAAGCAGTTGCCATGGCACTGAAAAAATATGGTGGAATAGTTGCTGACAATGGTGGTTTTCTTTCATTTTCAGTGAGCCCTGATGATCGTTTTCCTGATGGAGCTTTTGATGATCTGCGAGACATTGCTGTCGATGATTTTGAGGTAGTACAAACCACAGGACCGACTGAAGGACCGCGCTCACCCGGTGCTCCCACTGCTGATGCCGGTGAGGATCAGATTGTGCACATAAACAGCGGTGCCATGCTTGACGGCAGTGCCACCGGAAGTAGCCTGACAACCACCTGGTATGCATATCCCTACACTAGCCAACCTGGCAGTACAACCTTCAACGATACCGCACTCTTAAATACCGTGGTAAATTTCGATACTGTGGGGACCTATACCCTGATGCTTAAGGTTGAAGATGGAATACACACGCCGGCATATGATGTAGTCGAAATTATTGTTACGGCCACAGGTAACGCACCGCCAACAGCTCATCAGCAGAATCTTGAAGTCTTCAAGAATCAGTCATTAGTGCTCACCCTGTCGGGAGAAGATCCTGAGGAAGAACCATTGACTTATCACCTGGAGTCACAGCCATCCCACGGAACCTTAAGCGGTACACCACCAAATCTTACCTATATCCCAAATGAGGATTTCACCGGAAAGGATAGTTTTTCTTTCACGGTAAACGATGGTGAACTGAGTTCTTTTCCTGCAGCTATAAATATGAAGGTGGTTTGTCAGCCTGGAGAATGTTTTCAATGGAATCTCTTTTTACCGGCCATTATTCATATTTCACAATAGTGGATTCCGAAGGCTGATTATTACTGAGAGACGAACATTTTATCACTATCTCCGCTTCCGAAGAGTTATTGAGACTGTTTAAGTAATTACTCGCTGGCAGCCTGTTTTTCCTTTGACATGGCCGCTTCTATCCGTTGTACATATTGGGCGGTTTCTAAACCTTCACGAGAAAAAACAAATCCCGAGCTCAACACTGTATCTTCTCTATTCCACACAACTTTCACCACTGGTGCACCGCCGGCCCATCTCCCAGAATGCCACTTTCCTGTCTTTACCTCAACAATATCTCGTATCAGTATAGTTAGTGGCTTCTGTGTAAGGTTACGCTTAAAAAAAAGTGTTTTATCATCAAGCCAAAATTCCCCAATACCACGGGCAAGATATCCATCTTCCCGGTAACGACGCCACCATTTGTTCTCTTTTTCCGTCCCCAAATAGTGACCACATTTAGTATACGTCTTACTCATTCTCTCCCCCTACGCTTTCAGGGTTATACATTTTTTTGCCATCATGCTATTTTATGGTGACTGCAATACCATGCTCCACTACACCATTGTTACCATAACCTAATTTATTCCATGTTGCCTGCATGGGTTGCTGCTCTCCTTGAGAATCGGTGGCTCTGCTTAGAATTGTGTATTCACCGCTCTTTTTAACAGACCAGATAAACTGCCAGTGACGCCAGGCGTATGGCTCGTGTGGACCGATAAAATCGGCCTGATGCCAAGTTGATCCATTATCGACTGATATATCTACTTTGTAGATATCTTTTTCTCCGGCATAGGCAGCACCTAATACGGTAATTTCCCCAGGCTCAAGTCTTTCTTCGATTTGTGGCTGAAATATGATGGATTTCAGTTGCATTTCTTTTACTACATTTCCCGTTTTTGGATCCTGGTCTTTATCAAAAACGCGGTAGACATTGTCCATGAAAAAGCCTTCATGCTGTTTCTCCATTAACGTTATCCGATTGAGCCATTTCACACAGCTGGCCCCAGTCCAACCAAGTGCAAGTCCACGAAGCGGAAAACCATGTTTCAGCGGTAAAGGATCACCATTCATTTCATAGGCCAGTAAAGTGGTTGACATTGCTTTTTCAAGAGGAATGGAACGGATAAATTGTATCTGCGCCTTACCCAAAGGTTTGTCGAAGCCGCTAAAGGCTGCATGCTGGGCGTTATCCTTAACACCAGCGAGTTCCAGAACGTCCTTCAACCAAACCCCACTCCAGACAGCATTGCCTATCCCACCGATTGTCCATGGATTACCATAGGATTTTTCCTTAAGTAAAGATCGGGAATTTCCAGAACATTCAAGTGTATTGGCAGCTATCGCTTTGGGCATTTTTAGAAGCGTGGCAAAATCGAGCTCCACAGGGTTCTGAACTTCTCCGTCAATGTTCAATTTCCATTCACGAAGATCAATTTCCTTCTCTGGTATTTCACCCTGGTTACGGTCAAAAAATACGCTATTGGCGGTAATCCAAGATTTAAGGCTATCTATTGGTGTTTCGGCATTGAGAGGTTTTTTGCTCATTATCCGCATTCTGTCATCCATGATCTCCTCACGGTTATGATTTACAGAGAAGTATTGCTGTGCTCTTCAAGCCCAAGCATTTTACTTCAAACCAACGCCTGCATCTCAATATTTTAGTATTTCTCAGATATCATAAGCATCAACAGTTGCTCATTATTATTACACAATTTCATAAATTCGCAACATTGACGATAATGCGTAGGGTGATTTGAACGTAGTCAATAATGTAAAATAGCACAGTTGATGGAATTCTACCTTTGCGACACCTGGTTAAATATGTTAAATAGCAACAATATTTGAAATCCAACCTCCACGTAAATACACAATACACAGATCAATATGACAAATCAAAAAATGTTATTCTTTCTGCTCATTTGTAGTATTTTTACGCTGCTCTCCAGCTGTGCCTTTACTGAAGGCAAACCCAAAAAAGTCATTTTACGGCATCCTGTGACCTATGATTATGTTGACTGCGATGTAGACATTTGGCAGACGGAAGAGTCGTATAAGAAGAATGACAAGTGTGTTGAAAGCTATAAAAAACAAGGCTTCGTGGTCTGGGAGACGCGTTAACCTCGTCTTTCCTCTACCGGCTTAAATTTCATGCCAACAAGGGTTGCTAGGATTACCAAGGTTGTAGAAATAAAGATCATCACAATCCCTAGGGCAGAAAGCTGTCCCCATAAACCATCCTCGGCAAATCGAAGAATCTGAACAGCGAGTACCTCTGTGCCTGGTCGTGAAAGAACAACAGCCAAAGACAGTTCCCTGATGAACATCGATGCCATAAGTATCCAACCAGAAACGATACCGGGAATGAGCAAAGGAATAATTATACGCCGCATAGTGGTTAACGAACCTGCTCCACATACTTTCGATGATTCTTCAAGATGGCTATGGACTTGAATGAAAGCACTGGTCAACGGACGAACACCATATGGTAGATAGGTGGCAATATAACCAATAAGCAAAGCCCAAATAGTGGCGTAGAGCGGTGTCCGCACAAAAAACCACATAAAACCAACCCCAATTACAATTCCAGGAAATGAGAAAGAGAGAAAAGCCAGCGTTTCAAGAACGCCAGAAGCATGGGTGCGTATTTTTACAATAGCATACGCTACAAAAACCGAAAGCGTGACTCCTAGGGTAGCACCTGTTATCCCCAGGAATAGACTGTTCTTCAGGGCTAAAATTGATATCGGATCCTGCAAAACTTCGACCCAATGACGCATACTCATCATTGAAAAGGCTTTGGCACTGGGGATCATTGAATACGGCACTAGAGAAGTATACAGCAATACAAAGACCGGCAGAATGATAAGGATAATCGAAAGCATTCCAACAGCCAAGAAGAGCGGATATCTTGCTTTTTTAAGTTGAATGACAGTAGGCTTGTACCCTCTGCTTGAAATGGTGACATATTTCTCACTCTCAGCGGTTAGATATCGATAAATATAGATAAGGGTTATTGAAGTTGCTAGTATCGAAACTCCAATGGCGGCCGCCTTGCCAAAGTCTGCAGCAAAACCAGTCGCAATAGTTTGATATATATGGGTTGCCAAAACATATATCCTTCCTGGAATTCCAACAACAGAAGGAACTGCAAATGATGCCAGACTGCGCACTAATGAGAGAATAAAAGCAGCTAAGATGGCCGGTCTGAGAATTGGCAGTGTCACTCGAAAAAGGGTTCGGATCATTGAGCCTCCACAAACTTTGGAGGACTCTTCAAGAGAGATGTCAAAGGAGGCCATTGCTGGTGCTAAAATAAGATAGGCAATTGGCAAATCGAGTAGACCCTCAACGAGTATCATACCCGGCAGTGAATAAATATTGATGGAAACTTCTGCCAAACCAGGTATCTGGCGAAGAAATAAGTTGATCAATCCATTTGAAGGATTAAGTAACAACACCCAGCTCACCGAAAACAGAATGTGGGGAATCATCATAGGGATTATAGAGATGATCCGGAAAAGGAATTTAAAAGGAATATCTGTTCTCGTATTTAAATATGCCAAAAGAAGTGCCAATAGCGTTGCAACTGTCGAAGAACCAAGCACAAAAATAATAGTATTGCCAATTATTTCAGCCATCTCCGGTTCAGTGTACGCTTGGATGTATTTGTCGAGTGTAAATTTACCAAACGCACCAAGTCCAGTAGAAAAACTCCCGAAGATCAGCATTATAACCGGACAGACGGTGAGAAACCCTACTATTACGATTAAGGATGGGGTCAGTGGTAATCGTTTATTGCCCATTGAGTCTTACCTGGAGAGTAATAGACAATTGCTGGGATCGATGGTGAAATTTGCAGAATCTCTAACATTGATCTCAGAGTCGGGCAGTGTCTTGATATACAGTTGCGAATCAGCAACGGTAATCTCGCCTTCAAATGCCTCACCAATAAATACCAGTGAGCTGATCTTCCCACTAAACACATTCTGACCCGTTGCAGTTTCACCTTTTTCCAGGCGAATAAATTCCGGACGAAGGCATAATGTGACATTATCACCCTGTGATAATTCGTGGTGTTTACGACAGTGCATACGGCCAATAGCACAGTTTACCACGGTGAAGTCATCGTTCTGATCAACAACCTTTGCTTCGAGAAGGTTGGTTCTCCCAATAAAATCTGCGACAAATCGATGTGCAGAATTGAAATAGATATCTTGGGGCGATCCCATCTCAATAATCTGACCGGTATTCATGACTGCTACTATGTCTGAAAGAGCCAGTGCTTCTATCCTATCGTGGGTCACATAAATGGCGGTGATTCTTAACTCGGTTAGAAAGGCTCGCAATTCCTCTCGTGTTTCTTCCCTCAGTTTTGCATCCAGATTTGACAGTGGCTCATCAAATAGAATCACCTTAGGCTCTGCAACCAATGCTCTGGCCAAAGCCACGCGCTGTTGCTGACCACCTGAGAGTTTAGTAGCAGGGCGATCCTCAAAGCCTTCCAACTGAACAAATTTCAGGGTCTTGGCAACCTTCTCTTTAACCTCCTCTTTTGGGATTTTTCTAGTTTGTAGGGGATATGCAACATTGTTAAAAACATCCATATGGGGCCAAATTGCATAGGTTTGAAACACCATGCCCAGGCCGCGATTTTCCGTTGGAATAAAGATATTCTTTTCCGCAGACCAGACTGTTTCACCTCCAATTTCAATTTCACCACTATCAGGAGCTTCAAGACCAACAATGCAGCGCAGCAGAGTTGTTTTACCACAACCGCTCGGGCCAAGAAGAGTAAATATTCTATTTGCTGGTATCTGCAAGTTAACACTATCTAGCGCTTTAATTGTGGTATCCCCAGAGTAATAATATTTACAGATATTCCTTATGGTTATTTCCATATTGAGGCCTAAAGCAGCGATCTTATTTTTAGATTCTGTCTGTTGATAGTTTTTGACGAAGATAAGCCACACCCATTATTTCAATTTGCCATAAACACCTGCCAGGGTGATAATGAGGCCCTAACAGGTGTTTCCTCAATCAAATGAAATTCTAGGGGTTAAATATCTTCTTGAATTTTCCGCCCCAATTTTTAATCTCCTCATTGGACATCGTCCGAATTGGGATGACTTTGGCTTTATCCATATCATCAATTGGAGGAAAAACTCCTGGTGCCAATACATATTCTCCAACATCGGAAGCAAGCATGCTCATAGCCTTTTCGGAGAGCCAGTAATCCATAAACATCTTCGCGGCATGTGGATGTTTGGCACTGGCTGTGATCGCCATACCTCGAGGTGTGCCGAGCAGAGGCTGTTCTACCCTCGCCCAATCCAAAGGAGCTGGTGCTTTGGTGATGATATATTTCGGCATGGAAATAGCTATTTGTTTTTCACCGGTCTCAACTGGTGCAGGGGTTGGACCAAAAGATTTAACCAGCATTGGATTATTTGCAGCTAAACCTTCAAGAAATTTCATCCACTCTGCCTCTGAGGCAAAAACGTTTTCTTTTAACCCTACAAGCCAGGCGATTGTTGTTGCATGAGATGCTGGATTAGCCATGACGATTTTATCTTTCCACTTCGGATCTGTCAGGTCTTCATATCGCTTTGGCACATCTTTTTGGTCTACTAATTCCTTATTGTAGATTAGGCCAACATATTCAATTCCAAAAATTTGAATCTTATCATCTTTTCTGGTCCAGTCAGGATAACCAACGGCAATTGGAGAACTGTAAGCTGCAAGTACGCCTTGCTCCTTAAGCATCTGCATTACCGGTAGGGGAGCCTGTAGAACATCAGCCATCAGTTTTCCTGCCTGGAACTCAGTCAACACCGTGGGTAAAAATTTTGAGGTCGAAATTCGCGTATACTTGCCATCCAGTCCAGATTGAGCATTAAATGCGTCCATTATCGGCTGAACTGCCGTTATATTCGCATAAAATGAAACCTGCCCTTCTGCTTTAGCTTTGTTAGCCATGTCAGAGTCAGCGGCAATTGCAGAGATTGCAAAAAAAAGTGTGGTGAGGAAAATCAATGACTTTTTCATTCGTGTTTCTCCTTTCATTTGAGCTCATATTAAGCAAATTTTAAGGATCGGTAGCCTAACAACTAAACCGTCAGCAATCACAAAAGATGATCTAAAAATCAACCCTCGAAAAACCGAAAAAACTTCGAATGCTTTAATTATCAATAATCAATTGGCGGAGTGTATCTGCCGTTTTTATAACCTGCGAAGTATCGTCCAACAAAAATTAAGAAGAATCGAGCATACTACTTCTTACTTCAGAAAATAGTTAGTGATAATATTACGGGAATCTACTTTTGGGGGTAATTGAAACCACACTTTTTGTCAAGAAGTCTTTTGGATTGAAAACAGTACTTGAGTGCTAAGTGCTCACTTTTTTCTTTTAGCCAAGAGAGATGAGTTTTGCCGCATCCTGTGACCTATGATTATGTTAGTAGTGACGTAGACATTTGGCAGACGGAAGAATCCTATAAGAAGAATGACAAATGCTTAAAAAACCACAAAAAACAGGGGTTCATTGTCTGTAGAACCCGTTGAATATCCTTTAACTTCAAAGACATTAAAATATTTGCACTCATCTATCTAACGGGTTCAGTAGAACCTGCCATCAGCTCATATTGTCAGCTAGGCATGCGGTTCCAAACCTTATTCTAATAGTATCAACACGCTAGAGGCTGATATATCCTACCAGCCAATATTTAAAAGTGAACTATAACTGGCTGCAGACTAAAAACTGAATACCGATACAAGTTTTTTGTCTCCTTTTGGAGTTTACGGTTGAGTATATTCACGAAAAAAGCGTGTCAGACCAACAACTGCATCCTCTTTTAACAAGCTGTTCTTTGAGTCACTTGATTTCCACCAATCAAGCGAACGAACAGAAATAGTAAGTAAGTTCGGATAGATATACGCACTCACAACACAATCCTTGCCTTGGCCACACCGATATTTTTCTTCAAAGTGGTTCGGCGCTAATAACGCTTCGGATTTATCAGAATTAGAATCTATTTTAAGCTTACACCTCCAAATTCGCTGCTCTGGTACGCGATACAGGTCGCTTTGACATTCTGATGGATTGAGTTTGACGATCCTTCCCATGAGTTTTACTTCTCTCTTTTCTGAGGTATTCTTGTAACTTAATTGGCGGGCCTGAGAAAGAGATGAGGTGAGAAAGAGCAGGACAAGAACACAGAGTATTTTCTTCATTTTGCACCTCCTAACGCTACGCAAAATGTCTAAGGCGTTATACGTGAATGAAGATCAATATCCGTGCCAAGCAATCAATATATAATCATACCCCACTTAACATTAGTAATTACTCCCATAATTAATAGTTTATTCGATAATAAATGGGCTGTTTTTCTCAAAGACTCTCCAATCATGTACAGCAACTGGACACATGGTGAGTATTGCTGTCTACCCGCTTTGCAGTGAGCAAACTGAAATGTTGAAATTTTTCGTATTCAGACAATTTACTTTCTGTCGGAGCTTTATTCCTATTAGCAAAGTTACCAACCTTTATACTCGCAGTATATAGTCAGGTTTCTTTGAAAGTAATGACTTTCTTACCAATTTTGGCAGCCCAGACAAAATATGGGCTCGTTGAGCCAGCAACCCATGAAATCTTTTGATTGTCTAAACTTCTCGCCACTGCGATCGCCGCAAACCTGTGTGATTTTTCTGCAGATTCTTCCAAAGTTCTACGCATCGCCTCTTCCAGTTCTAAACCGTCTTCAACCCGCACAGCAACGCGCGCAGCCACTGCATCATTAATAATTTGTTCCCCCCAGCCAGTGCAGCTTACTGCACATAATCGTGAACAATAGTTGCCTGCTACGGTGGGACAATCACCTACTCTTCCCACTGTTTCATTACTCACTCCTCCAGTACTGGTTATGGCAGCCATATAAAATGCTTGATCTATGGCTACTGCACCAATGGTACCAGATCGGCCAGTTTTACACTTTCCAACAAGACTCTCCTGCTTGTGTTTCAACCATTTCTCCAATCGATGAGGTACCACCAAGTCCTCAACAGGAAAGCAAAGCTTGCGTGCAAGCAGCTCAGCCCCAGTGGCATCCAGACAGCAGAAGATTTCGTTCTGTAAATAAAAAGCAAGCAATGATGGGTTTATCAGGTTGGTAACATTGGTAACTGCGGAGAATTTCATTTTACTACTTTCCATGTAGCTTGCACTTACCCGAGCTTTGCCATCCGCCTGCAGAGCGGCCCCTAAACCTGCATTAAAATAAGAATTCTGTTCAAGAAGACAGGCTGCATGCAATGCGAGTTTTTCGGCACCGCTCATTTTTTCTAACAGCTTATGATTTTCCGTGGTGAAATAGCTGGGAAATTCAAAGACCTCATTGCCAACTTCCTTTGCAATCTGCTTTACTGCAACATGAGCCTCATCCATTTGTAAATCTTTTGGATCAGCGGGCCCGGCACCGCCATGAACAACCATCAAACTACCAACACCACGATATTCATCTAATGTGAGATGCCCTGAGTTGAGAGATATAGCCATCATTAAACCCACTCCTTGAGATTTGTGTTTCTCTATGGATAATCATAATGGAATAAGAAATAAAGAAAATGCCTGGCTAATTGACACCAGACAGGAATTTTCGATACAATTGATAAGAAGGAACACAATAAAAAGAGAAGATAAAGCCAAACCCATCGAGAGTTGGGGACGGAAAGCCACGGGTCTATTCAGAAAGCCGGGCTACCTTCGGTGAAGGTGCCCGGCTTTGTTCTTTTAACGCGCTTGATATGGTGCTTTTCCCACAGGTGAAGGTGAAGGAGGAGATTGACTAATCGAAATCATATGAATTTCTGAAAACTACTGGAGGGAGGAATCATGAAAGAACAACTCATCAACTATCAAACACTGCTCAAAGTATCAAATTCAATTTCACATTCTGTAAATCCAGAAGAAGTGGCTCTTATGACAGTTGAAGGCATAACTAGAGCACTTGACTTGAAAGGTTGCACCCTCTTTTTGCTCAATAAGAAAACCCACGAGCTTGAGATTGCAGCCTCCTTCGGTTTGAGCAACGAGTATCTCAACAAAGGACCAATTAGTTCAATGCATTCTATTGCTGAATCACTGGAAGATGGTCCTGTGGCTATCTCTAATGTTCTTGATGATCCGCGTCTACAGTATCCCGAAGAAGCAAAAAAAGAAGGCATAGCATCTATTTTATCGGTACCTATTCAAATTGATGGGAAGATTATGGGGGCGATTCGGGTGTACACTTCAGAAACTTACGATTTTACCCCACATGACATTACCTTTGTCAGTGCTCTTGCCCAAATCGCCGGGTTGTCAGTAAAACTCGCTAAATATTCACGAGGATTGATGAACAGCATCGATGTTCTGAAATCAATGCGTCAAGAGCAGCCCCATCAGTAAATTGGTCGTATATTTGCTGCGGAGTAGGTTTCTATATAAAAATCATAGAGGGTTATCCACTAGGTGATAACCCTCTACTCTATGTTTCTCAACTCGCATTCTAAAGACTTGGATAAAAACTGACCTAACTGAATAACCACAATAGTCTGTTGAAGCGATAGAGAGTTAGTCGTTTTTGCCTGTATCTTTCTTATTAAATTGAAAAAACGCTTTTATTTTCTGGAAATAGAGCTTCACTACCACAGCAACACCGGCGAGTCCTCCAAGGAGAATCTGCAGCACCAGACTACCAGAATTCGGATCAAGATATGCATAAGCGTTGTTGAAGGTTAGTAGCAAAAGAAGGAGAGTAAAAATACAAATTCTGTAAAAATTCATCATTAACCTCAATTATATTATATGTAAATCAGTCAAAAATACCGTCATAAGGCGACATTCATGAAACCCCAAACCTAATCTTTTCGTTAGTTTCGTTCAGCATAAAAGAGAATCCGTGACTTAGACGCCAACATCACTTCCTGATGAATAGTAAAATATTGATTTAATATTTTTCTAAAATTATCAAGCTCATACTCGGCATAGTTATCTTCTTTGTTCAACAGCAACGTTTTGACCATCGCATCATCTTTGGTAACAAACTCAATAACAATAGCAGATTCAAGCTCTGCTAACCATTGAATAAATTCTGCCATTGGTATGTTTGCTCCAATTACAATATGATGAAT
>JAAUXX010005215.1_pt1 | contig 18207 bp, 16 predicted proteins | sample 7278111 | NCBI WGS metagenome assembly JAAUXX01 (sample SAMN14350116, study PRJNA611818) | marine sediment metagenome | isolation source: surface marine sediment (1.8m) | place: French Polynesia: Moorea | collected 2018-08
CGCTTATCAACCGAGCTATTCAAGATTTAGATAGCATCAAAAGAGATAGAAAATTGGTGAAATCCTTTTTTCAGGAAGAAAATGTATTGTTTGCTGCCGCCTAGGTAGTAACAAGCGCCAAACTGCACCATCGAGTCATTTCATACTTAAGAAGCTATGAAAACTTGGTGACTATCGACAGCCAGAATAAAAAACTCAAGCAGCTGGACCAAATTAAAGATGATTTACTGTCGATGGTGTCCCATGAATTAAGAAGTCCATTGAGCGCCATCGAAGGGCTTATGGGGCTGGTATTGGCGGAATGCGGCAGCTTGGGCGAGAGTGTTGCAAGAAGGTTGCAACAGATCCGAGGCGCCAATCAACGGATGATCTATCTCATTAATGACCTAATCGACGGTGCGATGATACGAAGGGGGGAATTGCGCATGAATCTTGCCCCGCTTGATATACACGCGGCGGTTGAAAGAATAATGCCCGGTTTAAAAATGCACGCACACTATGTCTGTATCAGTGACAAGGTGAGCATCACGAATGAGATCGGCCGTCAGGTGCCAAAAGTCCATGCCGATGAACAGCGGATTCAGCAAGTGATGATTAACCTGGTCACCAATGCCATGAAATTCACCCGGCAGGGCAGCATTTTACTTGTTAGCGAACTGAAGGATGGTTTTTTGCAGGTGTCGGTCAAGGATACCGGGATAGGGATCGCCGATGAAGATAGAACGCGAATTTTTAACATGTTTGCTCAGGTAAATCCAGCAAAAAACGAGCCATATAGAGGGGTTGGTCTAGGCTTATCGATTGCCAGTAAGATTATTGAGGCGCATGGTGGGCGCATGTATGTAGACAGCACCCTAGACAAAGGAAGTACTTTTACATTTACTCTTCCGCTCGCTGAGTTAAAATAGCGGAGGTTCGGAGACTATAACTTCTAATATCGCTTATATTGCCATGGAAAAAAGACCCTATATCCCCCCTACGGGTGATGAGCTGGCGCAGCTCCTAAAGGAGCATAAATTGACGTTCTCGCAGGCGGCTGCGCTCATCGATGTCTCTGAGGACGATATACGCAATCATATCTGGGGCGCGCGTCCGCTTCCCCACGCAGCCTGGCGCCGCTTGGATAACAGGCTGGCGAAGCTGTAACTCTTTGTTTTAATTCGCGTTCAATTATCTGCTGGGCACAATTTGAATCCATCGCGCAGCGTCAATCAGTGAAATATTCGGGTTAATAGTTAGTGCTCGTCCAGAAACGGGCACTAGCGGCATCACATGGAGGTGATGCCGAAATCGACGACGCTATGTCGTTGATTTCGCGAGAAAATAAAATCGCAATTTTATTTTCGACCACCAGAATAAGCACGGGATGCGCGTTTCTGGATGGAAACTAGTTAGTGACCTGATTCGTCACAATTCGCGACAGCTAAACATACCAATAAATAATTAAATGGAATAACACGGCCAGAAAATTAATCGTGCCCTAGAATACCTCCAACTACCGGAGACGCACAGATTTATCTCATCCATAAAAATTAAAAGCAAAATCAGAAGGCTCTTTTTTTCGATTTTGATGACTATTTTGAATGTAAAAGAAATATAAATAAGGGATTTTTATTAGTTTTTAATTTATCGGATGAGAAAGAGTCAATAGGTATCTTGCGATAATGCTTAATGTCATTGAAAGTTAATAGAGATGTAAAAATACGTTAACAGATAGTTTTCCCAGATAGGTTTTCGACAAAATTTGGGTAAAGATTTTTTCTAAAAATATTGCTAGCGAGATGAAAAAGCATGGACTTAGAAGAGAAAGATGAGATTGAAAATTGTCATCTATAGCCTCCATCTGACGCAAAAAATTTCTTCTTTTGTATGCCAATATTTGCGGTGTGTGAACTGCGTCTCAATTTGTAAAGCCCGCCCGGAGAGAATTAAAAAAGTACTATTCAATCAAAAAAAAACGAGTAGCATATTTTTTATGTCAAGAAATTGGCTGAATCGAGTATCTTTTAAATGCGCGACCGTTAAATTGACGGTAACCCATAACAACTAACAAAATATTATAAGCAATACCCTAGCGCATTCATTTTAAATCCCAGGAATTGAGTCGGACAAAAAACTACGAATACACGCCTTTTTGCGGCGGAGTTTCGCTCGGCTGTAAAAATGTATGAGGTTTAGTTGATGCCGTGGTCGACTATTTGCGGTGCTTACACGGAAATTCGGATCTAAATGTTTACGATATACAAGGGCTCTACTATGAAAAATGAAGTACTGGTTCAGAAGGCTGAAGCTAATCACTTGAAGAAGAAAAAGTCGCTCGGACAGGGTATGACTGAATACATCATCATCGTTGCTCTTATCGCCATCGCGGCAATTGCAGTATTCCGCTTGTTCGGTGACACCGCTAGAAATCAGGTTGCAGGTATGGCGATGGAGCTGTCCGGTGAAGATGGCACCAAGGCGCAGCAGAAAGCATCGGCGTCGGCAAAGGCTGCTGAAACTGACGCGAACACTGCCAGAAACTTGGGTAACTACACCGGCAACAACTAATTTTGACAACTTGAAGAGACTCTTTTTGAGTCTCTTTTGTTGATGGCTTTTTGCAGGCAAATTTGCGCCCCAAGGCGTTTGATATTTTGTTCTTAACAGGGAGCTGCGCTCGGTGAAATCGCTAGATACAGCAACAATTAGAGGCCAAGCCTTGGTATATGTCATCGCATTGATAGTTCCACTGGCTTTGGGAATCGCTTACGTTTACAACGCTTTCAATCTTGCCAATGAAAAAACGCGTCTGCAGAACACCACTGATGCTGTCGCTTATAGTGTTGCAACAATTGAAGCGCGAGATTTGAATTTTAAGTCTTACACCAATCGGGCCATGGTGGCTAACCAGGTGGCGATCGCTCAAACGGTTGGCTTGGTGTCGTGGACGAGATGGATAGGCCGCGTGGTAGAAAATCTCTCGCTGGTGACCGCGTGGATTCCCTATGTGAACGCGGTGACGCGGGTACTCGATCGTGCGCTTGATGTCGCCGAACGCGTGGTTGAAACGGTAATGCCGGGAGTGGCTTCCGGCATAGATGCCGTGGTGTCCGCCTTGGCCGCCTCGCAGCGGGCGATGCACGTGGCAACGGTCTTTGTCGCCGGCGACACCGCGCGGGAAGTTATCAGAACTAATGATCCTGACGTCGATGCCAGTATCAGTTTTGCCAATGCGGCGCTCTTCGCCGACTACACGCGCCGACACAATAATTTTACGAGACGATTTCGCCCGGATACGGTTCGCACTGTCAATCGCGGTTCTGAAACTTACCGTGAGCATTTCGAGCGCGTCGAAGAATTTCGCGAGATTACCATGGAGTCGCGCGATGGTTTTAGCACCCGCAGAACCTATACCTGGTTTCGCTTACCGCTGTTTCCCATTCAATTCGAGATGCGACGGGCGGGGGGCACCGATCTTACTGGGCAAAATCGTCGCCATCTATACGGCAGCTGGCTGGCGATGGACACCATGTCATGGCATACGCGAACCTGGCGTTGCGGATTTAGCGGCTGCGGCTGGAGCAGCTGGAGAGAATCCATTCCGATCGGATGGGGTGCCGCGAAGAACTCCCGGCAGCAGGAAAATGTCAGTTTCCGGGCCTGGCATAATCGTCGTAGCCCAGCGGTGGGCAACAGTTGGCAGCGTAACGGAAGAGCGTCGAATTTGGCGGATCTCAGCTATCGCGGTGCGCCGGAGGTCCAGCTTAGAGGCTTGCCTTATCGTGGGCTGCGCTCGTACTACGATCTTCATTACGACGGCCTTATTCAAAAGGCGCCCGGTATTACGATTCTTTTGACCAAGCCGCAAAATACCATTCGCGACGCAAACCGGATTGGCTACAACAACGGGCAGATGAATATGGATAACAACGCGGACATGGCCCGCAACCGAATGGCTGCCATGGCTGAAGCGGTGCCCTATTTCGCTCGCATCAATGATAACGGGCCGGGAACCGGCCGCTACCGTCGCAGTGATCGTTATCGCGAATATGGCAATCTATTTAATCCGTATTGGCAGGCCCGCTTGGAACCCATGTCGGAAAGCGAAAAACGGCGAGTCCAGGTGATCGCCGGAGTTTTGTAGAGGGCTGGTTTGATGTTGCGCAAGTTAAGTTTCCAGAACAAGCAAGGCGGTCAGGGAATGGTGGGCTTTATTGTCGCGGCGACATTTTTTGTTGTTCCCGTTGCCTTGGGCATCAACTACCTTGCCCGTATCGGCGATGCCAAGCATAAATCTTATGAAGCCGCGCGCTATGCCACTTGGGAACGGACCGTGTGGCATCAGAGCGATGCGCGCTATAATCGTAAATCGAACATTGATATCAGCCGAGAGATAAACCAGCGTATATTTGCTGAGCAGACGCGGCCACTCAGCTCGGTGGAAGACCGGCGGCGAGTCGCCGCTAACACCATCCAATTTGATCGGAATTTGTACGGTTGGGACAGGAGCAACGGGCAGCGCCCGCCGATTATCGAAACGCCCAATCAAAATGGTGCGGAACCCAATACGCTGACCATTGCCGACAATCGGGCGCCCGGAAGCTTTTCCGGCACTATCAACAATATCGCCTCGGCGACTTTGGGCCTCGACCGCAATGGGTTCTACAATTCGCGAATTAGTTTGCGATTGCATCGCGATGCCAATCTGATTAACGAATTCAGTGCTGCGCTCGGGCAAAATACCGAACTGACCACCGCCAGCAATAATGCGATGCTGGTGGGGGCGTGGAATGCCGATGGTCCCAGCGATGTGCGCCGCATCGTTCGCCGCTCGCTACCGACCACGTTATTGGATAACGGCGTGATGGATGCCTTGCGTTCGGCGGCCTCCTTCGCCGGCTTTGAAGAATTTGATCAATTGGATTTTGGTCGCGTCGAGCCCGATCGCGTTCCCTGTCAGCGCTTGCGCACGCCGAGGAACCGAGGCAGAGGATGTTGATCGTCTTTCATTTTTTATCGCGGTTCGGCCTGGAGAGTCACCAACAATGATTATTTCCCGAGTCACAATAATTATCTTGCTGTGCCATTTTTTGTCGGTGCAAGCATGGGCGAAATGGCCGGATGTGCCGGCGCCAAAAAAAGCCAGATTAAAAGTGGTTGCCGATAACATGGTTTTTAATGGCGTGGCTATGAAGAGCTGGGAAATCGTCTCCTGGGAGCCGAGATCACAGACCCTGGAATTCTATAAGGCCGCTTGGGAAGTGCCGGTGTATGACGGCGCGCCCGGTTTTATCGAGTATAAGCTTGACGGTTGGTATGTGATTAGCCGGCTGCAGGAAGACTATCAAATTACGGTACAGCTGGATGATTCCGAAGCTGAGACGACAAGGGGCTTGATCGGTATATCCCAACTTCCCGCGAACCGAGAATTACCGGCTATGGGAGGGGGGTTTCCAAAGATCGGCAACATGCAATTTATTAATGACATCCGTGCCGTTGACCAGAACAAGCGATCTCGCACAATCGTTGCCTCCACCGATGCTTCGGTTAAGTCAAGCGTGAAGCACTACCGAAGAACCTACCGCCGAAAAGGTTGGGAGGAGCTAACGCAAAATTTCGAGTATGAAGGTCAAGAAAATTTTGCGCTGATGTTTAGCCGGCGCGGAAAAGAGCTGAATCTGTCGATCACCCGCAAGAATCGCAAGACCAATATCGTTGCCGTTTTGGTTGATTACTAATTATGTATTAACCCGGCATTCAAATATGCTGGGTTAATTGCGGTGCAGGGACGCACCGCCGCGAGTCGGAGACTCGCGCGAACCGGGATGCCGGACCACCCTAAAAACAAGGAATTTCACACAATTTCGCTCGTTTTTAAGGGTGACAATTAAATAGGTCAGGACGACCTATTTAATTTCCTGGTTAATAGGTGAAGTATTCAAATGAAGACCTGCATCATCAAATATCAACGCGGTGCGGCAATGATTGAATATCTCGTCGGAGGAATTTTTGCTATGGCGGCATTATTGCTGCCCGTGTTGCCTGCCGAGGGTGGCGACGGTAGAACCAGTGCCGGCGAGATGCTGATCGAGGCCATTATTGAAAATTACCAGGCTTATGTTTGGGCGATGTCTATTCCCATTTAGCTGTTAACCCGGCATGCATTTATGCCGGGTTAATAGATGCGACATTTGGTATTTACATTCTGAAAAATGCGTAAAGGTGAGTAAAGGCTCCTATGAAGAAGTATAGGTCTCTGGGTTTGTTGTTGGTGGCGCTTATTTTCTCGGGCATAGCGGGATTCTCCTCCATCAAATACTTGGAACACCGCGAACAAGCGCTTATCGCCGAATTTGACGAGAAAGCAAATTACACTGAAGTCATTGTTCCCAACCGCGACTTGTTGGTGGGAGAAGTGGTGAGCCTGGAAACCGTTTCTGTACGGCCGGTTCCCGCCACGTATATTCCCAATGGCACACTCTTTCCATCAGATTTCGATGCCATCGCCGGCTTGGCTCTGAAGGAACCGGCGGCTGCGGGGCGTCCGCTGTTGCGAGCGCAATTGGATGGCCTTGCCGGCGTAGAAAAGTTCTCACAGTTGCTAAACCCCGGTCACCGGGCGGTAACTCTGCCCATCGATGAATTGCAGTCCAATGAAAACATGATTTTGCCGGGCGATTACATTGACATATTGGTTAAGTTAGAATCTTCTGGGGGTAATTCCCGGCCTACGGGTATTGGTGTCAATAGTCTGTTGAGCAAGGTTCTGGTGCTTGCTACGGGTAGCACCACGATAGTCGACCCCACCTATCTGCAGGCGCAGGGCTATCAGCAGGGCTATGCGTCGATTACTGTGGGCGTGGCGTCAAAGGATATCCCGGCGCTGGTTTCAGCCCAGGAAGTTGGCGATTTGATTTTTCTGCTGAGAAACCCGGAGGATAATTCCAAGGGGAGGTTTACCCAAGCCAATGGTTTGTTCGGACTTGCTGCGGTCGACCTTATCAGGGTTTTTTCAAATGGCAACACCAATGGGGGATTACTCGGTGATACCTATCGTAGTGCCGGGGGCAGTCAACAGAACCGCTGGGGTAATGCCGTGGATACCGGGCGCCTTTACAAGAAATATCAAGGTGAGTTTTTTAAAGAAGATACAGAAAAAGTAAAACTGGGGCAGAGATAATTAACCCAGCGGGTAGTTATGCTAAGTTACCAGTTCAGTAGATAAGGCTGTTGGAAGTGAGATTATTCGTAATTTGGGTGGCTTTATTCGCTGCCAACCTGTCGTCAACTCTGGGGATGGCGGCAAATCAAACATCGATGGTATTGCACGTCGGCGAAGTCAAAGTTTTGGATGTTCCCGATGTCGAACAAGTCGCAATTGGCAACGAGGAAGTGGTTTTGTATCGACCTCTGGAAAATGGCGAACTGATACTGATTGGCGGCGCAGTCGGCCAGTCCAGCCTTCATATCTGGCAAAAAGGTGGTCGCCAGCGCACGTATTCCGTGAATGTGATTAATCCCGACGTCTCCAGAAGTCTGAGGTTAGCGCGCTATCTGGCCAAGGATATTTCCGGATTAGAGGTTAAGGAAAGCGAGAATAAGCTCATTTTTAGCGGTAATATTTCGATTGCACAAAAAGATAACTTCTATGCGATTTTGCAGCAATTCGATACGCCAATTTCCCTTGTGACCTTTAACAGCTTCGAGTTTGAGCCGGTAATCAGGCTGGACGTTATGCTTCTCGAAATCAAACAACGCGCGGTGAAGGATTTGGGTATCGATTGGGACGACGCTATTGCCGGGCCCATAGTGGGAGTGCATAAGACCTTTTCACGAAATGACTATTTTCGTATTGCGCGTCAGGCCGATAATGACCCGGACAACGTTGTCTTGGACATTATCGATACTGTGCCAAATGATTATAGCTTCTATACCTATTCTGGTATGACCAGCGTTCTCGGTTCGATTATCAATATCTTGCAGGAGACCGGTGACGCTGAAGTGATTTCTTCTCCCAGACTTATGGCGAAAAGTGGCGAAGCGGCCTCTTTCCTATCGGGGGGAGAGTTTCCTATTCCCATTATCAATAACCAGGGGCAGCTCGAAGTTGAATTCCGGCAATACGGCGTGCGTTTGGAAATCACGCCTCAGGTGGACAAAGATGAGAATATCAACACCTTTATCTTTACTGAATTGAGTTCCATCGATTTCGCCAATGCAGTCAATGGTGTACCGGGCCTCATTTCACGCAATTCCGAGACAACGATTAACTTGCGGAGTGGGGAAACCTATGCCATATCCGGTCTGGCGCTGGCGGAAAAATCCGAACAAGTTGTCAAAATACCCTTCTTGGGCGACATTCCGCTGCTGGGGCATTTATTTAGAAGTACCAACAACGACTCGGATTCTACCGAGTTGGTTATCATGGTGACGCCTTATCTTGTCACCCCCGAGTCAGAACTAAATCAGCAGCTAATCCGCGCCGCTGATCCGCTCAGAGAAAGTTTTGAAAATTTTGACTGGAAAACCAAGATACTGGAGTAGTTCTGTGTATAAAGTTGACGTCAATACCAAGAGCGGCACCAAGGTTTCCTCGTTTCGATGGAGCGACGATGAACTTCAGATCGGTCGCTCTAAAAGTAATCACGTCGTGCTCCACGGTTGGCGCGTATCCAGCGTTCACGCCATTGTCCGCAACCTGGCGGAGGGGGCTTTTATCAGCGCTAGCGTGGATTCTCGCAGTATCATCGTCAACAAGCAAAAATTTACCGAATACGGCCCTATTAAGGATACAGATGTCATTCAAATTGGCGACTATGTTATTCGCCTGCAGGGCAAACAGAAGAGCGGCCGCGAAGCGTTTGATCGCAATACAGAGCATGCTCAAAACGTGCATGCGACAGCCGCTACACCTAAACAAGTTGCGAACAATGAACAGGTGGTGCCTGTAAAGCTGGAAACTGGCGCAGAATCGCTTGCCGATGAGGAGAAAGCGCAGGCGAACGAGTGGCGCTCGCGAATCCACCGCCAGTTATTTCAAATTATGGATTTGCGGCGCGTTAACATCAGTGAAATGGAAGATCATGAGCTCAGGGAGTTTACCCGCACGACAATCGATGAAATCCTGGAGAATTTGACGGAGTTTCCTAATATTCTCGACGCCCGCCAAATTGGTAGGGAGGTCTTGGCCGAAGCAGTCGGTCTCGGGCCGCTGGAGGACCTGCTGGAAAACGAAAATGTCAGTGAGGTCATGGTCAACGCTTGTGATGAAATTTTCTACGAGGAGTCCGGCCAGTTAAAAAAATCCAAAGTGACGTTCACCAATGATAGATCGGTTATTGGTGCCATTGAGCGAATTGTGGCTCCCCTGGGACGACGCATTGATGAGAGTTCGCCGATGGTCGATGCGCGTTTGAAAGATGGCTCGCGTGTTAATGCGGTGATACCTCCGCTCGCTCTGAAAGGGCCGAGTATTACGATCCGTAAATTCATGAAACACCGGCTGACCGCAGAAAACCTCATGGATTTCGGTTCGATCAGTGGGGACATGGTCAAATTCTTGGAGACCGCCATCCATCATAAAAGAAACGTGGTGATTTCCGGAGGCACGGGCTCAGGCAAGACCACCTTGCTCAATGTTCTCTCCAATTACATTCCCGATGATGAGCGAATTGTTACCGTGGAGGATGCTGCGGAGCTGACCTTGTACCAATCAAACCTGGTGTCCCTGGAGGCGCGACCGCCCAACCAGGAAGGCAAGGGCGCGGTGCCCATTCGGGAACTGGTGAAAAACTGCCTGCGTATGCGCCCGGATCGCATTGTGGTGGGTGAATGCCGTGGCGGGGAGGCGCTCGATATGTTGCAGGCGATGAACACCGGCCACGACGGATCGCTCACCACCATCCACTCAAATTCACCTCGCGATTGCATTTCACGCATGGAAGTGTTGGTACTGATGTCGGGGATGGATCTGCCGGTGAGAGCGATAAGAGAGCAGATTGCTTCCGCGGTCAACATCATCGTGCAGCAAACGCGGTTTTCCTGCGGAAGCCGGCGCGTCACCAGTATTACCGAAGTGACCGGCGTCGAGGGCGACACCATTCAGTTGTCTGAAATTTTTAAGTTTCGACAGACCGGATACAACGAGGAGGGTAAGGTTGCAGGCCGCTTCGAGGCAACCGGGCTGGTGCCTGAATTTTACGAAGATTTGCGCAAACGCGGCATTGATGTCGATATGAGTATTTTCAGAGAGGAGCGCGAGCACCAATGAGTACGCTGGTACTGATCGGCATTTCAGCGTCCATTGGCGCATTGCTGCTGGTTTACGTAGGCTTCTCGCAGCTGTTGATTGCGGGCAACAAGTATCAGGAACTATTTACCCAGTCGGCCGCCAGCAATCTGGCGGAAATGTTCATCTTTGTCGACCCAAGGAAAATATACATCCTCAATCTGTTGGTTCTCGTTACCGCGTTTTTGGTCATTTGGGCCATAAGCGATGCTTGGCCTGTGGCCTTGGTTGCGTCCGTATTTTTGGGCGCGTCGCCAAAACTCATCTGGCGGCAATTGAAAGAGAGGAGAAACCGACGCTTTTTGGTCGACCTGCCGGATTCCTTGACCTCCATGTCGACTATGATGCGCGCCGGGGCCAATATGAATATGGCGCTTGAGACCGTCGTCGCGGAAACCCCTGGACCCATTGCGCAGGAGTTTGGCTTATTCCTCAGAGAGTTGCGTATCGGTATTGATTATCACGACGCGTTGGATAATTTGAAAGAGCGTATGCCCCTGCCGGAACTCGAGCTTGTTGTTGCGGGTATGAAAATTAGCCGTGAAATCGGCGGCAGCTTGGCGGAGGTGCTCTATCGTCTAGCGGATACCTTGCGCAGAAAATTGGAAATGGAGGGAAAAATCAAGGCCCTTACCGCGCAGGGTAAAGCCCAGGGGTATGTGATGACCGGGCTGCCCATATTCCTCGCCTTTGTACTTATGAAAATGGAGCCGGAAGCGATGGGTAGACTGTTCACCGAGATTATTGGCTGGGCGGCTTGCGCGGTGTTTACCGTATTCCTGATCGTTGGTTACTATTTTATTAGAAAAATCGTGAATATCGATGTTTGATCTAACTGAGGCAGGTATCAAAATTCTCATTGGCTTAGCGTGCTTTATCGCGTTTAGTTGCTTTGTATTCTCTATCTCGGGCATCAAGCAAGATATGCCCGAGGATAATCGTCTTTACATGGATCCACTGCCGGGATCGCTGCGCGTGATTTGGCCTTTGGTGAACTTCTTCTCTTTCTATATTGGCGATAAGTTTCCCGTGGAAATGTTGGTGCGTATTAGTAAAAATCTGCAACGCAGCGGTGTCAGTTATCTGATGACGCCGGAACAGTACATCGGCTTGCGCATGACGGGTGCCGTGCTTGGTGCGTTGTTTATGTTTGTTTGTATGGCGTTGCTGCAAATGTTCAGCTGGTACGCGCTTCTTGGTGCTGCTTTGCTGGGCTTCTTTATGCCGAAAATCACCCTGCGGGATCTGAAGAAAAAGCGGGAAAAAGCCATCGTGCGCGCCCTTCCCACCTATCTGGACTTTCTCACCATGGCGGTTCAGGCGGGAATGAATATGACCGGTGCCGTGCAGCAGGCCGTAGACAAAGGTCCGCCTGGTCCGTTGAACGTGGAATACAAGAAGGTGCTGCGCGATATTAAAGCCGGCATGGCGCGCACGGACGCCATTAGGGAACTTGCTGAACGCAACGATATTAGGGAAATCAATTCGTTTACCACGGCTGTTATCCAGGCGGAAAAGACTGGCGCCAGTGTTGGTGATACACTAAAAGTGCAGGCCGATCAGAGGAGAGTGGAGCGTTTTCAGCGCGCTGAGAAACTCGCGATGGAAGCACCGGTAAAACTCATTTTTCCCTTAGTCGCTTTTATTTTTCCGATGACCTTTTTAGTGCTTTTCTTCCCCATTGTTATGAAGTTTATGTATGAGCTTTAGAGCTAAATTGTACACGCTTGACAGCGAGTCGCCACGCCATTTATTGAATATCCAGATGGCTGATGGAATATTTTCCCGGGCTCGTGGATTATTGTTCAGCCGTCCCCTGGGTGAAAAGCAGGGAGTGTTGCTGTCGCCTTGTAACGCCGTACATACAATGTTTATGTCTTACAGTATCGATACGTATTTTATTGATCGGGCCAAGGTAGTGATAAAGGTGTGCTCTGCCCTAAAGCCTTGGCGACACACGATGTGTTTTTCCGCACGCTACGTGTTGGAAACCACGGCTAATAATCACTATATGAAAGACATTAAGGTAGGTTCAAGGCTCGTGTGGAGCTGAATTTCAGCAGCAAATGTGGGGGCTGAGTAGCAATTATGAAGATTTGTCGGATAGTGGTGATCATTACAGCCTTTGTACTTGGTTCGTGCGCCGCAAAACCGCCCTCAAAATCGCAAAGCGCGCTGGCGCTCATTGAGTCTGCGGATAGATATTATTCAATGGGCCTGCTTTCAGATGCGGAGGCGAAGTATCGAAAAATCACCCTGGCTTATCCCAAGTACCACGAGGCGTGGTTGAAGCTGGGCAATATCTACGTGCGCACGGATCAACTGGAAGCAGCCATCATTGCCTACCAGACCTGTAATCAAAAACAACCGGAAGACGTGCGTTGCTGGAACAATCTTGCCCTTGCCCGCGTCAAGCAAGCTGTGAGTAGCCTCGATGAGGGTAAATCGGCGGTGATGCGAGGTTCCAGCGAGTATATCGGGCTCGAACAATTTCAGCGCAGGTTAATTGGCGTTCTATCACCAAAATCTTAGTATGAGCAGGCCCTAGCCGCGGAGACTTAGAGATGCGCCGGAAAAAAAGACAGCCAATGTTAAGAAGATGCCAGAGTGGCCAGGCGCTCGTGGAGCATATGATTTTATGGCCGACGCTGGTGATTGTGGTTTTGGGTACCATACAGGCCGCGCTGCTGTATCGCGACAAGGCGACACTCAACGATGTGGTGCTGCGCGCGGCCAGAGAGGGTGCGGTCAATAACGCTCGGACCGGGCCAATGCATACGATGATGGTAAAGGCGCTAGTGCCGCTTTACCTCAAACGCGACCCCGGCGCCGCAAATTATGTGTTGGCTGAAGGCCGAGCTTTCCTGGACAATCAAATTAACCCCAGAAATGGAAATCGCATCGGCAATGCTCCCTTGCATATCGAGGTGATATCTCCCAACGCTGACGTATTCAACACCTTTGCGAGGGATGTTTACCAGTTGGAAGATGGCTGTGAAACTAATATCCGGCGGCGTTTTGGCAATGATATTACCCGCTGTCGTGAACAGCGAATTCGCCAGATTCCCAATGATAATTTGAATATCCGTGACGCCGGCCTGCGCAATGTTACTGTGGCTGGTCAACGGGTGAGAATGAATATTCAAGACGCGAATTTGCTAAAAGTTCGCGGGCACTGGTGCGCTCCTCTCGCTGTGCCCTTTATGCGCTCGGCTTTTTATCACACGTTTCGTCGTTTCAGCATGTTGTGGAGTCAGGATTTTTGGTTTTTTTACGCGTCAAAGCGCGAAGTTCGCAACCATCCTCATTGGGGCGCATGTACTGCCAAAACGGTGCGTAATGCTGCGCTTTACGCCGCGGGCATTGAAAGCAGGAAGTATTATATCCCGATATCCGCCGATGCCGTTGTGCGCATGCAGTCGCCGGTGCGGCGTTAAATACGAAGTTATCGCAATGGTATTGATCGCTATGAAGTTATCGTCAGGCCACATACTCATGCAAAGATTGCTATCCATCATCGGCATGCTTTGCACCACAAGCGCGTTTTCCGAGATAGACTTGGTGTCTCTATATCCCAAGGCGCAGTTGTTTAAGCAATATAAGAAAGTCCACCAGAAATATCACTTAATCGAAGGGGATATCCGCTATATCACGGATATGTCGGATGACGCTGAAGAAGGCTACCTACCCCACAAAATGTCCTCGCGGGAGGGAATGTTGAAGCGCACGGTCTATGACCATACGGAAACGGACTCGGCGGTTGAAATTGCCAAAAATATGCGCAAAGAGCTGCAAAGGAAGGACTTTGAAATCGTTTACGAATGTGCTCGTGAAGAATGCGGCGATGTTGCGGGATGGCGGTTATACATGAGTCGTCATATAGAAGGCTACGCCGATCGCCAGTACTATTTGCTGGCGAGGCATCCACACAAGCGCGACGGAGAATGGATACTCGCCTTCTATGTCAACGAATTTTCCAATATACCACGATCCGTCATCCATGTGCTCGACACTAGTGAAATAGCGTTTGATCAATATGTCATTGACCGGCGACAGCTCGGTGTGTGGCTTGCCCGGGGCGATAGCGTCGAATTGAAAGGCTTGTTTTTCGCCTTTGATAGTGCGCAGATTTCCGGGGATTCGCATAAAATTCTAGAGCAGCTCAGTGATGTGCTGAAAAACGCACCGGACATGAATATTTCGATAGAAGGGCACACCGATGATGTCGGATCGGAAACTTATAATCTGGATCTTTCGATAAGAAGGGCGGCGGCAGTGAAGGAATACCTGGTATTGAGGGGTATTGAGGCTGCGCGTCTGTCGGTGCAGGGCTTTGGTGAACGTAAGCCGAAGATGCCGTCGCAGGATTTACGGTCGCGAGCGCAGAACAGACGGGTAGAGGTTGTGAAGATAAATGCAAACGGATAGCGGTAAAAAATTCATCGTACTAATTCTGATATTTGGCATATCGGGTTTTTCCGGGCTGATTTATCAATCCATATGGGCGAGTTATCTCAAGCTGTTTCTCGGCCATTCGGCGTATGCCCAGACTCTGGTGCTGTCCATTTTCATGGGGGGTATGGCGATTGGCGCTTGGTATGTGGGAAAAAGGACCTCACAACTCAAACGCCCGGTGTTGTGGTACGCTATTACCGAAGCGGTCATCGGCGTTTTTGGACTTGCTTTTCATGAAGTTTACGTGTCGCTGACATCAATTTCTTATCAACACATCGTCGGCGGGATATCTATTCCCGCTTTTATTGGTATTTATAAGTGGTCTTTGGCTACCCTGTTAATTTTGCCGCAGTCCATTCTCTTGGGGGCGACCTTTCCCTTGCTGGCGGCGGGTCTAGTTCGTGCGGCGCCGGCGAAGCATGGCCGCTTGATATCACTCCTGTATTTTGCCAATAGCCTGGGCGCCGTTGTTGGCGTATTAAGCAGTGGTTTTATTTTGATACAGAATTACGGTTTGCCTGGCACTGTGGCGATCGCCGGTTTTGTCAATCTATGGCTGGCGGCGTTAGTGTGGGTGATTAATAACAAGTGGGGAGTCGATCAAATTGGTTTTGCTGCCCGGGCAGCTGCTCAGCAGTCTACGCGGCGAGCCTCGGCTGTGACTCCTAACCCCTTGAAATTGATGATGCTCTGCGCCGGTTTTACTGGTATGGCCTCATTTTTTTACGAACTCGGCTGGATAAGAATGCTAAGCATGGTGCTGGGAAGTTCGACCCATTCCTTCGAACTCATGTTAAGTGGGTTTATCTTGGGAATTGCCATCGGCGGTTATTGGATTAAAAATCGCATCGAGAACTTGACCGATCCGATAACAACGCTTGCCTATATTCAATTGGCAATGGGTTCACTGGCCGCGCTATCGCTCTTTGTCTACGATAAGACCTTTACCCTGATGTCGGTGTTGATGCAGGCCTTGAGTCAGAGTGATCCGGGTTATCTGCTGTTCAACCTTTCTTCACATTTTATCGTATTGCTGCTGATGTTGCCCACGACCATTTGTGCCGGGATGACTTTGCCTCTCATTACTTATGCGCTGATGAAAACTCCGGTCGGGGAAAAGAGTATCGGCATGGTCTATGCAGCTAACACACTGGGCAGCATCACCGGGATACTCCTGGTTATTCACCTTGTGTTGCCGCTACTCGGCCTCAAGGCGGTAATCGTTATTGGTGCCTTAATCGATATTATCCTCGGCTTTTTCCTGCTGAGACCCTCTTTGCAAGGCATGTTGCAACCGCGTATCTATGTGCCGATGACTGCCTCGCTATCAGTTTTACTGTCGGCGCTGATTTTTTTTGAGCTAAACCCAAACAAAACTTCGTCTTCGGTTTTTAGAAATGGAAAATCCATCAATCTTGCGCAGCCAGTGGCGCGTTTGGATGGCAAAACCTCATCGATTGACGTCTATACCACCGGCGATCACCATGCCAAACGCATGGTGATCGCCACCAACGGCAAACCCGATGCCTCGATAACGATCGATCCGGCTGGGCCGACATCGCCGGATGAAATCACCATGGTGATGGCCGCAGTATTGCCTCTGGCGATGCATGACAATCCGGAATATGTTGCCAATATCGGTATCGGCTCCGGTTTGACCGGGCACGCTCTGATGGGAGATGAGCGCATCAAACGCCTCGATTCTATTGAAATTGAGAGTAAAATGGTCGAGGGAGCCAAGCTGTTTGGCGACAAGGTGTCGCGATCGTTTGCGGACGAGCGTTCAAAGATACATATTGAGGATGCGAAAACATTTTTCTCCTATAACAATCGGCGATACGATGTGATCGTGTCGGAACCGTCCAACCCCTGGGTTAGCGGCGTAGCGACGCTGTTCTCTTCCGAGTTTTATCACCATATCAACCGCTATCTCGCGCAGGACGGGATATTTGTGCAATGGTTGCATTTGTACGAAACCGACCTGTTGACCGTCGCCAGTGTGATGAAAGCGCTGGGAGAAAAGTTTAATTATTACAATATCTATTCAAGTAATACGGTTGATATTTTGATTGTCGCATCACAGTCGATGGAGGCGCTTCAGGTGGATGTGGATTTGTTCGGCTTCTACTCCGATCTGGGTTTGTTGCATCGCGTCGGATTAAACAACCTTAACGATATAAAGTTTCATTTCATGGCCTCCAAGCGGGTACTGGCGCCCTTTTTTGAGAGCTTTGATGTCCAGGCCAATTCCGATTTCTATCCCGTTATCGATACGCGCGCGGTCAGAGCCCGCTTCCTGAAGTCCGATGTGTTTGAATTGACAGGCCTATACCATACGCCATTTTCAATGGAAGGTTTGTGGCCCGGTAATGAACCGAAACTGGATGAGGAGGATAGTGTGGTGTATAGCGGCTCCCGACATTTTTCGCCGGTCGAAAGTGCCTCTGCCGCAAACCAGGTGTACAATAGCTATTTCGATGGGCGAAAACCTGGCAGCGAGCTATCGGATGAACTGTACTTCGCCGCAGAGCTGCTCAAGTCTCCCGAGATTTGTCACGGCAATTTGGATGAAAGATATCTCGCTAAAAAGCTGAGCGTTTTGGCCAACATGAGCTTGTCTTATTGGAGTAACTCTGCCAACCGTAAACTCGTCGATCATCTTGCCAGTTTGCCTTGTATCGAAGAGTCGTCGTTTGCCGTCAAATTGGTAGATCTCATTTCGCTATTGGCCAATGGTGATTATGCGGAGCTTGACTTAGTGTCCGCCGAACTCCTGCGGAATTTTATTCCCGACGACGCAAAAATGCACGATGAACTCTCGGTATTTTTATTATCGATCAACATGTATGCCTCATTTATGAACCGCGAATACAACGCGACGCTCGAGGCTTTTGACAAATATAAAGACCTGGGCATCGATATGAAGTCGCATCCTCAGGCGATAGCGATGCCGATTCTTTATCAGCACGCCAGGCGAGAAGTCCTTGAACGGGAGGGGATCGCCTTTTCTGCAACAAAATGAGTATTGATGGGGTTCGCGATATGTTGACATATTCTATCGGTTATCTGCTGGGAAAATTACTACTGGCCTATGTTTTGGTTTGGTTGGTGTGTCTGTTTATTGCCAGGTTCAAATATAGGAGTGCAACGCTGTTGGCGCACGGAAAAAAGGGTATCGTAGCGATAACGCTGGTATTCCTCATACCGTTTATTAGCGGTGTTGGGAACAATTTAGCCTAGCAGGCTGCCACGATGCGCGGATGTATCGGCACAATCAAAGGCCGCTAAGTTTTTGGGTTGTGCGCTTGTAGGTTTATGCGTTTGCCATATTGCATGGCTTCGAATAGATATCCTAAGGGCAAACTACCATCTCGATATCTCAGTATTTTGCAACATATTAACCCGGCATTCAAATATGCCGGGATAATTGCGGTGCAGGGACGCCCCGCCGCGAGTCGGAGACTCGCGCGAACCGGGATGCC
>JAAUXX010010471.1_pt1 | contig 18097 bp, 14 predicted proteins | sample 7278111 | NCBI WGS metagenome assembly JAAUXX01 (sample SAMN14350116, study PRJNA611818) | marine sediment metagenome | isolation source: surface marine sediment (1.8m) | place: French Polynesia: Moorea | collected 2018-08
CGAGGAAATTGCCCATTGACGACGCTGCCCACAGCAGGATCGCAAGCACGCCCGTCGTCTTCAGCACGGTGAGTATCGAGATGCGTCCCGACGACCCGACATTGAAGCCAATGTCGTTCAGAATTGCGGCGACGTCGTCGACCACGCCGAAGACAGCCGCTGCGACGTAAATCCAGGCCAGCCAGGTGAAAGTGGTACGGAACGTGCGGCTGCGGATTACGTGAGATACGACATTTATCGAAAGCCATGCGGCGGTCAGCAACGACGCGTTGTGGATAAGGATCAGGTCGTCGTAGCCCGCCGCCTTCGTCAGTACGTTGGCGATGGCGAGGAAGATTGCGAAGAACAACAGCTCGGATCGTCGAACGAAGGCGACGAGGAATCGCAGGAGACCGGGCATGCCCTTGATGCGCCGCAGCTGGGTCTCGAGACGTGGCTCGACGATTCGGGAGAGCAGCCAGGCGGGTGGAAACAGCACGGCAATGACGCCCAGCTGGATCGCCATTTCGATCGTGAGCAGCCGATCGGCAACCAGGGACGTCCAATCGGTCAGCCAGTCGACGAACGCGTTTATGAGCGGAAAGTTCTCCACAGCCCGGAATGATCCGCGCTGTGCGCCGCTATCGTCAAGTTATGGTCAAGTTCAGTGCGTCAGGAGCCGATCGATATAGGCCCAGGCGTCCGGCGAATCGCTCTGCGCAAGCCAGAACAGGGCCTGCTCGCGAACCTCCTGCGTGAGCGATCGGTCCTCGATGATATCGAGCAGCCCCTTCGTCGCGGCGGCGCCTTTCAGTTGTGATATCGCGAAGACCGCGTGTTCACGGATAGCAGCATCATTCTCCCGCCGCAGCGCGTCGAACAGCGCGTCACTGGACTCGTCGCCCCGCAGCCGGGCGATCCAGAACAATGCCTCCTTACGTGTCGCGAGCGCCGGCCCGGGCCGCGAGTAGCGTTCGAGCGTCGTTGCAGCCCGGCGTCCGTCGTGAGCGGCGATCGCCATCAGCAGTCCGGTTCGAGCGTCGTCCGCGGCATGCTTGCCGAGCCACCGAACGCTCGCGTCCGGGCTCACGCTGCCATGGTCGACGATGGTGCCCTGGACCGGGCAGCGTGCGTCATAGACTCGGATGTCAGCCGCCTGCTTGTCCTGGAGTCGTACGTAGATCTGCATTTCCAGCGGATCCTCCTGAAAGCGTGCGTCGTCGTCGACGTGGTTGCCGTCGGTGCTGTCGAGCTTGCACTCCGAGGCCGATGCGACGCCCCGGTTCCAGTGACCGCAGCACCAGGCCGGCGCATCCGGAACGGCAGGCACGCGCCAGCTGTGCCAGCCTGTGTCGTCAGGACCTGGGAGTTCGCTGGAGAACGCTCCGGGCGCGAACAGCAGAGAACAAACAGCGATCAGCACAGAGCGAGTCACTCGGACTCTCCCGACAAGGCGTCGTCGATGGCCTGCCAGGCTGCATCGCTGCCCATTGCCGTCAGGACCTGGAGGAGCTGTTTCTTCTCGGCGACATCTTCGCTTTCGCGGTACAGCGCGAGAACGCCCTCGTCGTAGCCCGATACGAGCAGGCCGTGGAGCGCTGCCTGTTGCACATGCCCGTCCCCGGAGCGATAGAGATCAACGAGCATCGTGTCCGCTTCTTCGCCGCCCACGATCCCGATCGCTTCGATCGCCTTCACCTGTCGGCGTGGGTCGCTGTCGTCCCTCGCAAACTCTACGAGCGTGCCGAGATCGCTCGCCACCGCCACAGCGTGTACCAGTCGTTCCGAATATCCTGTGACGTCGCGTAACGCCCGAAGCTCCTCGATAGCGCCCATGGCGCCGAGCGTATCGACCGCGCGTGCAAACTCGGCTTCCGATTCGGCGTTCGCCGCGATGGCGTACACGGCCTCAACGTCGTCGGCGATGATGTATGCCTCGAAGACGGCGGCTTTGATCGCCGGCGACCCGTTCGCGTAGATCTCGCCGAGCCGGCTCATGGCCGCCGGGTCGCCGTTGATGGCGATCATGCGAACGGACTCGACGGCCAGTTCCGGATCGGCTCCGGATGCCGTTGCCAGGAGTGTCTCGCTGGCCTCGGGAAGATCGATATGGCTCAGTACGAAGAGCGCACGGCGCTTGATTTCAGTACTGTCATCGCCGGCGAGGACCTTTTGCACGATCGGCAGTGCGCGTTCCTCCGGCGCCGCTACGAGTGCCTCGAGGGCTGCCATCTTGAGCGCCTCTTCTTCGGTCAATGCCTCGGATACGGCCGGTACCAGGAGTATCGTCAGGGCGAGCACGGCCGCCGGGATTCGATTGCGTCGGTTCATGGTGTCAATCCTGTTCATGTGCGTGTCGCATCTTTTGATGTGTCCTGCCCGTACTTGGTTAGCACGACGTTGAGCTCGAACAAGAGCTGCGAGCTCAGGTCGGACCGCTCCTCGGGCAACATGTCCTCGGCCGCGAGTGCGAGGAGTACGGGCTCGAGCGCCCGCAGTACCCGGGCGAGCCGTTCGTCGCCCTGTGCTTCGGCCTTTTCGACGAAGCTCCGATTACGCGTGACGATGTCGCGCAACAACAGCAGTCGGTCTTCCGTCGACTCGTCCCCGGATTCCAGCAGTCGTTGCTGGCTGTCACGCAAATGTCCCGTCACGCGGCGAACGAGCCGTTCGCTGTCGTCGGTGGGCACCTGTACGACGCCCGGGTTGGTTGGCGGAGGGCTCGTGTCGAGGCGCGTACCAATGGCGACGCCAATCGCGAGCGAAGCTGTGACGGCGAACGTCACGATCCAGCCGATCGGCCATCCCGCCGTCGTTCGCCGTGCCCGTTGGTCCCGGTCGGCAAGCGCATTGATCGTTGCGCTGAATCGCGCTCGTCGATCGTCTGTCGTCCTGTAAGTGTCGATGCTGCCGGTTGAGCCGAGTACCGATGACAACGCATCGAATCTTGCGCGGAATGCCGCGTCTTCCTCGAGGCGCGTGGCCACGGCCTCGCGCTCACTCTCGGTCAGCCCGTCCTCGTAGTAGTAGAGCGTTAAGAGCTCGTCGTCGCGTTCGTTCAGTTCGTTCGGGTTCATGAGGCTTCGCTCTTCAGCAAGGTCATGTTGGGTCGGAGCTTTCTTACGCCACGAAAAAGCGCCTGCTTGACGCGTCCGACGTTGATATCGAGTTCCTCGGCGATCTCACTGAGTCGCCATTGCTCGAGATGCTTCAGCACGAAGCACACGCGCTCCGTTTCGCTCAGGCGATCGAGGGCGACAGCGAGCGCGCGCTCGAGTTCGTCGTCGGCACGCTCCTCGTCGGGTGATGCGTCCGTCGTTTCGATGTCGTCCATGAACTCGCCGAATACGCCCGGCTTCTGCCTGCGGAGGATCGCAAGCGCGGCATTGATCACAATGCGATGGATCCAGGTGTCGAGGCTGGCTCCATTCTGAAACTGCGAACGCTTGTTCCAGGCATTCAGAAGCGCGTCCTGCACTGCATCTTCGGCAAGGTCGTGGCTGCGCGTTATCGCGAGGCACGCGGCGAACCAGCGGTCCGACCGGCGGGCGATCGCGCGCTGGAATTCGAGCCGGCCGGGGGCTGTCGGTATCTCGGAACTCACGACTATTTGATGCAGGCTGTTACAAAAAAGTTAGCTCTGATGGCTATAATTCGAGCAATGGGCAGTCCCTATCATCGCATCGGCCGGCGGCAATTCCGTCGCTGGCTCCGGATTCTTCCGCTCGCCGTGCTCACGGTCGGCGTGCCGGGTTGCGCCACGGCGCCCGTGCCGACGGCAAGCGTGACGCCGGTCCTGCCGCTGCACGTGCTGGCGAAGGACGTGGAATCCTGCGACGTCGGCCCCGTCGCGACGGGCCGGCTTGCGAAGGCCGAACTGGACCCTACCGGCATCGAGGTGTTGAACTGGAATATCCAGAAAGGCCAGGATCGAGACTGGGGCAACAAGCTGTACGCGCTCGGCCGCAACGCGGACATCGTTACCTTGCAGGAGGCGCCGCTCGTAAATCCGGGCTGGGACGACCACGTCGTCGACCAGTTCCACGCCTTTGCACCGGGCTACGAGACGCGTCAGAGCCCTACGGGGGTTATGACCGTCAGTACGGCCGTTCCACTCGTTCAGTGCAATCTCAATAGCCGGGAGCCGTTCCTTCGCACGCCCAAGGCCACGATCGTGACGGAGTACGCACTCGCTGGTCGCGACGAAACGCTGCTCGTCATCAACATCCACGCCGTGAACTTTACGCTCGGCATGGGCGCTTTCGAAGCGCAGCTTGCGCACGCGTCAACGGTTCTCGACTTGCACACGGGCCCCGTTATCTTCTCGGGCGACTTCAATACCTGGCGTCGTGCGCGGATTGATCATGTCGATGCGCTGATCAATGGACACGGCCTCGTCCCGGTTGAGTTTCCGGACGACGAGCGCAAGCGAGTGTTCGGCCTGCCGCTCGATCACGTTTATGTCCGCGGTCTCGACGTTATTGCTGCGGAAACCTACGAGACGGACACCTCCGACCACAACCCGATGCGTGTCTGGCTGTCGATTTGATTCGGCGCACCCTGGTTATTTCCGGGCTTCTTGTCGCCCTCGCGGTGGTTGCTCATGCGGACGAAGCCGAGACGAGCGCTGAGTCCGAGATCGAGTTCCTGATCAGCGCCATTGGCGCAAGCGGTTGCGATTTCGTTCGCAACGGCAAGCGCCACTCGGCGCGCGACGCGGAAGAACACATTCGCACGAAATACCGACGCGGCCGGCGCTACGCCCCCACGACCGAGCTCTTTATCGAACGCCTGGCCAGCCGATCTTCAATGAGCAAGAAGCCGTATCGGATCGAGTGCCCCGGAGAGCCCGCCGTCACCTCCGGCGACTGGCTTAAGGCTCGCCTCGAGGAGCACCGCGGGACCGAACGCGACTAAAGCACTGCCCGTTTCGGCCGATAACGTCTCCGATAAACCGGAGAAATACCGTGCTCGAACCTCCATTACCGCTGGACGAAACGGCAAGGCTTTTGAGTCTGCAGTCCTTACACATCCTCGACACCGAGCCCGAAAAACGCTTCGATCGAATCACGCGGATGGCGCAGCGCAGCTTTGGCGTCGAGATTTGCCTCGTGAGCCTCGTCGACTCCAATCGGCAGTGGTTCAAATCTCGCCAGGGCCTCGATGCCTGTGAGACGAGCCGGGATATCTCGTTCTGCGGTCATGCCATTCTCAACGAGGAAGTGCTCGTCGTGGAGGATGCCGCGAATGACGATCGCTTCCACGACAATCCGCTCGTGACGAGCGAGCCCAACATTCGCTTCTACGCCGGCTGTCCGCTGCACGGACCGCTGGGACACCGAATCGGCACGCTTTGCCTGATCGACTCGGCGCCCCGCGGGCTTTCAGCCGAGGACATCGAGATGCTCCGCGACTATGCGCATCTCGTAGAGAACGAGCTCGGCCTCGTGGCCCAGGCAGCCGTCGATGAACTCACCGGGCTCACGAATCGGCGTGGATTCCACACGGTCGCCGAGCATATGCTGTCGCTGTGCCGTCGCACCGATACGCCGGCCGAGCTGCTGTTCTTCGATCTCGACGGTCTCAAGGAGGTCAACGACCAGTGCGGCCACGAGATCGGTGACGCGCTGATACGCGATTTCGCGACCGCGCTCGTCAAGTGCTTCCGGACGGCGGACGTCGTCGGACGTATTGGCGGCGACGAGTTTGTCGTGCTCATGGCGGGTTCAGACCTCGGCTCCGAGTCGGCGCTCGTGCGGCTCAAAGTGCGGGCGGAGCAGGAGAGCGTTCCGTGCGTGCAGCCCCTGAAGTGGAGTGTGGGCCGGGTGGTCTACGACTCCAAGCGCCACGATACGATCGAGGGGCTGATCGCTGACGCCGACGCACGCATGTACGAGAACAAGCTCGCCCGTCGTCGCCACAGGGCCTAGATTCAGCCTGGCAACTCGCGACCGCGCTTCAGGCCAGTTCGGAGTGATTCTCGGTCGAGGTGATGACAGCCGGTCCGAGTTCGTCCAGCACCTCGCTCAAGGGGCGGGGCCGGGCAATCAGGAATCCCTGTGCAAAGTCGATATCGTGCTGGCGAAGCCGCTGCATGACCAGTTCGGATTCGACATGTTCGGCGACCGTCATTGCATTCATGACTTTGGCAATGCTCGTCATTGAGACGACAATCGCCTCCGAGAGCGGGTTCTCGAGAATGTCCCGGACGAACACGCCGTCGACCTTGATGTACTGCACGGGCAGGTCCTTCAAGTAGGCGAACGAACAGTAGCCGGTTCCAAAGTCGTCGAGCGCGATCCTGCAGCCCAGGCGCCGCAGACGCTTGATGCAGCGTTGGGCGCGCTCGATGTTGCGCACGACGGCCGTCTCCGTGATCTCGAATATCAGGGCGTCCGGCGGCACACCGCTCTCGGTGATACGCGCTTCGACGAAATCCATAAAGCTGTCGTCGGCCAGCGATTGGGCCGACAAGTTGATGCTGAAGCTGCCGAGGCTGATTTCGAGCAGGTTGTCGGACTCGGCCAGCATGTCGAGCGTATGCCGGATTACCCACCGATCAATTGCGCCCATGAGTTGATAGCGCTCGGCGGCCGACAGGAATCGATCGGGCGGTAGCAGCGTACCGTCCGTATCGCGCATCCTGATAAGAATCTCGTAGCGATAGGAGTTCTCTTCGTCTCTGAGAGACTGGATGCGCTGGGCGTGTAGCTCGAATCGGTCGTCGATCAGCGCTGCCTGCAGGTGGTTGACCTGGTCGAGGTCACTGCGGCGCTGCGCGACGCTGGCATCGGCGTCGCGGAATACGACGACGCGATTGCCGCCGCGGCTCTTGGCCGACCGGGAGGCGACCTCGGCCGTATTGAGTGCCGCCGCCGCATCTGAAACGACGTCGGGGATGAGCGCAATGCCAGCGCTTGCCGTAACGCTGACGCGCTCCGAATCGTAGTCGATCGTTTCCTTCGAGATCGTATCGAGAATCATGGATGCCCGGTCGAATGCCTTCTGTTCGTCGGCGCCTCGAAGGAACACGCCGAAGTTGTCTCCGTGCAGGTGCGATACGGCGTCGGATGAAGAACAGAGTTCATCGACGATTCGGCCGACGGTCGCGATGACCCGATCGCCGGCCATGTGGCCGAACTTGTCGTTGACGACGTGCAGCTTGTCGATATCGAGCTGAATGACGGCATGCGGCTGTGTCGGAGTACGTTGGATTACGTTCGCCGCATGGCTCAGGAGTCCATGTCGTGAGTAGCGTGCGCCTTCAACTTGCTCGGTTGCGCGCAAAAGGCTGTTGATCTTGGCGCAGATCGCTCGCGACAGCCGGACCTGTTCGCGGTTAAACGGTTTCTTCGACAACAGCACGAAGATGCCAATCACCTCGTCGCGTGCATTGATGACGGGTGCGCAGAGGATCCTGGGTTTCGCACCCGCGAGCTGGGTGATCGACGAGATCTTCAGGTTGGCGTCCGACAGCAACACCTGCCGGTGCAGCCTTGCACCGGACAGTAGCGCGCCGAGCGTCGACATGACGGCTCGCTGCGTATCCTTCGATTCGGCAAGCGACGCCGGGACTGTCTCCTGAACACCGAGATTGGGCAGGACCGCGGCAGTCATTTCCGACTTGAAATGCTCCGCAGACATCTCGAGCACACTCCTCAAGATCTCCTGCGGTCCCGCACAACCATCGAGTTCGTCCATGTTCATCAACAGCCGAACGCCCTTTTGCGCGTCGCGCGACATGCGGCGTACCGCAGACAACTCGCAGTTGATCGACATCTGGCGTTCGATGCATTCGATGATCGGCAGGATTTCTTTGCGAAGTACGTCGAAGTCCCGGTGCCTTCGCGCTTCGACGCGAAGGCTCAGCGTAGCGACAAGTTCGTCGGCCAGGCAGAGCGGAAAGACGAATACCGAGTACTTGCCGAGGTGCTCTGCGTAGCCGTCTTCGGGGAGTTGGTCCCGCAGAAATGGATTCGATGCCCAGAGCTCGCGGCTCTGCTGACCGGGCCCGGCCCAAATGAGCTGGCCGTCACGCTCGTGCAGGGCGATCGTGGCAACGCCGCCCAGGGCCTCGATGATTTGTTGCGCGAATACCGCGATCGATCCGGCGTCGAGGTAGGCGGCGACGTTGGAATTGCGCATGAACTGGCCTGGAAACGTTCCTTACTCTGGTTGTATCGACCGTTTCGGCGGATACTTGAGCGATAAGCCGTGCAACCGCCGCGTCTTCCGGCGGTCTCATTATCAGAATTCGAAGCCAGGGATAACCGCCTTGCCCGACACCCAACGTCGAATCTCCACGCTAATCGGCGCACTCGTCGTGCTCGTCGGCGTCGCATCGACAGCGGCGGCCGAGCCTGGCCCCAGGGCCATCGAGCGCGGGCTCGACGAGTACCGGCAATACGGTCGCTTCGATCTCCCGGTCATCCCTGCTGCCGACGTCGATGCGCTCGCTGCCGGCGAGCCCGTGGTCTGGCAGATCAGGGACTTGCCCGAGGCAAACGGGGAAACATCGTCGATGGGCATTATCGGGGCGCGTGTCGTTGAGGCGCCACGCCTCCTGGTCTGGCTGTCGGCGCTGGGTGGCAACTCCGATTACCGCGATGCCCGGAAGGGGGACGAAAAAGCGGCCGGCCGCTCCTCGGGAGAGTCGAAGAGCCGGGTGACCCACTCGATGCTGTCGATGTTCGACGACGGCTCCTATATGCGCTATCAGCACGTCAACCTTCCCTGGCCGGTGAAGGACCGCCACTGGGTCATCTACTGCGAGAAGAACGTGCGGGTGGCGGAACAGACGGACGACCGGGTATGGGAGCACACCTGGAATCTCGAGTCCGACGGCTTCGAGCTCGTCCAGGCCGTTCACGCGGAAACGCCGATTGATGGTCTGACGGACAAGATGCTCAAGAAGTCGATCTACCTGCCGTCGAATCGCGGCGCGTGGATCATGATTGATCTCGGCGCCAACAGAACGCTTCTTCTGACGATTATGGACGTTGAGCTGGGCGGTAGCTTCCCGGCCGGTCTCGTTCGCCGCTTCACGCAGAGACAGCTCAAGTCGGGTCTCGACATGTTTGCGGGCTTCGCGATGCGCGTTGCCGCCGAATACGATGAATCGCCGCCGATACACGATGGTCATGGTGACTTCATCACACGTGAGGCCGCCGCTGCTGCCGAACGACAATGGCTCGGTGAGACGCGCCTGGCAACGCAGCCGTAGTTCGCGCATTGCTGCCGAAGGCGCGGTGTTGCCCACGTGTAATGATCGCTGGCGGTCGCGGGTCTATCTGAACCACAACAACAGGCTTGGGGACGCCGGCCAATGAAAGAATTCAATCTGGAACGTCGCGCTGATGGCGACAGACTCGTCGTCGATATGTGCGGTCCCGACCTCTTGCGCTACCCGCTGTACAACAAAGGCACTGCCTTTACGCCCGATGAGCGGCGCCGTCTTGGCATCGAAGGGCTCCTGCCCGCGGAATTCAACGAGATAGAAACGCAAGCCGAGCGAATCTTCAGCTCGATCTTTCACAATCGCGATGACGTGGGCCGCCACATTGGCCTCGCGATGCTTCAGGATCGCAATGAAGTGCTGTTCTACAAGCTGCTCGAACAGCATCTCGAGGAGATCATGCCGATCGTCTACACACCGACGGTCGGTAAAGCATCGCAGTACTACTCGAAAGTGTTTCGCCGCGGACGCGGCGTTTTCATCACGCCCGAGTACAAGGGGCGAATCGAAAAGGTCCTGCGGCGAGCGGCGCCGTTCAGCGATGTGCGTTTGATGGTCGTGACCGACAACGAGGCGATTCTCGGCATTGGCGACCAGGGTGCCGGTGGAATGGCGATTAGTGTCGGCAAGCTCGCGCTCTACTGCGCCGGTGCCGGGATCCACCCGGCAAAGACGCTGCCCGTCAGTCTCGACGTCGGTACCGACAACGAGGAGTTGCTGAACGATCCGCTGTATCTCGGTTATCGGCAGCCGCGCTTGCGCGGTGCGGCGTACGACGAACTCGTTGACGAGTTCGTGCATGCCGTCAAAGCCGTGTTCCCGCGCGCCGTCGTGCAGTGGGAGGATTTTCGCAAGGACAACGCACTCGCCATTCTGGAGCGCTATCGGCATCAGATTCCGTCATTCAATGACGATATACAGGGGACCGGAGCCGTAGCCGCAGCCTGCGTTCAGGCAGCCTGCGTGATCGGCGAGCACGCCTTCGGTGAAAGTCGGGTGCTCATTTACGGCGCGGGCGCCGCCGGCCTCGGCATTGCCCGCCAGATTCGGGTGCAGCTGGCCGCAGCGGGCATGGCAGAACAGCGTATTGCCGAAGCCGTCCTCGTCATGGACAGCCGCGGCGTCGTGAGCCAAAGGCGCGAGAATCTCGATGAATACAAACAGGAGCTCGCGTGGTCCCGCGACGCCGTCGATTCGCTCGGTCTGTCCGACGCTGAGCTGGCCGATCTCGAAGCCGTCGTTCGGGCCTACCGGCCGACCGCGTTGATCGGTGCCTCCGGCCAGGCCAGTTCGTTCTCGGAGTCCATCGTCCGGGCCATGAGCGAGCATCGAGCGCGCCCGATCGTACTGCCCATGTCGAACCCGACGTCCATCAGCGAAGCGACGCCTGAGGAGATATTCGCGTGGACCTCGGGGCGGGCACTCGTTGCGACGGGCAGCCCGTTCGCGCCCGTAGAACTCGAGGATCGCCTTCAGCCCGTGAGCCAGGCGAACAACGTGTTCGTGTTTCCCGGGGTCGGCCTCGGTGCGATCGCGGTCGAGGCACGGGAAATCAGCGATGGCATGATCGCGGCCGCTGGCACCGCGCTCGGTTCAAGCTTAAGCGATGCCGAGAAGCGACTGCAGCGACTCGTCCCCGGCGTTCTGCGCCTGCGTGAAGTTTGTGGCGACGTTGCGCTCGCCGTCGCGCACCAGGCCGTTGCAGATGGCGTTGCTACACACTCCGATAACATCGAATCTCGTATCGATGCCTTGCGCTGGACGCCGTCCTACCCCGAGATTGTCAGTACGGCAGAGCTCGACTGATGGAAGGCCAAAGGGTCCTTATTGTCGGCGGCGGATTCGGCGGAGCATTCACGGCGCGCTATCTTCGAAAATACGCGCCGCCGGGTACCGAGATCGAGCTGATCAATGCGACGAATTATTTCGTCTTCCAGCCGCTCCTGCCCGAAGTTGTCTCCGGGAACATCAGCGCGCCGGACGCTGTTACTCCGCTCCGACAGCTACTGCCCGGAGTGAAGGTTCGCATGGGTACCGTGACGGGTATCGACGCGAACGCCAAGCTCGTGCACTTGTTGCAGGGTAGTTTCCGTACGCCGCAGACCAGCCACTACGACCACCTCGTAATCGCTGCAGGCCAACGAACGAATCTCGAACTCGCGCCGGGCTTTAGCGAGCATGCGCTGTGTTTGCGAAACCTCGCCGATGCCCACGAGCTGCGAAACAAGGTCATTCGGCGCCTCGAACATGCGGACGTGACCGAGGATGCCGTCATCAAGCAGCGCCTGCTGACCTTCGTCGTCGCCGGTGGTGGCTTTTCCGGTGTCGAAACGGTCGGCGAAATCAGCGAGATGATCCGGCGAACACTACGGTTCTATCCCGGGATCGACCAGGCAGACGTCCGCGTGATGATCGTGCAGAGCGGTGATCGCCTGCTGCCCGAGCTGCCGAAAAAACTCGGTCACTACGCCGAGCGCATCCTTACGCAACGCGGTGTCGAGGTCATCCTCGAGTCGCGCGTCAGCTCGGCGACGGCGGATGCCGTTTACCTGTCCGACGGTACGCGAATCGAGTCCTGCCTGCTCGTATCAACCGTCGGCAACGGGCCGACCCGTTTCAGTGCCGAGCTCGGCCTGCCGCTCGAGCGCGGGAAGCTCAAGGTAGATCGACACCTGCGCGTTGAGGACGAAGATGCTATCTGGGCGCTCGGTGACGCGGCACATATTCCTCTGGACGATGCCGGTCAGGCGTTCGCGCCGCCGACGGCACAGTTTGCCGTCCGCGAGGCGCGCTCTTTGGCGAAGAACATCGCAGCCGTGCTCCGTGGTCGCGAGCCGAGGGAATTTTCGTTCGCGCCGAAGGGCGCGCTGGCGTCGATCGGGAGCTACAAAGGCGTGGCCGAAGTATTCGGCGTGAGCTTCTCGGGGCTCCTGGCCTGGATGGCGTGGCGTTTCCTGTACATCGGGATGCTGCCCGGTTTTTCCACGAGGCTTCGCGTTGCGCTCAACTGGGCGTTCGACTTCGTTATGCCCCGTAGTATCGTCCAGATCGCCAACCACAGTGCCGGCGGCGCGATAACCCGCCGCTATGCGAAAGGCGACGTCATCTCCCGACCCGGTCAATACGTCGATGGCTTCTATACCGTCCTGGACGGCTACCTGGAATCCCGGGTGCCACAGGCGGACTGCCAGGAAGACTTCGTGCGAATTCTCGGGCCGGGCGACCACTGGGGCGAACGGCTTGCGACCGACGGCAGCCGCACTCGCGGCACATTGACGGCCTCCGAGGATGCGCGCGTGCTGGTTCTCAAGGCCGACGACTTCAAGAGTCTGCGAGATGCGTTCCCGGCACTGGATGAGTACTTCGAGCACATTAATGAGAAGATCTACGCACCGTCGTTGCGTCGGCAAAACGGCAACACCGCCTGAAACAAATTTCCGCTCAAACCGGTCTGTTTGGGCAACTGCGCGTAATGCGCCTTAGAAAAACGAGGGGAGACCAGTGAAAGCATCCGACCTGCTAGTACGGTGCCTCGAAGAAGAAGGCATCGAGTACATCTTCGGGGTACCCGGCGAAGAGAACGCGGACTTCATGATGTCGCTCGAGAAGTCCGAGAAGATCAAGTTCATCCTGACGCGCCACGAACAAGGCGCAGCGTTCATGGCCGAGATCTACGGCCGGCTCACGGGCAACCCGGCCGGCGCGCTGTCGACGCTCGGACCGGGCGCGACGAATCTCATTACGGGCGTCGCCGACTCCAATATGGATCGCGCGCCGATGCTCGTTCTGACCGGGCAGGGTTCGACGGATCGCCTGCACAAGGAGTCGCACCAGATTATGGACGTCGTTGGCATGTTCGAGCCCGTGACGAAGTGGGCCACGACGATCCTCAACCCGGACACGATTCCCGAAATCGTTCGCAAGGCAGTACGCCTCGCTCGCACCGAAAAGCCGGGCGCCGTACACATCGAGCTGCCCGAGGACGTGGCGACGCTCGAAACCGAAGCGAAGCCGATGACGCCACGACGTTTCCGTCGCTCGGTGCCGGACGACAAGATTGCCGATCGGGCCTTCGACATGCTCGCCGCCGCGAAGCGCCCGGTCATCATTGCCGGCAACGGCTGCATACGCCGCCGGGCCAGCAAGCAGTTGAGAATATTCTGCGAGAAGACCGGTATTGGCGTGATCAGCACGTTCATGGCCAAGGGCGCTGTCGACATGGACGCAGATTATTGTCTCTACACGGTTGGCCTCGGCAGCAAGGATCGCGTCAACCAGGCTATCGACGACGCCGACCTCGTCATCACGCTGGGTTTCGACATGGTCGAGTACCATCCGCAGCTCTGGAACGAGCACCGCGACAAGACGATCCTGCACGCAGACTTCCTGCCTGCCGAAATCGATTCGCACTATCACCCCGAAGTCGAACTCGTCGGCGATCTCGCCCACACGCTCTGGATGCTCAATGAGCGCGTCGATGCCCGGGGATTGCCGGACTACGACCTGGACTTGCAGCGCAAGATTCGCGCCCGGATGGCGGACGACTTCGCGGAGCACGCCAACGACGACACCGAGGGTGCGATCCGGCCGCAGAAAGCGCTGTGGGATGCGCGCGCCGTGATGGGGCCTGAAGACGTTCTCCTGTCAGACGTCGGCGCGCACAAAATGTGGATTGCGCGGCACTACCACTGCCATGAGCCGAACACCTGCCTGATTCCGAACGGTTTTTGCTCGATGGGCTTCGCGCTGCCGGGTGCTATTGCTGCCAGTCTCGTGTATCCCGAGCGTCGCGTTCTTGGAATTGCAGGCGATGCAGGCTTCCTCATGAATGCGCAGGATATGGAAACGGCGCGACGCCTCAACAGCAATCTCGTCGTCATGGTCTGGGCCGACAATGAATACGGACTGATCGCCTGGAAGCAGGAGAGCCACTTTGGCCGGCACACCGATCTCGAGTTCGGCAATCCGGACTGGCTCAAGCTCGCTGACGCGTTTGGCTGGAATGGTCATTACATCGACAAGTCGACGGAACTCGAAGGCGCACTCGAGGCTGCCTTCAATGAAGCCGGGCCCAGCCTTGTCGTGATTCCGATCGACTATCGCGAGAATGCGCTTCTGACGAAGAAACTCGGTGAAATCACGTGCACGATTTGAGGCTCGATTCCGAGCGCCCGCCCGCGGGCGAACTCCCGGTCACGTCGCCGTGGGACGGGCGCGAGCTCGATCGCGTTGCCACCGCCGGTGTTCTGCACGTCGAGGATGCGCTTAAGGTCGCGCATGGAGTATTTCGCGATCGACGCCAGTGGCTGTCCGTCCCGGAGCGGATCGACGTGTTGTCACGCGCCGTGGACATCATGGAACAGCGCGTTGACGAGTTGACGCTGACTGCCGCCAGCGAAGGTGGCAAGCCCTGGGTGGACTCGAAAGTCGAAGTGCTTCGCGCAATCGACGGCGTGCGACTGTGCATTGAAACACTGCGTGGCGAGGCGGGCTCCGTGATCCCGATCGGCACGACGCCGGCAACCGTCGGACGAGTGGCGTTTACGCAGAAGGAGCCCGTTGGCGTCGTCGTTGCGGTCAGCGCGTTCAATCATCCACTCAACCTGATCGTGCACCAGGTCGGGCCGGCCGTTGCAACAGGTTGTCCCGTCATCGTAAAGCCGGCCGAGGACACACCGCTGTCGTGCCTCGCATTCGTCGACATACTCCACGAGGCGGGCCTGCCCAAAGCCTGGTGCCAGGCGCTGGTCGCAAACGATCTCGAAACGGCGGAGGCGCTCGTCACGGATTCGCGCGTCGGATTCTTCTCGTTTATCGGTTCGGCGCGAGTGGGCTGGATGCTGCGCTCGAAGCTCGCCGCGGGCACGCGCTGCGCGCTCGAGCACGGCGGTGCGGCGCCGGTCTTTCTCGTGGAGCCATTCAGTCTCGACGACGCGCTGCCGTCGATTGCGAAAGGCGGCTTCTATCACGCCGGTCAGGTCTGCGTTTCCGTTCAACGGGTCTTCGTGCCAGCGGAGCGTGCAGACGAGTTTGCCGGCGGGCTCGCCGACGCTGCTCGTAAGCTGAAGGTCGGGCCGCCTGAAGAGGCGTCTACCGAGGTCGGGCCCCTGATTCGCCCGGCAGAAGTCGATCGTGTGTCGACCTGGGTCGACGAAGCCGTCGCGGCCGGCGCGACCCTGCTTGTTGGCGGCGAAAAACTGTCGGACACGAGCTACGCACCGACCGTGCTGCTCAATCCTCCGGCCGATGCCAAGGTCAGCACGCTCGAGATATTCGGCCCGGTCGTCTGCGTCTACGCGTACGACGATCTCGACGCGGCAATCGAACAGGCCAATGCGCTGCCGGTCGCATTCCAGGCGGCGGTTTACAGCCAGGACATCGACCAGGCGCTTGCGGTCAGCCGCGCCGTCGATGCGTCGGCCGTCATGGTCAATGAGCACTCGGCGTTTCGCGACGACGCGATGCCATTCGCGGGCTTGCGCGAATCGGGGCTCGGCATCGGTGGCATCCCGTACACGATGCACGACATGACGATCGACAAGATGCTCGTCATCAAATCCTAGGCTGCGCTTGCCGTCGTCCAGCCGGCTCCCGGTCTCGCAAATTCGCCCCGCTGACCGCCGCATGAGACCGGGCTTTGCTGGTACCCGGTTTTAATCCCGACTAAAATCCCCGATCGCCCGGCGCATTCCGGGTCCCGGCAATCGACGGCGCCCCCGCCAGCGCCGCGCGCCGTGTCGTTCATACATCCTTGGGGAAACAATGAGTTACGCAACACCGGTACGCGATATACGCTATGCGCTCGAACATATGGCGGGCTTCGACGCGCTGGCTCGAACGGGGGCCTTCGAGGACCTGTCGGACGACCTTGTCGAGGCAATTCTCGAAGAGATAGGCCGGTTTTGCGACCAGGTCATCGCGCCGCTGAACTGGGAAAGCGACCAGCGCGGTGCGGAGCTCTCGGCAGACCGTGTCGTTACGACGACGCCGGGTTTCAAGGAAGCCTACTCGGCGTACGTCGAAGGCGGTTGGAACGCACTGGCGTTCCCTGAGGACGCCGGCGGCCAGGGCCTGCCGACGACCCTGGCCGTTGTGCTCGTCGATGCGCTCAATGCAGCGTGCGCATCGTTCGCCATCGGTACCTCGCTCACGACGGGGGCGACCAAGGCCGTCAAAGCCGTCGGGACCGAGGAGCAAAGGGCCCGGTATCTCGAAAAGATGGTCTCGGGCGAGTGGACTGGCGCGATGAACCTGACGGAGCCGCAGTCGGGTTCGGACCTCGGCGACATCAAGACGAAGGCAGAGCCCGTTGGCGACGGCCGCTACCGCATCACGGGCCAGAAGATCTACATCACCTACGGCGATCACGATCTGACCGACAATGTCATTCATCTCGTACTGGCGCGTTTACCCGATGCGCCGGAAGGGACGCGGGGTATCTCGATGTTCCTCGTGCCGAAGTATCACGTCAACGACGACGGCTCTGCCGGCGAGCGGAACGACGTCTACTGTGTCGGTCTCGAGCACAAACTCGGTCTGCATGGCAGCCCGACCTGCGTCATGGCATTCGGGGAATCGGGCGAGTGTTACGGCACGCTACTCGGCGAGGAGAACAAGGGCCTCAAGAACATGTTCGTCATGATGAACTCCGCGAGGCTCGACGTCGGCGTGCAGGGCGTCGGCATTGCGGAGCGCGCGTTCCAGCGAGCGCTCGCGTATGCGGAGGAACGTCGCCAGGGTCGTCTGCCGGGTGAACGCGGTGGTCGCCAGGTGCCGATTTACGAGCACCCCGACGTCCGGCGCATGCTGTACACGATGAAGGCTCTCACGGACGCCGCAAGGGGCATTTGCTACGCCAACGCAGTGGCCTACGATCTCGCGCGCACGTCGCCGGACAACGCCGTGCGCCAGGCAGCATCAGCGCGCGAGGGTTTGCTAACGCCGATTTCGAAAGCCTGGAGTACGGATCGCGCGAACGAAGTCACGTCGATCGGCGTGCAGGTGCATGGCGGTATGGGCTACGTCGAGGAAACCGGAGCGGCCCAGTACATGCGTGACGTGCGCATTGCAGGCATCTACGAGGGCACGAACGGTATCCAGGCGATGGACCTCGTCGGCCGGAAGCTGCAGGGCGACGGCGGCGCCGCGGCTCGAGCGTTCATCGCCGACGTCGAGGCGCTGGTTGAACAGGCAGGAAGCTCGAGCGACGAAACGCTTGCCCACGCGGGCAGTCGTCTCTCTGACGCGTCACTGTCACTGAAGTCATCGACCGAGTGGCTCCTCGAGCGCGCGGCTGCATCCCCCGAGGACGTGCTCGCGGGCGCCACGCCGTATCTAAAGCAGTTCGGCAACGTGGCCGGCGGTTTCTACCTGCTCAAAGGCGCGATTGCGGCGCTGGGCGGCGGCCAGCTCTCGGATCGCGACAAGGAGTATCGGCTGACGATTCTCGGTTTCTATGCGGACAACTTCCTCCCTGAAGCGGTCGCGCTCGGCGAAGCCGTGACAGCAGGGGCAGGGACCGTAAGGGCGCTCGATACCGAACTGCTCGGCGCCTGAGTCTGCGTTTAGTCGTCTGCCGCGCTGGCCGCGGCGTTCGATGTGGCGAGCCAGTCGCCGAAGCGGCTAGCGATGTCGCGGCTGAACTGTTCGAGTACACCGTTCATCGCCGTCGCGACGGAGCCCGGGTTATCCGGATCGCCGCCGCTGGCTGTGTACTCCGAGCGCGTTGCCGGCACGACATGTGAGCCATCAGTGCTCGAGATTCCCCAGTGAACGTCGAGCACGGTGTTCCCATACAGGTCCATGTCGAAACGGTTAACGCGAGCGACGAGGCGGTAGTTATAGTCGGCAAGCCCCCCGTACGGATAGGCTATCGCAATGACG
>JAAUXX010013102.1_pt1 | contig 18062 bp, 15 predicted proteins | sample 7278111 | NCBI WGS metagenome assembly JAAUXX01 (sample SAMN14350116, study PRJNA611818) | marine sediment metagenome | isolation source: surface marine sediment (1.8m) | place: French Polynesia: Moorea | collected 2018-08
GACTGCTTGCGGTCGCACCCGACGCGTTGCCGGCCCGCGACCCTGGCAGCGTTGTCCAGGCCATGGCCCGCGATCAATGAGTATGCCGGCTCAAGCTCACGTTCCCGGAATGCTGCTCGAGACCTTGTTCCCGGGTGTCGCGGGCGTGCCCGCGCTCCGCGTACACGGACTCGCGAACGACAGTCGCCGGGTCGGGGATGGCTCCCTGTTTCTCGCGACGCCGGGTGCCACGACACATGGGCTCCGATTCGCAGCCGACGTCATCGAACGGGGCGCCGCGGCAATCGCCTACGACCCCGACGGCGTCGACGACGCACCGGTTGCGTTCGCGGTACCGACCTTCGCCGTGCCGGGCCTTGGCCAGAAGCTCGGCGACGTCGCCAACCGCTTTTACGATACGCCGTCGGCCGCGATGAACGTCGTTGGCATCACGGGTACGAACGGCAAGACGACCGTCGCATGGCTGCTCGCCGAGTGTGAGCGCTGCCTCGGGAAGCAGGCCGCCTACGTGGGCACGCTCGGCGCAGGGCTGTCGGTCGACGTTGACCGTCCACCCGGTATGACGACGCCCGGCGCGATCGAGTTGCACGGGCTACTCGCGGATTTCAGGGACGAGCGCGCGGACAGCGCCGCGATCGAGGTGTCGTCGCACGCGCTCGACCAGGGGCGCGTCGACGGCGTGCGTTTCGGCAGCGCCGTCTTCACGAACTTGTCGCGCGATCATCTCGACTACCACGGCAACATGCGCGACTACTTCGAGGCCAAGGCGCGGCTCTTCACGGAGCACAGGCCCGCGTCGAAGATCATCAATCTCGATTCGGAATGGGGCACGGAGCTTGCGGACCGCTCTGGCCCGAACGTGATCACGGTGTCCACTCGCTTCGACCGCGTCGCGAACGGCAGGCCTTATGCATTCGTTCGCTCTGTCGTGGCCAGTGAGCAGGGGTCCGACGTGCGCTTTGTCTCGTCCTGGGGCGACGGCCGTTTTCTGCTCCGGATGCCCGGGGACTTTAACGTCGCCAACGCGATGCTCGTTCTCGCAACGCTGCTCGAGAACGGCGTGACGGTCGAAGACGCCTCTGACGCACTGGGGCGCGTGTCGGGACCGCCGGGCCGGTTGCAGCGAGTGCAGCGAGTGCCTGGCGAGGACGATGGTCCCAGTGTTTTTGTCGACTATGCGCACACGCCCGATGCACTCGAGTTCGTGCTGCGCGCGCTCAGGCCCCACGTTCGCGGCCGCCTTACGGTCGTGTTCGGCGCCGGCGGCGACCGCGATGCGGGCAAGCGTCCGATCATGGGCCGCATCGCGGAGCGGCTCGCCGATGCCGCCGTCATCACGAGTGACAACCCGCGCCACGAGGAGCCCGTCGCCATCATCGACGGAGTCCGCTCCGGCATGCTTGATCCTGCGCGCGCTGTCGTCATAGAGGACCGCGCAAGCGCGATCGGCTGGGCGATTTCGGGCGCCGCCAAAGGCGACACGGTGCTGATCGCCGGCAAAGGTCACGAGACGTACCAGGAAGTCGGATCCGAACGCCGTCCGTTTTCGGATCTCGCCGTTGCGACAGCCTGCGTTGCAGCTCGCGAGGGGGGTGACGTATGAAGTGGTCGCTCGCCGACGCCGCTGCCGCGATGCAGGGTTCGCTGACAGGCGCTGACGTGCAATTTGGCGGCGTCAGCACCGACACGCGCAGCCTCGAGCAAGGCAACCTGTTCGTCGCGCTCAAGGGACCCAACTTCGACGGCGCGGATTACCTCGATATTGCCCTCGACAAGGGCGCAGCCGGCGCGGTCGTCTCCGAGCGACGCGACTCGGCGCTGCCGCAGATCGAAGTTGACGACACGCTTCGCGCGCTCGGCCGGCTTGGCGCTGCCTGGCGCGACCGCCACGAGGCACTGACGGTCGTCGGTATTACGGGCAGCAACGGCAAGACCACACTCAAGGAGATGACGTACGCGATCCTCTCCGAGATGGGACCCACACTCGCCACGGCCGGCAATCTCAACAACGAAATCGGCGTGCCGCTCATGCTGTCGAGGCTCAGCGACGAGTATCGCTACGCCGTTATCGAGATGGGCGCGAATCACGCCGGCGAGATCGGCTACCTGACGTCGCTCGTGAAACCGGACGTTGTCGCGCTGACGAATGCCGGGCCGGCTCACCTCGAAGGCTTCGGTTCGATCGAGGGCGTGTCCCGTGCCAAGGGTGAAATCCTGTCAGGCACGCCACGGCCACTCGCCGCCGCACTCAATGCCGATGATCAGTATTTCGAGTATTGGCAAGGACTTACGAGCGACATACGAACCCTGAGTTTCGGTCTGACCGAGACCGCGACGGCGCATCCCCGGGACATCGAGCTCGGCTCGACAGGGCTCAGCTTCACGCTGTGCCTGCCGGACGGCGAGGCACGCACAAGCATCCGTCTGACCGGCGAACACAACGTGCTGAATGCCTGTGCAGCCGCCGCGATCGCGCACGCGCTCGACGTGCCGGTCGAGACGATTGCCCGCGGACTCGCGAACGTGAATTCGGTTGGCGGTCGTCTCAACGAGCTTGCCGGCCACAAGGGCGCGCGCCTGTTCGACGACAGCTACAACGCCAATCCGAGCAGCGTGGCCGCGGCCGCCGCTTTCCTGGCATCGCTCGACGGTCAGAGCTGCCTCGTGCTCGGCGACATGAGCGAGCTCGGTGATGACGAAGTCGAAATGCACCGCGCAACGGGCAAGTCGATTCGAGACGCGGGTGTCGGTCGCCTGCTCGCGACGGGCCCGTTGTCAAAGTCGGCCGTCGAGGGTTTCGGCGACGGCGCACAGTGGTTCGAGAATCTCGATGATCTGAAGGCGGCCGCGGAGAACCTTCTCGGCCCCGACACGAACCTGCTCGTGAAGGGCTCGCGAGTCGCGGCGATGGAGCGCGTCGTCGCGGCGCTCGCGGCCAACGGTGAGTCGGCGACAGGGAGGGCACACTGATGCTGCTCTACCTGACCAACTATCTCGCGCAGTTCGAATCGGGATTCAACGTATTCAACTACCTGACGATGCGCGCGATTCTCGGTGCGTTGACGGCCCTCGTTCTGTCGTTCGTCGTCGGGCCGCGCATGATCGAGCGCCTGAGCATGAACCAGGCCGGCCAGCCCGTGCGCGAAGACGGCCCCGTCACGCATCTGCCCAAGGCGGGCACGCCGACGATGGGCGGCGCGCTGATCCTGACGGCAATAGCGATCAGCACCCTGCTCTGGGCCGACCTCGAGAACCATTTTGTCTGGGTCGTCCTGTTCGTCACGCTGTCGTTTGGCGTGATCGGCTACGTCGACGACTACAAGAAACTGATCCTGCAGGACCCGGCCGGTATCTCGGCTAAGCAAAAGCTCTTCTGGCAGTCTGCAGCGGCTGTGACCGCTGCCATTGCTTTGTACGTTACGGCGACCGACGAGACACAGACCTCGTTGCTCATCCCGTATTTCAAGGATCTCGCGATATCCATTGGGGTATTCCAGGTCGTCGTAACGTACTTCTTTATTGTCGGCTTCTCGAACGCGGTCAACCTGACCGACGGGCTCGATGGCCTGGCGATCATGCCGACCGTTCTCGTCGGCGGCGCGCTCGGCGTATTCGCCTACGTGACGGGCAACGTCAACTTTTCCGAGTACCTCGGGATCCCCTACGTCGCGGGCACAGGCGAGATCCTCGTGTTCTGCGCGACGCTCGCGGGCGCGGGTCTGGGCTTCCTGTGGTTCAACACCTATCCCGCGCAGGTCTTCATGGGCGACATCGGCGCGCTTGCACTCGGCGCCGCCCTCGGTGTCGTTGCCGTCGTTGTGCGCCAGGAAATTGTCCTCGTGATCATGGGCGGCGTGTTCGTCGTCGAAACGCTGTCGGTCATGATCCAGGTCGGTTCCTTCAAGCTGACCGGCAAGCGTGTCTTCCGCATGGCGCCACTGCATCATCACTACGAGCTCAAGGGCTGGGCCGAACCGAAAGTCATCGTCCGCTTCTGGATCATAACGGTCATCCTCGTCCTGATCGGACTCGCGAGCCTGAAGATACGATGAGCGGTTCCAAGCAAACATCGAACGTCAGCCTCGTCGCCGGCCTCGGCAAGACCGGCCTGTCGATCGCGCGTTACCTGAAGCGGCACGATGCGGATGCGGTCTTTTACGACAGTCGTACCGAACCGCCCGGCCTGGCCGATCTCAGGGCGTTCTGGCCGGACTCGAAACTGCTGCTCGGCTCGGCCACGCTGCCCGAAGGCATTGCCCGCATCATCGCATCGCCGGGTATCGAGCCGCGCCACGCGCTAATGCGCGCGGCCGAGGTTCACGGCCTCGACGTTGTCTCCGATATTGAAATCTTCGCCCGCGAAGCGGACGCGCCCTTCGTTGCGATCACGGGAACGAACGGCAAGAGCACGGTCACGATGCTCGTCTATCACATGTGCGCGGCCGACGGCCGCAAGGTGTTGGCTGGCGGCAACCTCGGAGAGCCGGCGCTCGACCTGCTCGACGAGGACAGGCCCGACGTCTACGTGCTCGAGTTGTCCAGTTTTCAACTCGAACGCACGGCCAATCTGCCGGCCAGCGTGTCGGTGCTGCTGAACGTGTCACCCGATCACCTCGACTGGCACGGCAGCGAGGAAAGCTACGCGGCCGCGAAGTACCGCATCTTTCGCGAAGCGAAGGCCGCCGTCGTCAATCGTGCCGACTCGCGCGCCGTTGAGGCCGTCAAGGGCATCAAGCGCGTCGTCAGCTTCGGCATGGACGAACCCGGAGACGGACAGTTCGGCATTCGCACCGAGGACGACCGCCGATTCCTCGCGTTCGGCGACAAGCTCTTGCTCGCTGTCGACGAAATGGCGATCTTCGGCCTTCACAACCAGGCCAATGCCCTGGCAGCAATGGCCGCGGGTGAGCTGCTCGGGCTCAGCCATCTGTCGATGCTCGAGGTGCTGATCGAATTTCCTGGTCTGCCGCACCGCATGCAGTGGGTCGACCGTATCGACGACGTCGATTACGTCAACGATTCCAAAGCGACCAACGTCGCCGCTGCGATTGCCGCCGTGCGTTCAGCCGGCGGACCCGTCGTCCTGATCGCGGGCGGCGACGGCAAGGGCGGCGACTTCAACGAGCTTGCCGCCGCCGTGGACGACTCGCTGGCCGGCGCCGTGCTCATCGGCAAAGACGCCGAGGCCATTGGCGCCGCGCTCGACAGCATGGTGCCGCGGGAGTTCGCGGTCGACATGATGAGCGCCGTTCAGGCGGCCGCGCGACTGGCCCCGCCGGGCACGACCGTCCTGCTTGCACCGGCCTGTGCAAGCCTCGATCAGTACAGCAACTACGTTGCCCGCGGCGATGCGTTCATCGAAGCGGTTCGGGAGCTGTCGCTGTGAGCGCGCAGAATCTCACGATGCCGTTTCCGGTCCGGCTGCGCGTACCGCTCGTGTTCGATTCGGTGCTCATGAGCATCTGCATTGCGCTGCTTCTCGGCGGATTCGTGATTCTCGCGTCAGCGTCGATCGCCGTCTCGGACAATGCCGCAACGGATCCGTTCTTCTATCTCGAGCGTCAGCTCGTCGCGGCGTTCCTCGGGCTCGTCGCCGGCGGCATTTGCCTGTTCATCCCGATGTCGTTCTGGCGGTCTGTCGGTCCCCTCATGCTGCTTGCCGGTCTGACGCTGTTGTTTCTCGTGCTCGTGCCTGCGATCGGTCACGAAGTGAACGGTGCGCGGCGCTGGCTCGATCTTGGCTTCATGAATCTGCAGGCGTCGGAACCGGCCCGGCTTTGTTTCATCGTTTACCTCGCCGGGTATCTCGTCCGCCAGGCCAAGTCGGTTCGCGAACAGTTCCTGGGCTTCTTGAGGCCCATGCTCGTGCTGACGGTGGCCTGTGTCGCTCTGCTCGCCGAACCCGATTTCGGTGCGGCCGTCGTACTGCTGGCGACGGCCCTGACAATGCTGTTTGTCGCGGGCGCGCGCTTCCGGGATTTCTTCGTGTTCGCGGGACTCGCAGCGCTGGCCATTGTCGTCCTCGTACTCACATCGCCCTATCGCCTGCGGCGGCTGACCGGCTTCCTCGACCCATGGGCCGACCCGTACAACTCGGGCTTTCAGCTCACCCAGTCGCTTATCGCGATCGGCCGCGGTGAGTGGTTCGGCGTCGGTCTCGGCAACAGCGTGCAGAAGCTCTTTTACCTCCCAGAGGCGCACACGGATTTTGTGTTCGCCGTGTACGCTGAAGAGTTCGGGCTGGTCGGCTCGGTGCTGCTCGTGGGCCTGTTCTTTCTGCTGCTCGTTCGCGTCTTCACGATTGCGCGCCGCGCCGTCGATGCAGAGCGCTACTTCGAGGCTTACCTGGCCGTGGGAATTGGTACCTGGCTTGGCGTGCAGGCCTTCATCAATCTCGGCGTCAACATGGGGCTTTTGCCGACGAAAGGACTGACGCTGCCCCTGATCAGCTACGGCCGCAGCAGCCTGATCATCACAATGGTTGCGCTCGCACTGCTGTTCCGCGTTCATCATGAACTCGTCGTCGACGCGACGCCCGTGAACCGCAAGGGCACGGCGAAAAAGAAGCGGGGCAGAAAGTCATGAGCGCGCGCCCGGTCATGATCATGGCAGGCGGCACAGGCGGCCACGTTTATCCGGCGCTGGCCGTCGCGAAGGCGCTCGAGGCGCATGCGCAGCCCGTGTTCTGGCTCGGTACGCACAGGGGGCTGGAGGCACGCGTCGTGCCGGCCAACGATATCGAGATCGAATGGGTGAGCGTCAAAGGCCTGCGCCGGAAAGGTCTCTTTGCGCTCGTCGTTGCACCGTTTTCCCTCGCCTGGGCGCTCATGCAGTCGCTCGGTGTCATCCTGCGCCGGCGGCCATCGGCCGTTCTCGGCATGGGTGGTTTCGTCAGCGGGCCCGGCGGGCTCGCTGCCTGGCTGACTCGCCGTCCCCTCGTGATCCACGAGCAGAATGCGGCCGCGGGTCTGACCAATCGTCTTCTGGCGCGTCTTGCCCGGGTTGTGCTGCAAGCCTTCCCGGGCAGTTTTAACGCGCGTTTCGACGCCCGCACGGTGGGCAATCCCGTGCGTCCGGCTATTGCGGCCATTCTGCCGCCCGATGAGCGCTACCGCGACCGAACGGGGCCGCTTCGCCTGCTCGTCCTCGGCGGCAGCCAGGGCGCGCTCGCGCTCAACCGCCTCGTACCGGCGGCGCTTGCCGGGCTGCCCGAAGAGCGGCGGCCGATCGTTCGCCACCAGTGTGGATCCCGCACGCGCGACATCGCCGAGACCGCTTACGCCGGAACGGGGCTCGACGTCGAGCTCGTGGATTTCATCGAGGACATGGCCGCGGTCTACAGCTGGGCCGATCTCGTTATTTGCCGCGCCGGTGCGCTGACCGTTGCGGAGATCTGTGCGGCCGGGTTGCCGGCGGTGTTTGTACCGTACCCTGCCGCCGTCGACGATCACCAGACGGCGAATGCCCGGGCGGTTACCGAGGCAGGCGCTGCGGAGACGGTACAGGAGCGGGACCTGGATGAGGCGTCGCTGACGTCGCTCCTCGACGCGTTCATGTCCGATCGCGACGACCTGCGTCGGCGCGCCGGGATTGCGCGGTCGCTGGCTCAGCCCGAGTCGCTCGACGACATCACGGGCGTCTGCCTCAACGCAGCAGGGAGGTCGGCATGATCAAGAAGATGCGCCGCATTCACCGCGTGCACTTCGTCGGCATTGGCGGCTCGGGTATGTCCGGGATCGCCGAAGTCATGCTGAGCCTCGGCTACGCCGTCCAGGGCTCGGACCTCAAAGCGAACAAACAAACACGACGCCTTGAAGATCAGGGCGCTACCGTATTCATCGGCCACGCGAAAGACCACATCAAGGACGCTGATGCCGTTGTCGTCTCGAGCGCGGTCGATGAAACCAACCCCGAAGTCGCTGCGGCGCGCGAGGCGCTACTGCCCGTCGTGCAGCGCGCAGAGATGCTCGCCGAGCTCATGCGTTTCCGCTACTCCGTTGCGGTCGCCGGAACGCACGGCAAGACCACGACGACGAGCCTCGTGGCAAGCGTGCTCGCCGAAGGCGGCCTCGACCCGACCTTCGTGATCGGAGGCAGGCTGAAGAGCGCGGACGCCAATGCGCGGCTCGGACAGGGCGACTACCTCGTTGCCGAAGCCGACGAATCTGACGCGTCGTTTGTCCACCTCAAACCGATGCTGGCCGTCGTCACGAACATCGACGCCGATCACATGGCGACCTACGACGGTGACATCGAGCGACTGCGCGACGGGTTTATCGAGTTCCTGCACAACCTGCCGTTCTACGGTCTCGCGGTCATGTGCGTCGACGATCCGGGCGTTCGCGATGTGCTCGGCCGTGTCGGCCGCTCGGTCGTTACCTATGGCATCGACGAAGCCGCCGATATTCGCGCCCGGAACATTCGCTACGATGCGGGCGTCACGCGATTCGACGTCGAGCGTCACGACGAAGAGCCGCTAGCCATCGAGCTCAAGCTACCGGGCCGCCACAACGTACAGAACGCTCTGGCGGCCGTCGCTGTCGCATCGGAACTTGCGATTGCCGACGATGCCGTTGTCAGTGCGCTCGAGGGATTCGAGGGCATCGATCGCCGCTTCCAGACACTTGGCGAGGTCGACACCGCCAAAGGCCGTGTCCTCGTTGTCGACGACTACGGACATCATCCGACCGAAGTCATGGCCACGCTCAGGGCAGCGCGTACGGGCTGGCCCGACCGTCGCCTCGTGCTCGTATTCCAACCGCACCGCTACTCGCGCACGCGAGATTTGCTCGATGACTTCGCGGTCGTGCTCTCCGAGGCCGACGTGCTGATTGTCCTCGATGTCTACGCCGCCGGCGAAGCGCCGATCGCAGGGGCGGACGGCCGGGCGATCGCGCGCGCGGTGCGCAGCCGCGGTGCCGTCGAGCCGGTATTCGTCGAGACGCTCGACGACCTCGAGCCCGTCCTCAACGACCTGCTCGCCGACGGCGACCTCGTGCTGACGATGGGCGCCGGGGATATCGGCGCGTACGCGCCGTCACTGCCAGAGCGGCTCACCGCGCGACCCGACATCAAGGTGCAGCGATGATGGTGGCGCTCGATGACATGATCGTTCGCGGCGAGCTTAAGTATGACGAGCCGATGAGCCGGCACACGTCCTGGCGCGCCGGCGGACCGGCCCAATACTTCTTCGTGCCCGCCGACGTCGACGATCTCAGAAGCTTCCTTGCGAGTCTCGACGAATCGCTGCCGATTTTCTGGCACGGCGTGGGCAGCAACCTGCTCGTTCGCGACGGCGGAATTCCTGGCGTCGTGATCTCGGCAACGCGCATCCTGCGCGACCTCGAGCGCGTCGACCACTACACGGTGCGTGCGGGGGCTGGCCTGCCGTGTACACAGGTGGCGCGGCAGTGCGTGCGCTGGGGTATCGGGCCCGCCGAGTTTTTCGCCGGTATCCCCGGCACCGTCGGCGGCGCTCTGGCAATGAACGCCGGGGCACACGGCGGCGAAACCTGGGAGCGCGTTGAGTCGGTCCAGACGATCGATCGCCGCGGCAATATCCAACTGCGCGCACCGTCCGAATACACGGTCGGCTATCGCAGCGTTACGGGTCCCGCGAACGAATGGTTCCTCGAAGCGACGCTGACGTTCGACCCGGCCGCGACGTCGAGCGCTGAACGCATGAACGCAATGCTCGCGCGGCGCAAGGAAACGCAGCCGCTGGGTCTCCCGAGCTGCGGCTCGGTGTTCCGCAATCCGCCCGACGATCACGCAGCGCGCCTGATCGAGGCGGCCGGTCTCAAGGGTTACTCGATCGGCGGCGCCGAAGTCAGCGAGAAGCACGCGAACTTCATCATCAACCGCGAGGATGCAAGCGCGACCGACATCGAGGATCTGATCGAGCACGTGCGGCGGACGGTTAAGGACGTTCACGGTATCGACCTCGTGCACGAAGTGCGCATCGTCGGCGAGGCGCGGACATGAGCCTGTCACGCATCAACGAGCTGGCCCGGCGTGACGCCCGCGTTGCGGTCGCGGACCCTGCAGGCTTCGGCCGCGTCGTCGTACTCCTGGGCGGCGGATCGAGCGAGCGCGACGTGTCCCTGGATACCGGCAGGGCCGTTCTCGATGCGCTCAGGGAGCGGGGCGTCGATGCAACGGCGTGGGACCCGGCCGAGCGGCCGGTCGCCGAACTCGCCAACGCCGGCTTCGATCGCGCCTGGATTGCCCTGCACGGACCGGGCGGCGAAGACGGCGCGCTGCAGGGACTGCTCGAGTGGTTCGGCATTCCCTATACGGGCAGCGGCGTCATGGCGTCGGCGCTCGCAATGGACAAGGTTCGTTCCAAGCATCTCTTTTACTCGGCGGGCATACCGACGCCGGGCTACGTTGTCGTCAGGCATCGTTCGCACGCCGTCGTCGCAGCCGAGGAAATCGGCTACCCGCTCATCGTCAAGCCGTCGGGCCAGGGCTCGAGTGTCGGCATGAGCAAGGTATTCGAGCCGAGTGAGCTCAACGCCGCGATCGATTTCGCACTCGGGTACGGCAACGAGGTAATCGTCGAGCGCTGCATCGTCGGCCAGGAGCTGACCGTTGCCGTCCTGCAGGGCGAAGCGCTGCCGAGTATTCGCATCGAAACGCCAAGGGTGTTCTACGACTACCGCGCGAAATACGAGTCCGATCGTACCGAGTACCACTGCCCGGGCACCGCGGATCCTGCCGACGAGGCCGTGTATCGCGCGCTGGCCGTTGCGGCCTTTAGCGAACTCGGCTGCCGGGGATGGGGGCGCGTCGATTTCATGACCGGTGCAGACGGCGCGCCGCAGGTGCTCGAGGTCAACACGGTACCCGGTATGACGAGTCACAGCCTCGTGCCCATGGCGGCTCGTGAGGCCGGGATCGATTTTCCCGAGCTTTGCTGGCGGATTCTCGAAACGAGCATGACCGCGAGCGAGCTCGAAGACGAAGCGCGAGGTGTAGCCAATGGCGCGTAAGCAGGCGCGGCGCCGCAAGCCGAAGGTCGAAAGCCGTATCACGCTGCCGAAGATTCGCTGGGCCCGGTTGATAACGCCCGTCTTCGCCGTGCTGCTGGTCGTCGTGACCTACGAACTCGCGCTGCGTGCACTCGACCGCGAGATCCGGTCGCTGGAAATCAGCGGCCCGTTCGAGCGGGTCTCGGCCATGCAGATCGAGGCTGCGATTGCCGCCGAACTCGAGGCCGGGTTCCTGGGGTCGAATCTTGCTCGCATGCGCGAGGAGATTCGCCAGCTCGAGTGGATCGACGATGCGACCGTCGCGCGCCGCTGGCCGGACCGGATATCGATCACCGTGACCGAACAGGTTGCTGCTGCCGTCTGGGACGAGCGTGGACTCCTCAACGTGCGCGGGGAGCTGTTCGTCGAGAACGCGAAACACACGCCTGCGGAGCTGCCGCGACTCGCCGGCCCGCCCGAGCAGGCAGCGGACGTGGCTGCGCGCTACATCGAAATCCGCGAGAAGCTGATCCCGCTCGGGCTCGACGTCACCCGCGTCGAACTCGATTCGCGCGGCGCCTGGGAGATGACGCTCGCCAACGGCATCGAGATTCGCCTCGGTCGCCGCGACGTTGCCGCGCGAACGAGCCTGTTTCTCGACGTCGTGGCAAACGTGATTACGGCGAACGCCAAGGACATTGACTACGTCGATCTCCGCTACAGCAACGGTTTCACGATCGGCTGGAACGCCAACCGGTCGCCATCCGGCGAGCCCGCTGCCGGGGCCAACGATCCGGCCATGCTTGCCCACGGGGGTGCTCGCTGAATGTCGAAACGGACCGACAAGAATCTGATTGTGGGACTGGACATCGGTACGTCAAAAGTCGTTGCGATCGTCGGCGAAGTGACAGAGGAGGGCGAGGTCGAAGTGGTCGGCATCGGCTCGCACCCATCGCGCGGACTCAAGAAGGGCGTCGTCGTCAATATCGAATCAACCGTGCATTCGATTCAGCGCGCCGTGGAAGAGGCCGAGCTCATGGCCGGCTGCGATATCCACTCGGTGTATACGGGCATTGCGGGCAGCCATGTGCGCAGCCTGAATTCCCACGGGATCGTGGCGATTCGCGACAAGGAAGTGTCCGCCGGTGACGTGGATCGTGTCATCGACGCCGCGCGCGCCGTCGCCATTCCGGCCGATCAGAAGATCCTGCACATCCTGCCGCAGGAATTCGTGATCGACAGCCAGGAGGGCATTCGCGAGCCCGTCGGCATGTCCGGCGTGCGACTCGAAGCCAAGGTGCATATGGTCACGGGCGCCGAGAGCGCTGCGCAAAACATCGTCAAGTGCGTGCAGCGCTGTGGCCTCGAAGTCGACGACATCGTGCTCGAGCAGCTCGCATCGAGCTACTCGGTGCTGACCGACGACGAAAAGGAACTCGGATCCTGCATCGTCGACATTGGCGGCGGCACGACCGACATCGCCGTGTTTCTCGGCGGCGCGATTCAGCACACGGCGGTTATCCCGATCGCGGGTGACCAGGTCACGAACGACATTGCCGTGTCGATGCGTACGCCGACGCAGTACGCCGAAGAGATCAAGATCAAGTACGCCTGCGCCTTGTCGCAGCTCGCCAATCCCGATGAAACGATCGAGGTACCGAGCGTGGGTGAGCGGCCGCCGCGCCGCCTTGCGCGCCAGACGCTCGCCGAAATCGTCGAACCGCGCTACGAGGAGCTGTTCGGGCTCGTCCGCGACGAGCTCCGGCGCAGCGGCTTCGAAGAGCTCATCGCCGCAGGCGTCGTCATTACGGGTGGCAGCGCCAAGATGGAAGGCGCCGTCGAGCTGGCTGAAGAGGTGTTTCACATGCCGGTCAGGCTGGGCGCGCCGCAGTACGTCGAAGGACTCAAGGAAGTCGTCAGGAATCCGATCCACGCGACGGGCGTCGGTTTGCTCCTGTACGGCTACGAAGACATGGCGCGGCGCGATGGCGCCTCCACGCCGATTGGTGGCGGTCTCGGCGAAGTCTGGGAGCGCATGAAAGCGTGGTTCTCGGGGCAGTTCTAGCGCCCGGGGATCACAAGGAATTGCCCGGCACGTTCCGGGTTATGAAATCGGGCAGGTGAGTGCCCACAACAGCAACAGCGGAGGTCAACAATGTTTGAATTAATGGACGCGCAAAGCCAGAGCGCCGTGATCAAGGTCATCGGCGTGGGCGGCGGTGGCGGCAACGCCGTAGCGCACATGGTCGATTCAGGGATCGAGGGCGTGGAGTTCATCTGCGCGAACACGGATGCGCAGGCCCTCAAGGGCTCGAGCGTTCGCAAGTCGCTGCAGATCGGCTGCAACATCACCAAGGGTCTCGGCGCGGGAGCGAACCCCGACATCGGTCGTCAGGCCGCCATGGAGGACCGCGATCGTATCCAGGAATCGATCGAGGGTGCCGACATGCTGTTCATCACGGCCGGCATGGGTGGCGGTACCGGCACGGGCGCGACGCCCGTCGTCGCGCAGGTTGCGAAGGAACTCGGCATCCTGACCGTCGCCGTCGTGACGAAGCCGTTCACGATGGAAGGCGGCAAGCGCATGACGATCGCGGATCATGGCATCGGCGAACTCGGCAAGTACGTCGACTCGCTGATCACGATCCCGAACGAGAAGCTTCTCACGGTACTCGGCGGAGACACGACGCTCCTTGATGCGTTCAAGTCGGCCAACCAGGTGCTCCAGGGCGCCGTGCAGGGTATCGCCGAATTGATCACGCGCCCGGGCCTGATCAACGTCGACTTCGCCGACGTTCGCACGGTAATGGCCGAGATGGGCATGGCAATGATGGGCTCCGGATCGTCATCCGGCGAAGACCGCGCCCGCGAAGCGGCCGAAGCCGCGGTGTCGAGCCCGCTGCTCGAGGACATCAACCTCGCCGGCGCCAACGGCATCCTCGTCAACGTCACGGCAGGCATGGATCTGTCGATCGGCGAGTTCCAGGAAGTGGGTAACACGGTCAAGGAGTTTGCCTCGGACAACGCGACCGTCGTTGTCGGTACGGTCATCGACCCTGACATGACCGACAGGATTCGCGTAACGGTCGTTGCGACGGGTCTCGGGCAGAGTGCGGTCCAGGCCGATGCGCCGATGCGCATCGTGCGGCGGCCGACGCCGCAGGCCGAACCGAATTACCACGGTCTCGACAAGCCGACCGTGCAGAGACAACGGGCGGTTGGAGATGGCCTCGAAGAAGCAGGCCTGCAGGAAGATCTGCTGGACATTCCGGCGTTCCTGCGGCGGCAGGCCGATTGAGCGAAGCGGCAGGCCCGGGAGCCGGGCGGCATCTCAGCCGCACTCACCCAGCTAGCCTCCCGCGCTACCTCCGCAGCGCCGACCCGGGCCTTGCCCGGGTCGGTGGCCTCGCCGCCGCCGTCCGGCACAGACTCGCCCGGCCTCGGGTAGTCTCAGCTAAGCTACTGAAAAACTTGAAGAGTTTTTTCGCCGTGTGGTACCCTGCGCGCGCATTGGGGCGACATGCAACTGTCATGAACGCAGAGCGAATGTAGGTTTTGCGCAACACTGTCTGCCAACGCTTGGGCACTACGGAGCGCTTGAAATCCGATTCTTCGGACGCACGCTTCGTGCACTTTGCGAAGGCGACGTGGCCCAAGCAACTGACAAAGGACTGAACAGACTGTGGCTATGCTGCGACAACGGACGCTCAAAACTGCCATTCGGGCAACGGGCGTCGGTCTTCATACGGGCGAGAAGGTGTACATGACCCTGCGTCCGGCTGCCGAAAATTCCGGCATCAACTTCCGTCGTGTCGATCTCGATGAGCCCGTCGACGTGCCGGCCGATCCACTGCTCGTCGGCGAGACGATGCTCGGCACGACGCTCATCAAGGACAGCGTCAAGGTCGCAACGGTCGAACACCTGATGTCGGCGCTGGCCGGCCTCGGCATCGACAACCTGAACGTCGATCTTTCTGCCCCGGAAGTGCCGATCATGGACGGCAGCGCCGGGCCTTTCGTGTTCCTGCTGCAGTCCGCGGGTATCGAAGAGCAGAACGCGCCCAAACGGTTCATCCGAATCAAGAAGAAGATTCGCGTCGAGGATGACGACAAGTGGGCCGAACTCGTGCCGTTCAACGGCTTCAAGGTCAACTTCGAGATCTTCTTCAATCACCCGGTGTTCAACAAGCTCGCGCACAAGGCGACGATCGATTTCTCATCGACGTCCTTTCTCAAGGAAATCAGCCGTGCACGGACCTTCTGCTTCCTGCGCGACGTAGAGGCACTGCGCGAAAGAAACCTGACGCTGGGCGGCTCGATGGACAATGCGATCGTTCTCGATGACTACCGCATTCTCAACGAAGACGGCTTGCGTTACTCGAACGAGTTCCTGATTCACAAGATCCTCGATGCGATCGGCGACATGTACCTGCTCGGCCATTCGCTGATCGGTGAGTACCGCGCCTACAAGTCGGGTCACGATCTCAACAACAAGCTCTTGCGCGCGCTGATCGAAGATCAGTCTGCCTGGGAAGAGGCGACGTTCGAAGACTCGAAGAAAGCGCCGATTTCCTACGCGACGCCTGCTTACGCCTGAGCTGGCTGTCTAGGCCTCGTGGCCGGGACGCCCCACGCGCACCCTGACTCCGACGGCCGGTCGGCCTGCCGCCTGGCTCGCTTTGAGCAGCTGTTCGGACTCGAAACGCAGGCGCGATGCCCACGCGCTCGTCGTCGTCTTGATCGTGAGCAGGCCGTCGTCGGCAATCGAGGCAGACACGATGTTTGCCCCGAGATCGCCGCCCAGGGCGTCTGCCAGCGCGCTCGTGAGCTCGCCGATCTCGCCGCTGCGCCGAAGAGCACGGTCTAACTCCCCGTTATCCTTGAGTTTTAGAAGTTCCGAGAGTGATTTCGAGGGCATCTGAAAGTGTGACGCAGTTGGCGTTTTGGAAATCCGGGAAGTGACGATTATCCCGGTTCCGGCCGCCTATTCTTGTAAAAAAAATCGGCATTATGCATATTCGCAGGCATCGATAAGGGCAACCCCGCCGAAAGGCGCGGGACGCAAATCCACCGGTCTAAGGGATCCGGGCTACAAACGGACCTAGGGCAGCGGGGCTACCGAAGTGAGAAATGCCAGCAATTTGAGTATTATACGCCGCTGCTGCAGCGTGCGACGGGTATCCGAGACCTCCTGCCCGCAATACAACAAGAAATCGAAACCAGCGCACCCGGGGCTCGTTTGATGAACATCCTGATTTTTGCCAAGGGGCACACCCGGCCCCGACAGATAACGCTATCCGCTCCGGTCGTCACAGCTCTGGGACTCAGCGCCGTTCTCCTGCTTGGTGCGGCCGGTTTCGGCGGTGGTTACTGGTATTCGGCGCAGACCGGTTCCGGCGTCAGCAGCAACCAGCTCGAGCAATACGTCGCCGATATCGCGACGCAGCGCGACGAAATCGGAGCAATCCGGCAGCAGAAAGAAGACACGCTCGACGCGATGTCGGTCAGCATCGCCGAGCTCAACGCACGGATCATTCGCCTTGACGCCCTCGGCCGGCGCCTGACGGACATGGCCGACATCGAAGACAGCGAATTCAACTTCGACACTGACCCGGCGCTCGGTGGACCCGAGGAGCCGATCCAGTCAGGTTCGGTCGAAGTGCCCGAAGTCGTCGAGGCGATGGCCGCGCTCAACCGCGATCTCGACGACCGCGAAGCGCAGCTCGGCGTGCTCGAAGGCGTTCTGATGCACAAGAACCTCGAGGAGCGGGTCTACCCGCAGGGCCGGCCGGTCAAGTCCGGCTGGGTTTCGTCGTTCTTCGGCAAGCGGACCGACCCGTTCACGGGTAAGCCCGCAAACCACACCGGCATCGACTTCGCCGGCAGCATGGGCGACGAGATCATCGCCGTGGCTGATGGCGTCGTTACGTGGTCCGGCGACCGCTACGGCTACGGCATCATGGTCGAGATCAATCACGGTAACGGCTACACGACGCGCTACGCGCACAACAGCGAGAACCTGGTTGTCGTCGGCGAGGAAGTCCGCAAAGGCCAGACCGTGGCCTTGATGGGTGAGACGGGACGGGCGACAGGCCCGAACCTCCATTTCGAAGTCGTCCGCAACGGCCGCCGCGTGAATCCGGTCAATTTCATTCGCGAATCGCGCTGATTTCGGGCGCTGGTCGCCCGCAAATACCACCCAATCCGCTCGTTCTCGGGCGAAACTCAACCCGGCCTCACGTGGGCTTCGTCCACCTGGGCGATCATTCGGAATTTGCCGGCCTCCGGCAGGTCATAGTGACTGCTCCATCGCCCTTGGGTTTTTGAGAAATCGGCCTCATATTGACGATTCTCAATACTAATAAGCCCTCGATTTCCTTAGAATACCCGGCTTTGCGAAGCCCATTGCCCGACCCAGGAGTCCTACGTGGCAAATATCCTTGCGTCTATTTTCGGTAGCCGTAACCAGCGCCTGATCAATCAGTACGGCAAGACGGTCAAGAAGATCAATTCCCTCGAAGAGGGCCTCAAAGCTTTGTCGGACGAGGAGCTTCGCGCGAAGACGGACGAGTTCCGTCAGCGCTACGCCGATGGAGCCACGCTCGAAGATCTTCTGCCCGAGGCATTCGCCGTGGCTCGCGAGGCGGCATGGCGGACGCTCAGCATGCGCCCGTTCGACGTTCAGCTCATCGGCGGCATGGTGCTGCACGACGGCAATATCGCCGAGATGCGCACGGGCGAGGGCAAGACGCTGATGGCGACGCTGCCGGCCTACCTGAACGCGATCTCGGGTGACGGCGTCCACATCGTCACGGTCAACGAGTATCTCGCGCAGCGCGATGCCGACTGGATGGGTCCCGTCTATGAGTTTCTCGGCCTGACGGTCGGCGTGTCAAAGGCAGGCCAGACCCAGGAAGACAAGCGCGCGGCATATGCGGCCGACATCACGTACGCGACGAACAACGAACTGGGCTTCGATTACCTGCGCGACAATCTCGCGTTTTCGCTTCGCGATAAGGTCCAGCGTGGACTCAATTTCGGTATCGTCGACGAGGTCGACTCGATCCTGATCGACGAGGCGCGCACGCC
>JAAUXX010021789.1_pt1 | contig 17991 bp, 14 predicted proteins | sample 7278111 | NCBI WGS metagenome assembly JAAUXX01 (sample SAMN14350116, study PRJNA611818) | marine sediment metagenome | isolation source: surface marine sediment (1.8m) | place: French Polynesia: Moorea | collected 2018-08
GTTCGCCGTCTGAACCAGGGCCGGGTAGCGATCGGCCGAGATCCGCTCAAAGCCCGTGGGCCGGTGGCGGAAAAACCCCGTTCCTGCATGCTCGCCCGGATTCAGGTAGTGAACGGTCGCGAAGTAGAACGGGTGACGTTCGTCGGTGTGGGGAATGCGCTGCAAGGGTGCGAGTTCCTCGGGGCGCCGGGTGACGAGCGAGAACAGCTCGTGAATGACCTGGTGCTGGCTGGATCGCGGTGGGTTGTACAAATGCCGGATCAGGCCAACGATGTGCGGTACGAGCAGCCCGGCATACTGCGCCGGAAGCGCGGCACGGATTCCCGGATAGGCAAACTCATCGCCGCCGCCAAAGCTCGCTTCTTTGCGGGCGTAGTCGAGCAGCGGCTCGACGGACTGAATCGGATCGTCCAGCACGACAACCGGGGTTCGCTCATCGCCGATGCGGCGAACGTCCGGGCGGCATTCAGGGTTTAGCTCGAGGTCGATCATTGGCCGGCAACGAAAAAGGCGCGCCCACCGTGGACGCGCCCCGTTATTGTCGCCGAACGGCCGGGGCGTGGCTACGGCGCCACGCCGTTGCCGGGCCGATTACGCGGCGCGGTTTGCCTCGGTCTCGGCATGCGTTTCCATGTGAATGGCGTCGACGAGCTCGTACGGCAGGTTCATCATCGTGGCCAGCCGCTTGAGGTAGGTCTGGCCCTCGAAAGTCAACTCGTCGATCGCCAGCAGCGATGCCGCATAGACTTCGACGGCGAGCGCCGGCTCGCGGGCGGCCGCGACAATCTGTCGGACCGGCTGCGGGTTTCGCAGCTCATCGAACAACGCTGCCTTGTCGGCGTTCGTGAGCGGCAGCTTGTCGGCGTGATCGAAGATCCGCATTTGCTCGGAGCTGTCGATGTGGCCGTCCGACATCGCGGCCGTGATCATCGCGCGGATAATCAGGAGGCTGTTGCTGCCAGCGAAGAGCGCGTCGACCTTGGCGACGTCGAAGCCCGCCTGCGGCACGTCCCGCCAGTCCTCCCGGGTATGCGACAGGGGCTTGCTCGCTTGTTGCTGCTGATAGCTGCGGTAGGCGTTCCAGGCCAATCCGCCGACGGCTGCCACGCCGCCGAGCTTGAGCAGGTTCGCTGCCGTCTTGCGGCCTCTCTTGCTGCTGAGCGCGCTCGTCAGCGCCCCGCCAGCGACACCGCCAGCCAGACCGGCTGCAACGCCGCTCTGGGTGAGGCCCGAGAGTATTCTGTTGAAGTCGACCATAGCTAATCCTCCTTGAGGTGAGCGATTAGTATGGTGGCGGCCCTGAATTCGGAAAATCGGAAATAAGCAGTCGTTTAATTCGTTTTTCTCGAATTAGAAGCCGACCGCGAAGAACACGGCCGGGCCATAGTGCAGCGCGCGATACTCGCCGTCGAACTGGTCGATCGTACTCCTGAGGCTGAGCGCGTAGAGATTGAATGCAAGGCCGATCCGGCTGTTCCGCGAAATTTGCCTCGTCGCGTCGAGCGTGGCCGCGATCATGTAGCCGTCATAGTTGTCGAAGACGCTACGATAGAACTCGAGTTCGGCTTCGACCTTCCAGTTGAGGCCCAGCGATACCGAGCCCATTGCGCCGATGACCGGCAGGATAGCGTCTCCGCTGACCCGTTCGCGCTGGCCTTCCTCGGTCTGGATATCGAATACGAATCGGGTCTTGTGCAGGCCACCTCCGAGCGCGAGCTCTTTCTGCGAGTCGCGCATGAAGGAATAGCCGTAGACGGCCTGGACCGTTCGAAAGCTGCTACTGAGGATGAAACGCTCGCCTTCGGGCACCGTGACCGATCCGACCGGGAGGTTGCTGCGGGCGATTCCCGAGACTTCCCGATCGAGCTCGAAAGCGCTGAAGTCCAGCCTGTGGAAGCGTCCGATTCGTACGATCAATTCGAGCTGGCCGACGACCTGGGTATCGTCGCTGTTGCCGTCCTTCTCGAGCTCGAAGATCTCGCCCGGTATGCCGTCCTCGCCCGCAAGCTGTATCTCCGACCTTACGTTGTCCCAGAATGCGCCGACCCGCAACTCGACGGTTGAGTCGTCAATGTTCGGATAGGGAAAGTCTCGCGGGTTGAAGATGTCAACGTTGTAGGCGAGCCCGATGTCATACGAGTAAATCGTATCGCTATCGACGATCGGGCTGTTTGTGACCTGGTCGCCGAGGCGCTCCGCCGCGACGGTCAGAGACAGGAGCCAGGTATTGGACAGCTGAATGCCGGTGCGCAGTCTGAGCCGATAACTGTAGTCGCCGTCCGGTGTATATACGGCCCGCCCGGGCCGAGCTTCGGCCTCGGTGATTCCAAAGTGGTACCGATTGTAGGCGGAGCTCTGGTAGATCGCCTCGACTGACGGAACGAGGTAGCCCCAGTGGTATTGCCTCGGATACATGAGACTGAGTTCTGTAACGTTGCCGTCATGACGCCCGAGAGCGTCGGTATACGCCTTGAGCTGCGCGTGCACGGGCCAGCGACGCCAGCCAAGGAGCGCGCCAGCCTCCGCCGTCCACTCGCGCGTCCGGAGCCCCGACAGATTCTCCTGCACGTCGGTACCGAAGCCGCCGCCGTTGAGCCTTGCGATGCCGCCAATGACGAAGCCCGACTCGCTGACCCAGCGGACCCCGGCGTCGCCGTCCGAGAGCAACAGCCAGTCGCGTGTAAATGCCGGGTGCTGGAAGCTCGTCAGGTACGGGTAGGGCAGTAGCCTGGAGCTCGCACCTTCGAATGGCGTCTGCGAAACAGAAACCGCGATACCGAATGCGTAATCGTTGAGATCGTAGTCGCGGATGAAGTCGAGGAAGCCGGCACCGGCGGGCGCCGACGAACACGCGATCAGGGTGAACAAACCGGCCCGGACGGTTGTTGGAACGAAGGGCATACCCGAGGAATAGTACCTCAAGCCGGCCTGCGGTTGCGGCGACGCTCGTTTCCGAAAAACGATTCAGCCTGTGCAGGGATGCCTTACGGTGCGTCGACCTGGTTTTCCGGCATCGCGTGGCGAAAGCCCTCGAGCGCGAGGCAGTTCGCATCGATCGCGACGAGCTTCGGGAAGTCTGTAACGTCGACGTTGAAGCGCCGCGCGTTGTACATCTGGGGTACGAGAAACACGTCCGCCGCCGTGACGTCTTCGCCGAATACGAAAGGCCCCTTGCTCGCAGCCGCCTCGAGTGCGCGAAAGCCCTCGTGAATCCAGTGTGCGTACCACGCGTTGACGGCATCTTCGTCCTGCGCGAGCGGGCCTTTCAGATACTTGAGCACGCGCAGATTGTTGAGCGGGTGTATATCGCAGGCAATCAGGTTGACGAAGGACCGAACGTTGGCTCTTGCGAGCGGTGCCTTCGGGTACAGGCGACCGCCACCGTACTCGTCGTCAATGTACTCGATGATCGCCTGCGACTGCGCAAGGCCCGCGTCACCGTCGACGAGATACGGAACCAGCATCTGCGGATTCATAAGGCGGTAGTCCGGGTTCCGGTGCTCGGCATCGACGAGATTCACAGGCACGATTGTGTGCTCGATGCCTTTGAGATTCAGGGCGATGCGGACGCGATAGGCCGCCGTCGAGCGCCAGTAGCTATAAAGCGTCGTTGCCACGAGGCTCAGGGACCGTCGTAGTGTTCGACGACCTGGTCGATCGCACCGAAAATCGTGTTGCCTTCCTGATCGAGCATCTCGATTCGAATTCGATCGCCGAACTGCATGAACGGGGTCTGCGGTTTGCCCGACTCGATCGTCTCGATCGTCCGAAGCTCTGCGAGGCAGGAGTAGCCTACGCCGCCATCGTCGATCGTTTTGCCGGGACCGCCGTCGAGTTTGTTCGAGATTGTGCCCGAGCCGATGATTGCCCCGGCGGACAGGGGTCGGGTTTTCGCGGCATGCGCAATGAGTCGTCCGAAGTCGAATGTCATATCGATGCCGGCATCCGGTTTGCCGAAGGGTTTCTCGTTGAGGTGCGACAAGAGCGGCAGGTGCACCTTGCCGTCCTGCCAAGCATCGCCGAGTTCGTCCGGGGTAACGGCGACGGGCGCGAACGCGCTCGAGGGTTTCGACTGGAAGAAACCGAAGCCTTTTGCGAGTTCGCCGGGAATGAGGTTTCGAAGCGATACGTCATTGACGATCATGATCAGGCGGATGTGTTCGAGCGCGTCTTCGGCGCTGACGCCCATGGGTACGTCGCCCGTGACGACCGTTACTTCAGCTTCGAAGTCGATGCCCCAGGCTTCATCGGCCGCGAGTATTGGATCGTTGGCGCCGAGAAATGCGTCAGAACCGCCCTGGTACATGAGCGGGTCGGTCCAGAAGCTCTCGGGCATTTCGGCGCCACGCGCCTTGCGCACGAGTTCGACGTGATTGACATACGCGCTGCCGTCCGCCCACTGGTAGGCGCGTGGAAGCGGTGCGGCGCACTGCGACGGGTCGAAGCGCTCACCCGAGAACTCGAGTTCGCTCGCGAGCTTTTCGAGTTCCGGTCCGAAGTCATCCCAGTCATCGAGTGCGGCCTGCAGCGTCGGGGCGATCTCGGTTGCCGGCAGGAAGCGCTTCAGGTCCTTCGATACGACGACGAGCTCGCCGTCGCGGCGGCTCTTGAGCGAAGCAAGTTTCATTCAGCCGTGCCTCCCGTGAACTCGAGTTCGTGCAGCCAGGCAGCGTGCCGTGGCGCTTTCTTCGTGCGGCTCCATTCCTCGAGCATGTCCGGCGCAACGCGTTTTAGCTCCTCGAGCTGCTCATTGGTGTGCGTATTTGCGACGAGCTCGAGGCGATGACCGTTCGGATCGAAGAAGTAGATCGACTGGAAGATGCCATGATTGGTCGGCCCGAGCACGTCGACGCCTTCCGACTCGATGTGCCGTTTCGCCTCGAGCAGCTCGTCATAGGAGGCGACTTCAAAAGCAATGTGTTGAACCCATTCGGGCGTATTGCGGTCGCGGTCCATCGTCTCTTTCGTCGGCAGCTCGAAGAAGGCGAGAACATTGCCCATCCCGGCGTCGAGAAATACGTGCATGTAAGGATCGGGTTCCTTGGTCGACGGCACCTGGTCTTCGGCGAACGCAACCGTGAAGTCCATGTTGAGTACGCGTTGGTAGAACTCCACAGTCTCCTTGGCGTCCTTGCACCGATAGGCGACGTGGTGAATACGCTTGAGATTCATATTTGGTCCCTACGCCTCGGCGGCGACGACGCCGCGGGCTACCTGGTCGCGCTCGATCGATTCGAACAGCGCCTTGAAGTTGCCTTCGCCGAAACCTTCGTCCCGCTTGCGCTGGATGAATTCGAAGAACGTCGGCCCGACCATGTTGTTCGAAAAGATCTGCAACAACAAGCGCGGATCGTCGTTCTCCGTGCTGCCGTCCAGAAGGATACCGCGTGACTGCATCTCGGGCACCGGTTCGCCGTGTCCCGGGAGGCGCTCCTTGAGCATCTCGTAGTACGTGTCCGGCGGGGGCGTCATGAACTCGATGCCGCGTTCCTTGAGGCGGTCCCAGCACGCGTAGAGATCGTCACAGGCGAGCGCAATATGCTGGATGCCTTCGCCATTGAACGCCATCAGGAACTCTTCGATCTGGCCCGTGCCCTGCGAGGCCTCTTCGTTGAGCGGAATGCGGATCTTGTTGTCCGGCGCCGTCATGGCTTTCGAGAACAGGCCCGTGTACTCGCCCTTGATATCGAAGTAGCGGATCTCGCGGAAATTGAACAGGCGCTCGTAGAACTCGGCCCAGAACTGCATGCGACCACGGTAGACGTTGTGCGTCAGGTGATCGAGGGTGTGGAAGCCGCAGCCTTCGGGATGCCGGTCGACGCCGTCTTCCCATTCGAAGTCGATGTCATAGATCGTGCTGCCTTCCTCGTAGCGGTCGATCAGGTACAGTGGCGCACCGCCAATTCCCTTGATCGCGGGCAGACGAAGTTCCATCGGACCCGTCGGAATATCGATCGGCTGCGCGCCGAGTTCGAGTGCTCGCTCGTACGCGAGGTGGGCGTCCTTGACGCGGAAGGCCATTCCGCAGGGTGCCGGGCCGTGTTCCTGGGCGAAATAGAACGCGTGGCTGTTCGGCTCATTGTTGATGATGAAGTTAACGTCGCCCTGGCGGTACAGCGTAACGTCCTTCGAGCGATGCCGGGCGACCCGCGAGAAGCCGAGAAGCTCGAACGCATTTTCGAGGATGGAAACGTCGGGGGAGGCAAATTCGACGAACTCGAAGCCGTCGAGGCCCATGGGATTGATCGTGTCACTCATAGCATTCGCTCCTGCTGGTTGACGCTGTGCCGGAAGGCGGCTCAAAGCCTACTAGTTTGCCCTCAAAAACGCGTTTTTTTTGCTCAGAAGTGTCAGTATTAGTGCAATAATTGACATTTATTGACTAATTTTTAGCCGTAGTATGCGCAGAAAGACCATTCCACTCGACCGAGCCGACCGCCGCCTGCTGGAGGCAATGCAGCGCGATGCAACCCAGAGCCAGGCCGAGCTCGCGGCCGAGGCCGGCATGTCTCGGAGTTCGGTCGCTCGACGGCTGCGGGATTTCGAGGCCGTCGGATTGATCGAGCGGCAGGTAGCGCTCCTGAATCCTCCGCTCGCCGGTTTTACGATCGAGGTGCAGCTCGCCGTTGCGATGATCGAACACACGGACGAGAATCGGCGGGCGTTCGAGAAACACGTGGGTCGCCTCGAGGCCGTTACCGAGTGTTTTTCGGTGTCGGGTGAGCGGGACTACGTGCTGCATGTCGTCGTGCCCGACATGGAGGCCTACACGGACTTCCTCAACACGCGGATTCTCGCTCACCCGGCCGTGCGCTCGGCCAGTTCCACCTTCGTGCTGCGACGAGTCAAGTACACGACACGCCTCCCGCTCGAAGCGCTGGATTAACCGCCTTCGGTCGGAGGGCTCTTGTCCCGGCGCGCGATGGTCGCGAGTACTCCGGTCAGCAATACGATCCCAACCAGGATTGGTACTGCGGTGCCGAGCACCCCGTGGTCCAGGAATAGCAACAGGTAGTTCACGACATAGAGCATAAGTGCCGACGACGCAGCGAATACTGAGCCTCGTGCAATGAAGTAGGTCGATGCGCCGAATACGAGCAGGTTTGAAGCCAAGAGCGCATTCATGCCCTGGATGAGCATGATTCCGCTCACAAGGGCGATCAGGCCGGAAACAACGGCCGCTGCCGTGATAGCACCGCTAACAATCTCCTGTTTCTCGTGCTCTTCTTCGGCCGCCGGGCAGGCCTCGATCGCACGCATCAGGTTCTCGTAGTTCTTCGGATAGGCGCTCCGGTTGATTGATTCTTCGACCTCGCGAAGTTCACTGAGCGAGTACGCCGTGTAGTCGATGTCGCCGTCTGACTGATCTATTGGACTGCTCCTTACTTCACGTCGCTGCCCGTGGAGTTTACCGGGCCACGAGGCATCGGGATGGCCGGCATTGGCCCCGATCTGGACCGCTTCCGTAAGCGCGTCGTAACACGCTGATTTGATTAGCTATTGAATTCGCGTGACGTGCGTCACAAAAGACTATTGTCAAATTCATTGTGACTTTTTCGCTACAGATCGGTCGAACTACTCAGAACTGCCATATTTGGCTGTTGCGTCGGACCTCATGGGCTCGCACGCGTCTGCGATGCCCGTCGAAGTGTGTACCGGATCACGGTCACGACGCGCGCCGCTTGGTACTCCCGGGGCTACCGGTGCCTGGGAACGCCGGACGCGGAGAGAGAGATGAAACACGTGATATGCCTGGGGGTAGCGTTGTTGACATTGGGCTGTGCATCGATGCCGACGCTGGAGGAACTGGAGGCACAAGCCCTGGAGACGGGTGACTGGAGTGCGGTCGAGGAGCGCGAGAGGCTGATTGCCAAACGGAACGCGCGAAGGCCCATGCAGTGCGGCGGCGGCAAGGTGAGTTACTGCCAGAAGAATGTCGGCCGCCTCGACTGCCAGTGCATCAACAAGGCTGCAATGACCGAAGTTTTCGCGCGGTACTAGTCCTCGCGAGAAACCAGCAGCGCAATTGAATGCGCTGCCGCTTTGAACCGGTTGCTCTCGAATGAGCTGCCGGAACGATCCGCACCGGCCGACGAAAACTCGAGCACCCACGTCGAATCCACAGCCGGCAACTCGAACCTCACGTCGTCCTGCGATCCGTTGACGGCAATCACGAGACGCATATCCACGTGACCGGGGCGTGCTTCAAGCCTGAGTATCATGAGCCCGGCGTTTCCCTGCTGCCATGCGTGATCTTCGAGCGGTTTTCCGCCCGGACTCAGCCAGTCGAGGTGAACCGTGCCCGTATCGATCTCGAGATGATCGTGAACATAGTCCGGCAGTCGTAGCAACGGGTACTTCGCGCGTAGCGCAATCAGCTTCTTGACGTCGTCTGTGAACGCCGGGTCGTTCTCGAGGCCGCTCCAGTCGATCCAGCCCGTCGCATTGTCTTGTGCGTAGGCGTTGTTGTTGCCGGCCTGGCCATTGCCGAATTCGTCACCGGCAAGCAGCATTGGAGTGCCCTGGGCAAACAGCAGACTGGCCATCAGGTTCAGTCGATGACGGCGCCTCCGGGCTTCTATCCCGGCGTCGTCAGTAGCGCCCTCGACACCATAGTTGACGCTGTAGTTGTGTGCGTGACCGTCGCGGTTGTTCTCGCCGTTGGCCTCGTTGTGGCGCTCGAGGTAGCTCACGCTGTCAGCGAGAGTGAAGCCGTCGTGGGCGGAGATGAAGTTAACGCCGGAATAGGGCGAACGATTGGCTTCGTCGAAGAGGTCGGCCGAGCCGTGGAGCCGACGCGCGAACTCGCCTGATGCGCCTTTATCGCCGCGCCAGAACCGGCGCGCGCCGTCGCGAAAGCGATCGTTCCATTCGGCCCAGCCGCCCGGAAAGTTGCCGAGCTGGTAGCCACCCGGGCCCGGGTCCCAGGGTTCGGCGATCATCTTCGCATCCGCGAGCGCCTCACTCTGGATAATGCCGTTCAGCAAGGGATGGTCGGGACTGTAACCGTCCGCATACCGGCCGAGTACGGGGGCCAGGTCGAAGCGGAAACCGTCAACGCCCATGGTGTTGCTCCAGAGCTTCAGGCTGTCGAGAACGAGCCGCTGTACGACCGCTTCGTCGGCATTGATCGTATTGCCGGTCCCGGTGTCATTGACGTAAGTGCCCGGCGCATCCTCGAGCGTCCGGTAGTACGAAAGATTGTCCAACGCTTTGAAGGAGAGCGTCGGACCGCGATCGTTACCCTCACAGGTGTGGTTGAATACGATGTCGAGAATCACCTCTAGCCCGGCATCGTGAATTGCGTTCACCATGTCGCGAAACTCGGCATTCGGATCGCCGTTCGCGAAGCGCGACATCGGCGCCATGAAGGCGAGCGAGTTGTATCCCCAATAGTTTCGGAGGCCGATACGGTCGAGGTGGTTTTCGTCAATGTAGGCCTGAACGGGCATCAGTTCGACGCTCGTGATGCCGAGCGCTTTGAGGTGCTCGAGGACAGCGGCGTGCGTCATGCCGCGAAAAGTGCCGCGGAGTTCGTCGCCGAGCTCGGGATGCTTCATCGTGTAGCCGCGCACGTTGGTCTCGTAGAAGACCGTTTCCGACCACGGCACCAATGGCCCGCGCGGGAGCGGGTCCAGGTCGTTTGTCAGCACGCACTTCGGAACGAAAGCGGCGCTGTCACACTCGTTCGGAAGTTCCGGTGTTTCGTCGCTGGAATAGTCGAAGACGGCGTAGTCCCAGCGAAAATCGCCGCGGAGTTCCCGCGCGTACGGGTCGACGAGGAGCTTGGCCGGATTGTGCCGAAGCCCACGCTCCGGCGCCCACTCGCCGTGTGCACGGAACCCGTACAGCTGCCCGGGCAGAATGCCCGGTACGAAGCCATGATGAATATCGTCTTCGCGCCCCGGCAAGCGATAGCTCATGGTCTGTTGACCGTTCTCATCGAACAGGCAGAGCTCGATGAAGGCCGCCGTGCTAGACCACACGGCGAAGTTTGCGCCGTCGGGATGTACGACGGCGCCCAGTCGTTCGGCGCTGCCCGGTTCGATCACGGCTCGAATACGATCGGGTCGAGTTTCCAGATGTCGCGGTTGTATTCCTGCATCGTACGATCGGTCGAAAAGCGGCCGGAATGCGCCGTATTCAGGATGCTCATCCTCGTCCAGGCGTCGATATCCCGGTACATGCGGTCCGCAGCACGGTGGGCATCGATATAGCTCCTGAAGTCGGCGGCCGTCATCCAGAGATCGTCGGGTCGGCGGATGGAGGCAATAACGTCGTCGAGAACGCCGGGTTCGAAGCGGCAGAAGTGGCCGGATTCCAGCAGGCTCATGACGCGCTCAAAGTCGGGATCGTTTGCAATGATGCTGTTGGGATCGTACGTGGGCCGCAAGGCCTGAACCTCTTCGACCGTCAGACCGAACAGGAAGAAATTCTCGGCACCGACCGCGTCGCGGATTTCGACATTGGCGCCGTCGAGCGTGCCAATGGTCACGGCGCCGTTCATCATGAACTTCATGTTGCCTGTTCCCGACGCTTCCTTGCCGGCCGTGGAAATCTGCTCCGACAGGTCCGCGGCCGGCGCGATGAGTTCCATCGCCGATACGTTGTAATCGGGATAGAACAAGAGCGCGAGGCGGTCTTCCATCGCGGGATCGCCATTGATGACGCGGGCGACGTTGTTGATCGTCTTGATGATGCCCTTGGCCATGACGTATCCGGGCGCCGCTTTGCCGCCGATAATGATGGCGCGCGGCATCAGGTCATCGCCATCGCCGCGGCGGATAACGTCGTACAGGTGCACAGCGTGCAGCACGTTCAAGAGCTGCCGTTTGTATTCGTGGATGCGCTTGACCTGCACATCGAACAGCATGGTCGCCGGCACCTCGACTCCCGCTTTCTTGGCGAGTTTGCGGGCCAGTCGTGCTTTGTTCTTTAGCTTGACCTGACGCCACTCGTGCTGGAACTCCTTGTCGTCGGCCCAGGCCTCGAGGCCCCGGAGCTGTTCCAGGTCGGTCACCCAGCCGTCACCGATCCTGTCGCTGATCAGGTCGGCGAGGCCAGGGTTGCAGGCGGCGAGCCAGCGACGCTGCGTGACGCCGTTGGTCTTGTTGTTGAATTTCTGGGGCCACAGATCGGCGAAGTCCTTGAACAGGCCCTCTGTGAGTAGCCGTGAGTGCAGCGCGGCAACGCCGTTGACCGAGAAGCTTCCGACAATCGCCAGGTAGGCCATGCGTACCATCGGCTCGTGGCCCTCCTGAATCAGTGACATCCGGGAGATCCGTTCGTTGTCGCCGGGCCAGCGCTGGCTGATCTCGCCGATGAAGCGGGCGTTGATCTCGAAAATGATGTCGAGAATTCGCGGCAGAAGCCGTCGGAACATGGCGACCGGCCAGAGCTCGAGAGCCTCCGGCAGCAGCGTGTGATTCGTGTACGCCATCGTGCTGCGCGTAATCTCCCAGGCCTCGTCCCAGGACAGGTAGTACTCATCGATCAACAGCCGCATGAGTTCGGCGACGGCAACGGCCGGGTGCGTGTCATTGAGCTGTACGACGTTCTTCTCGGCGAACTTGCTGAAATCGTTGCCGTACTCTTCCTGATAGTAGCGGATCGTGTCCTGCAGGCTGGCGCTCGCGAGGAAGTACTGCTGGCGCAGCCTGAGCTCCTGGCCGTTCTCCGAATCCGCGTTCGGATAGAGCACCATCGTGATGTTCTCGGCTTCGTTCTTGGACGCGACCGCGTCGGCGTAGCTGCCCTGGTTGAATTCGTCGAGATCGAAGGCGTCTGTCGCGGCCGCAGACCACAGCCTGAGCGTATTGACGATCTCGTTCCGATAGCCGGGGATCGGCACGTCGAACGGGATTGCCAGCACGTCCTCGGTGCCGCTCCACTCGTAGCGCGTATTGCCTCTCGAGTCCGTGTAGGTCGTGGTGTGTCCGCCGAAGCGCACGGTCTGCGCGAACTCGATGCGTTCGATCTCCCACGGGAATCCTTCGCGCAGCCAGGCGTCGGGCACTTCGATCTGGAATCCATCGGCAATCTGCTGGTGAAACATGCCGTACTGGTAGCGAATACCGTAGCCGAGAACGGGCAGCTGAAGCGTTGCGCAGCTGTCGAGAAAACAGGCCGCAAGCCGGCCAAGGCCGCCGTTACCCAGACCCGTGTCCCACTCGCGGTCATAGACGTCTTCGAGTTCGAGCCCGAGCCGATTGAGCGCCTCTGCGGTTTCGTCTTCGATGCCGAGATTGAGCAGCGCGTTCTGCAGCAGGCGGCCCATCAGGAACTCGAGTGAGAGATAGGCGCCGCGTTTGTTGTCTTTGCGTTCGACGGCCATGCGAGTCCGCGCCCAGCGCTCCATGAGCCGGTCTCGGGCAGCATAGACAAGCGCCTGGTACAGGAACGGCGATTTCGTCCTGATCGTCCGTCTGCCGAGCATGCGCCCGAAGTAGTGCGTGAAGTCCTTCAGGATCGCGTCTGCATCCATTGGCAGATTGGGCGCTTGCAGGAGTTCTATGTCGCCAATGCCAGCGGTTTTGTCGGATCGTGCAGCCATGTTGGTCTCCAGGTGACGGTTGCCCCCCAAAGGGCGCGCGCTAGCGCACGCCGCCGATAATCAGGGTAGCCAGCGGTGGGACGGTAAGCCGAATCGAACAGGGTCGACCATGTGCGCCCTCCGCCGAGCAGTGAATGGTGTCGTTGAGCGTGCCGCTGCCGCCGTAACGCAGGTTATCGGTGTTGAGCAGCTCGCGATAGTTGCCTTCCTCGGGTACGCCGAGAACGTAGTCGGATCGCACGACGGGCGTAAAGTTGCTGATCGCGATGACGAAGCCGCCGTGGTGGTCTCGGCGCAGCCACGCGAGGATGCTGTTATCCCTGTCCTCGTAATGGATCCACTCGAAGCCTTCTCCCGAGAAGTCACGTTCGTACAGTGCCGGCGTGTCGCGGTACAGGCGGTTGAGATCGCGGACGAGTGACTGTACACCCTCGTGCGGAGCGTACGCGAGCAAGTGCCAGTCGAGCGACCGATCATGGCTCCACTCCTGGTACTGCGCAATCTCGTTGCCCATGAAGTTGAGCTTCTTGCCAGGGTGCGCATACATGAACGCGTAGTAGGTTCTCAGGTTTGCAAAGCGCTGCCAGTCGTCGCCCGGCATGCGGCCGAGGATCGAACGTTTGCCGTGCACGACTTCGTCGTGTGACAGCGGCAGCACGAAATTTTCGTTGAAAGCGTAGACGAGACCGAAGGTCATCTTGTCGTGATGATATTTACGGTGAATGCTGTCCTCGCTCATGTACTCGAGCGTGTCGTTCATCCACCCCATGTTCCATTTGTAGGTGAAGCCGAGGCCACCGTTGTCGACCGGGCGCGACACGGCCGGCCAGGCCGTCGACTCCTCGGCGAAAGAGACGCCGCCGTGCGCGTGCAGTTCGGTATTGGCGCGCTTCAGGAATTCGACCGCTTCGAGATTTTCCCTGCCGCCAAATTCATTCGGCAGCCATTCGCCGTCGTCCCGGCTGTAGTCGAGGTAGAGCATCGAGGCGACCGCGTCGACGCGAATGCCGTCGATGTGATACTCGTCCAGCCAGAACAGCGCGCTGCCGATCAGGTAGTTGACGACTTCGCGGCGCCCGAAGTTGAAGATCAGCGTGCCCCAGTCCGCGTGCTCGCCCTTTCGCGGGTCTTCGTGCTCGTACAGGGCCGTACCGTCGAATCGACGAAGGCCATGCTCATCGCGAGGAAAGTGTGCGGGTACCCAGTCGACGATCACGCTGATACCGGCCCTGTGGCAGGCGTCGACGAAGTACTTGAAGTCGTCCGGTTCACCGAAACGCTGCGTCGGAGAGAACAATCCGATCGGCTGATAGCCCCAGGAGCCGTCGAACGGGTGCTCGGTCACCGGGAGCAGTTCGATATGCGTGTAGCCCATGTCCTGTACGTAGGGCACGAGTTCCTCGGCAAGTTCGCGATAGGAGAGATAGCGATTGTGCTCGTCCGTGTTGCGGCGCCATGAGCCCAGGTGCACCTCGTAGATACTGACGGGCTCGTCCAGCGGCGGCTCGCTGTTGCGACCCTTCATCCAGTTCTGGTCCCGCCACTGGTAGCGGCTCGAATAGACGATCGACGCGTTGCCCGGCGGAGCTTCGTGGGACCTGCCGTAGGGATCGGCCTTGAGAGGCAACAGGTTGCCGGCCGAGTCGAGCAGTTCGAACTTGTAGCGCGCGCCGTGGCCGACGCCGGGGACGAAGACTTCCCAGATGCCGTTGCCCGGATGCAGCCGCATCGGGTGTACGCGACCGTCCCAGCGATTGAAATCGCCGACAACGCTGACGCGTGATGCGTTCGGTGCCCAGACCGAAAAGCGCGTGCCCTGGACGCCGCTGACGAGCTTGATTTTCGCGCCGAGCTTCTCGTAAACCTGCTTGTCCGAGCCTTCACCGAGCAAGTACAAATCGATTTCGCCGAGCGTCGAACCAAAGCGATACGCGTCCTCGACGACCTCACGTTTACCGTCGGTGGCGGTCAGTCGAAACAGGTAGCGCCGCTTGTTCGCGGGCATGATCCCGACGAAGAGCCCATACGGATGAACGCGCTCCATGACGCCCATGCTCTCGCCGGATGCGCCCAGCAACTCGACCGAGCTCGCGTAGGGCTGAAACGTGCGGACGACTCGCACACTGCCCGACTTGTGGACGCCGAGCAGTGCAAACGGGTCGCCGTGGCGGCCCTCGATAAGGGCCTGGATCGCGGCCTGGTTGTTCTTGTAGTCAGTCTGGATGGGGCTCATACACCTGCTCAATATAGTGCGTTGCTGCGGTATCCCAGTCGAAACGCTGCTGTTCGGCGCGCTGCGCAATCCCGGCCCAGCTCACGGGCCGGTTGGCCCGAAGTTCGAGCGCGCGCGCGACCGTAGCGGCGAAGGCCTCGGCCTGTTGACGCGGGTCGTCACCCTGAAACACAAAGCCCGTATCGCCATCGCTGACCGTGTCACAAAGGCCGCCAACGCCGTGCACGACGCAGGGCTGGCCGTCGCGCATCGACAGCATCTGGCTGATACCGCAAGGCTCGAAGCTCGACGGCATGAGGAACAGATCGCCGCCACGGTAGAGCGGATCGGCGAGCGTCTCCGAGTAGCCGTTCATGAAGATGAAATTGCTGTGGCGCCTCGCGACCTCGAGGACGCCGGCCTCCAGCTCGGCTTCACCGGAACCGACCAGGATCAGCACGCCGTGCTTGCCGATTGCGTCGAGAATGGCATCTAGCGCAGTTGGCGCCGAACTCACGGGCTCGAGCATGAGGCTCGACTTCTGCCGCACGAGGCGGCCAATGCTCGTCATGACGTGCAGCGGGCGTCGTCGGGGCGCATTCTCAATGCGTTCAAGGGCGAGGGCGTGAGCCTCGTTCGATGGCTCGGCAAGAAGCCATGCGTCGACTTGCGTGCGCAGGAGACTAATGATCCGCTGCCAGCCGGGCTGGGGCGGCCGACTCGGCGGATAGTCGCAGCCATTCAGGATCCCGCATAGCCGGCTACGCTCGGCGACGGCGGAAAGCTCGTGTTCGAGGCCCTCGCCGCCAAAGAACCCTCGTCCAGGATCGCTCGGGCGGCAGATCTCCTCGGCGTAGGTCGGCGACACGGTATTTACGCTGTCCGCCGCGCGAATTGCGAACGCCATAGGGTTGATGCAGTTGTCGGCAGCGGGATCTGCAATGAGTTCGTAGTCGACGTCGAGGTCCGGGAACCAGGCCTCGAGCGACGACGGGTCGCCGACGAGCGGTCGCTGGCCCTGGTAGGCGAGGTTGTGAATCGAATACACGGCGCGGATTTCCGACAGACGGCTCCGATCGGGTCCGAACTGCCGCAACAGCAGGTAGAACGCGGCGTGCCAGTCATTGAGGTGCACGACGGTCGGCGGCACGTCGAGCGACAGGACCCACGCTGCAGCCACGGCGCCGAGGAACGCGAACTTCGTCGCATCCATCGCAAACGGACGGTTGTCGCCGTCATCGTGGTAGATCGTGCCGGGCTCCGTCGGGACGAACAGGGGATGGTGGAAAAACACGTTGGAAACGCCCGAGTGTTCGAGGGCGTAGACCTCGACATCGTGCTCCTCGCCGGCAAACTGCACGTGAATCGTCGTCCGCCGCGTCGCCCCAGGGAGTTCGTGGAAAACGCCGTAGGAGGGTGTGGCAACGCTAACGCGGTAACCCTGCCTGGCCACGGCCGGCGGCAAGTCGCGCATGACGTCCGCGACGCCGCCGACTTTGCCGCCGGGCAAGGCACCGTTTTCCGCCGCGAGGTATATGACATGCCGACTGACGATTGCGGAACACCTTAGGCCGGCTAGCGCGTGTAGTGGAGCTGCTGCCCGAGCATATCGGGTGTTACGAGCGTGACGCCCTTGTCGGTCACGCGGAAACCGCGCTCTCGATCGGCATCGTGGTCGACGCCGATCTCTGTACCGGCTTCGACGGTCGTACCGCGGTCAACAATGGCCTTGTTGATCCTGCAATTTTCGCCAATCTCGACGTCCGGCAGGATCACCGAGTCGACGATCTGCGTATAGGAATGCACCTTGCAGCGGGAGAACAAGAGCGAGTGTTTGATCTGGGCGCCCGAGATGACACAGCCTCCCGACACCATGGACTGGATGGCCTCCCCGCGGCGACTGGGTTCGTCGAACACGAACTTTGCAGGCGGCGCCTGGATCTGGTGGGTATAGATCGGCCAGTCCGCGTCGTACATATTGAGCTGCGGAGTCACCGATACGAGCTCCATATTGGCTTCCCAGAATGCGTCGAGCGTTCCGACGTCGCGCCAGTAGGCCTGTTCGCCGGTCTCGGGATCGCGGAACGAGTAGGCGTAGACGCGGTAGTCCTTGATGATTGCCGGTATAACGTTTTTGCCGAAGTCGTGCTGAGTGTCCGGCGTATCGGCATCCTTGATGCACTGTTCGTAGAGAAATTCGGTGTTGAACAGGTAGTTGCCCATCGACGCCAGGCAATAGCCCGGTTTGCCGGGAATCTCGGCGGGCTTTTCCGGCTTCTCCTGGAACTCGATGACGCGGCCGGTCTCGTCAATGGCCATGACGCCGAGCTGGCCCGCCGCTTCCTCGACGGGGACCTCGAGGCACGAGACCGTCATGTCGGCCTTGAACTCGTCGTGCGCCGCGAGGAAGTGCCCATAGTCCATCTTGTAGACGTGGTCACCGGCGAGGATTAGTACGAAGCTTGGATCGTGCGTTCGGATAATGTCGAGATTCTGGTACACGGCGTCTGCCGTGCCCCGGTACCACTCGCCGCCAACGCGTTGCGACGCGGGAAGGATCTCGACAAATTCCGAGCGCGTATTGGGCAGCCAGGTCCAGCCGGATACGAGGTGTCGGATCAGCGAATGCGCCTTGTACTGCGTGAGTACGCCAATCCGGCGAATGCCGGAATTGATGCAGTTCGACAGCGGAAAATCGATGATCCGAAACTTGCCGCCGAAGTACAAAGCCGGCTTCGCTCGCCAATCGGTCAGTTCCCTCAGTCGTGAGCCCTGGCCGCCGGCCAGAATCAGCGCAAGCGTATTGCGCGTCAGGCGGCTGACGTAACGGGCATCGTCCATTTGTTTGGCTGTGATCATTTCGGCCATGCTCCGGCGACGGTTGGAGTTGTTGTTTCAATGGCATGAGCCAGCCGCCGGGCGCGTCGTTTTTCTTGGTCGTCGCGACCGTGTCAGACGGCGCGGCTGGCGTTCCGGACCATTGTGGCCACATTGTCGCAGAGTTCGTCGCACAATTGGGTGTCGAGTACGCGCCAGCGCCAGTTATTCGCCGAAGTTCCGGGGGTATTGATGCGCGCCTCGGAGCCGAGACCGAGATAATCCTGCATGGGGGCGATCGCCAGTAGCGACGGCGTCGAGAAAGCCGCACGGATCAGGTCGGTGTGGACCGTCTCCGCCGTCCCACCGGTCATCGCCAGGACTTTGTTGCGAGTGTCGGCAGATCGGA
>JAAUXX010026280.1_pt1 | contig 17946 bp, 9 predicted proteins | sample 7278111 | NCBI WGS metagenome assembly JAAUXX01 (sample SAMN14350116, study PRJNA611818) | marine sediment metagenome | isolation source: surface marine sediment (1.8m) | place: French Polynesia: Moorea | collected 2018-08
CATTGGAGGAGCAGGACTAGCTCGTGGCTATCTAAATCGACCAGATCTGACAGCAGAGAAATTTATTCCTAACCCTTTTAGCGACGAACCTGGGGGAAGATTATATAAAACTGGTGATTTAGCGTGCTATACTGTAAGTGGTGAAATTAAATATCTTGGTCGTATTGATAACCAAGTTAAAATTCGTGGACATCGGATTGAACTGGGAGAAATTGAAAGTGTCTTAGCATCAATAAAAGGTGTTCGTAACTGTGTAGTTTTGGAACGGCGTAATGCCACAGATGAGGCTCATCTCGTAGCCTATGTAGCAACTGATACTATATCGACTTTAACCGAGTGGCGAAATGCCCTCAAGCAACATTTGCCAGAGTACATGATCCCAACCCACATCATCCCGATGCCAGTCTTGCCCACAACTGTGAATGGAAAGATTGACAGGCGATCACTTCCCAATCCAGAATTTGTAGGTACAACTTACGTTACACCAGAAACCCCCACTCAAACAGCTTTAGTGGAAATTTGGCAAAATGTTTTGGAAGTCGAGCCAATAGGAATTCGTAATGACTTTTTCGCCATTGGGGGTCATTCTTTGAATATAGCACAAATTGTAGCACGAATTAACGATAGATTAAAACAAAAGCTTAAGTATCGTGATATCTTTGAGTACCCGACTATCGAAGAGTTAGCAAAATTGATCCACAACAACGATTTGGATGCGGAAACAACAGAGTATCAATATGCATTTGATTTAGACATTGGTGGTGAAGTGGCGACATTCTACATTTCTGCGGAAGATTACGCAGTTCAAGGTATCCCTCAAGGTGCAACCAACATCCGGAAACTAGATTGTACCGTTTCGTAAAATTCTCAAGTCCAAATCACTTTTTTCCAAGGAAAATTTGTTACCTAGAGTTTAGATATATGGCTGTAACAGTAAAGTATAAGGGGATCTCCCTAACATTCGACACCATCCCCGCCCCGGAACAGATTCAAGCGGCTTACGCTGCTCAAAAACGTTGCATTCGTACTTATCCGACCCAAACAGCATACCAATTGTCGGCAATGCAACAGCAAATCTGGTTTCACGAACAACTTGAGCCACAAAGCCCACTCTACACGATTCCATTGGCTTATGAGCTCATAGGCTTCCTGGATGTTGTGGCACTACAGAGTGCCCTACAAATGATTGTCAACCGCCACCCCAGCTTCCGGACATCTTTTATTGAGTCTGAAGGAACACCCCAGCAAATCATCGCTTCTCAAGCAAGTTGCAATTTGGTTGTGACGGATATTGCCCACTTAAAAGCGCCAGAGTGTGACAAAATCTGCACTCAAAAGCTGATAGAGGTGCTGCATACTGGCTTTGATATTACCCAAAGACCATTAATTCGCGCTCATTTGATTAGAACCAGTGCCACACGTCATATACTGGCAATCAATTTACACCATCTGATCTTTGATGGTTGGTCGATCAATATTTTTCATCAAGAACTAGCTCACTTTTATCGCCATTTCCAGACTGGCATCGACACAACACTCCCTATGCCAGCTGTTAATTATGTTGATATTGTGCAGTGGCAATATCAACAATTGAGTCAGGATTTGCTGAAAGATCAGCAAATGTACTGGATGGAAGAACTAGCAGGCGAATTACCACAACTTGAATTATCCTCCGACTTTGTTCGTCCTCCAACCCAAGCTTATAGAGGATCATGCCAAAGTCTACCTTTAAGTGCTGACTTGACACAACAACTCAGACGTCTGGCCCAACAACACGGAATAACGCTATATATATTGGTTTTAGCTAGCTTGGTGACTTTGCTGCATCGTTACACCCACCAAACTGACATAATCATCGGTACACCGATTTCTGGCAGAACTCAGCCAGAAATGGAACAGGTGATCGGGTATTTGGTGAATATGGTGGCCTTGCGGTTTAATCTTGATGAGCCGTTGTTTTTTGTCGATCTCCTCAAACAAGTCAAAGAAAAGGTTTTACAAGCCCATTCTCACCAAGATTACCCATTCAGGTTGCTGGTGGAGAAGTTGAACCCCGAACGAGATCCCAGCCGTTCCCCAATTTTTCAAACAATTTTCACCTACCAGGAACATAAACAAGACTTGCAGCTGGAGAATCTGCAGGTAAAGTCAGTGCCTGTGCCACCAGAGACTGTTAAGTTTGACACCAGCTTTGGCATCGTTGAAGCTGATGGAGTCTTACATTTAGAAATTGAGTACCGCAAAGATTTATTTTTATCTGCAACAATTCAGCAACTCTTAAAGCACTGGCAGCAACTTTTACAGTCAATTGTTGACAACTCATATGCTGAGTTAAAAGCACTACCTCTACTCAACCCTGAGGAATACCACACCTTAATCACTCAGGTAAACTCTAACAGCCAACCACTTCCACCAGATATCTGTGTACATCAACTTGTAGAAGCCCATGCAGCCTTACGTCCAACACAAACTGCTGTCTGCTTTGGTGAAAAATCCTTAACATACGAAGAACTAAATTGTCAAGCCAATCAACTTGCCCGGTGGTTACGAAACCAAGGAGTTGGTCCCGATGCGATCTCTGTCTTGTTATTAGACCAAAGTATTGAGATCATTGTGGCCATGTTGGCAGTGCTCAAAGCCGGTGGTGCTTACATGCCCCTTGATGGAAGTTACCCGCAATTACGCCTGAAATACATGATTGAGGATGTCCAGCCAGTGGTCATTCTTTCCATGTCTGGTTTTGGTCGTTTACTTTTAGATCATCAGGAGAAATGTTTCTTTTTAGATACACAGTGGCATGAGGTTGCTAACTTAGACACCACCAATTTACCGTCACTTACAACAAGCGAAAATCTGATTAATGTACTATACACTTCAGGCTCAACAGGTAAACCTAAAGGTGTGGCACTACCTCATCGTGGTGTAATTAGGCTTGTTCATAAACCAAATTTTGCCACTATGGATCATACTGAAGTAGTACCTCAACTATCACCTTTAAACTTTGATGGTGCGACTTATGAAATTTGGGCAACATTGTGCAATGGTGGAAAACTTGTCATTATCCAGAAGGAAATTGTTCTGAAACCACAGGATTTATCAGCAGCTATTCACAAGTATGGCATCACAACTCTGTTAGTGACAACACCTTTATTAAATCGCCTGATTGAAGATGCGCCAAAAGCTCTTACACCACTGCGACAGGTAATTTTTGGTGGTGAAATTGTTTCCAAGCTCCATATTAAGAAAGCACTACAGTATTGCCAACCAGGTACACTAATTCATACCTATGGTCCGACGGAGAACTCCTTTACCTCCTGTTATTACCCCATTCATACGGTTGACGATCGGCAGTGGACAATTCCAATTGGTACACCCGTTTCTTACACTGCCATCTATATTCTTGATTGGCAACTAGAACCAGTTCCTTATGGGGTGATTGGAGAGGTGTATCTCGACGGACTAGGTCTGGCACGTAATTATATTAATGATCCTATTAAAACTACACAAAACTTTTTACCTAATCCTTTTTCTACAGAACCAGGGGCACGCATGTATAAGACAGGCGATCTCGCCCGTCGTCGCCAAGATGGTTATATAGAGTTCATCAACCGCAACGATAATCAAATCAAGATCCGCAGCCAACGGGTGGAATTGGGAGAAATTGAGTCAGCTCTACGCCAGTCACCACTGATTACAGAATGTTTTGTCAATGTTGTCCCAGATCGACAGAACAGTAAGCAACTCGTTGCCTATTTTGTCCCCAGCAGTGCCAAGATTGATCGAGGTGGTGAGGTTCAACTGCTGTCCCTATCCAACGATAAAATCTCCTCGCTACGGACTTTCCTCAAAAAACTGTTACCTGATTACATGATGCCAACTCACCTCATCCCTTTATCAGCGTTGCCCCTCAACCCAAATGGGAAGGTGAATCGGAAAGCCTTACCAAAACCAACCGCAATCGTATGCCAAGAACAAATTAACTTACCACAAACACAGGTTGAGAGAGTGATTGCCCAAATTTGGCAACAGGTTCTTGGTGTACAGCAAATTGGAATTGATGATAACTTCTTTGACATTGGTGGACATTCCTTGCTACTTGTTAAGGTACATGATGCACTCAAGCGCCAACTATTGATGACGAATCCTTTGATGGATCTGTTTAAGTATCCAACGGTGCGTTCTCTGGCAAAAGCGCTTGGTTCCCAAGATATCTCTACACAGCCATCAACACCACTGTTTATAGGGACAAATCAAGTTCAAGAAAATGCAGCCATTGCAATTATTGGGATGGCGTTACGCTTTCCCCAGGCTGACACTCCCTATGAGTTTTGGCAGAATTTGCGGTTGGGTCGAGAATGCATTACGATGCTCTCAGATGATCAACTAGAAGCTTCACCTTTAAATACGAACCCCCAGTTGTTAGACCGTCTTGTTCGTGCCGGAGGTTTTGTGGATCGTCCCTTCGACTTTGACCCGGAGTTCTTTCATATCTCAGAACGAGAAGCTTTGCAGATGGACCCACAGCATCGGCTGTTTTTGATGTGTTTGTGGGAAGTGATTGAGAATGCAGGCTACACCCTTGACACCCTTGATGGTCCAGTCAGTCTTTACGCTGGTGCCGCATCAAACAGTGGCTACCACTCACAAGCAACAGATCGATACTCAGTTGCAGATGGCTTTGAACTTGATTTACTGTCACAATCAACATTTCTGGCAACACGCCTCTCTTACAAACTCAACTTGACTGGGGAAAGTATCATTATTGACACAGCTTGTTCAACATCCCTTGTTGCAGTGCATTTGGCTTGTCAAGGCCTACGGTTAGGTCAGTCGAAATATGCTATAGCGGGTGGTGTATCACTTCGGATTCCCCAAAAAACAGGTTACCTCTACGAACCAAGTTTTATCCTTTCCCCAGATGGACATTGTCGCGCCTTTGACAAGGAGGCAAACGGCACTGTTGAGGGGAATGGAGTTGGCACTGTCTTACTCAAGCGGCTCGATGATGCCATTAAAGATGGTGATGCTATTTATGCGGTTATCAAAGGTTCAGCCATTAACAATGATGGTAAAGCTAAAATCGGTTATACTGCCCCTAGCATTGATGGTCAAAGTGCCGTAATTGCCAAGGCTCAAGCACAGGCTGGAGTTGATGCAGCCAGTATTTCTTACATTGAAGCCCACGGAACCGGAACGAAGTTGGGCGACCCTATTGAAGTAGCAGCCCTTACCCAAGTCTTCCGTCAACAGACAGACTGCAAGCAGTTCTGTGGTCTAGGGTCGGTCAAAACCAACATTGGTCACTTAGGGGGTGCAGCAGGAATTGCCGGTTTGATCAAAGCTGCCTTAGCACTCAAACATCGTGAGTTGCCAGCTAGTTTGCATTTCCACACCCCCAATCCAGAAATTGATTTTGCTAATAGTCCTTTCTACGTTGTCTCCCAACTCCAACCCTGGCTAAGCGATCGCCAATCACGTCGTGCAGGTGTCAGTTCGTTTGGTATTGGTGGCACAAACGCACACATTGTACTAGAAGAAGCTTCTACAGAAATTTAGAGAAAAAGTATGTCTGAGCCAACTTACCAATTACTAACTTTATCTGCGCAAAGCGAAATGGCATTACGGGAAGTCGCTAGGCGTTTAGCTACCCATGTGCGAGAAGAACCATCGCAGTTATTACCTAACCTTGTCTATACTTATCAAGCTGGTAAGCAGTCTTACAACCACCGTTGGGTGTTACCAGTTGCAAACCAGGAAGAGCTGGCGATCGCCTGTTATCGATTGAGTACAGTGGAAGACCTAGCCTCGCTTGCTATTGAAGGGACTAACTATCACGTTGCTTCTTTTGAAAGTAACCCAGAAGTCGCCTTTTTGTTCACAGGTCAAGGGGCACAGTACAGTGGTATGGTCAAGACGCTGTATGCTACATCAAATGTTGTGCGCGACACCATTGATGCCTGTGCCAAAATTCTTGAAGGACATTTACTCTATCCGTTGCTAGACTATCTGTTTAATCCAGCACGAGCTGAAGATCTCCAGCAAACAGAAATTACCCAACCTGTTTTGTTTGCTGTGGAGTATGCGATCGCGCAACTGTGGATGTCCTGGGGGATAAAACCAGCGGTTGTTCTTGGGCATAGTCTCGGTGAATATGTGGCTGCTTGTGTTGCAGGGGCTTTATCCCTAGAAGCTTCATTATTGCTTGTCCTCAAACGGGGTCAATTGATGCACGAATACTGTCAACTTGGGGCTATGGTTTCTGTACTAGCTACACCAGAGACTGTAGAACAAGCATTGATCCCCTATCAACAAGATCTTCAAATTGCTGCTATTAACGCCCACGATCAGGTGGTTGTATCAGGTGATATTGCTGCTATTGAAGCTTTGTGCAAGGAGTGGGAACAAGCAGGGCTGAAGTATAGACGCTTGAGTGTTTCCCATGCCTTCCACTCAGCACTTATGGAACCCATGCTGGCATCATTTACAGCCTATGCCCAACAGCTAACACCCCAACCCTTACACACTCCTTTGATCTCCAACTTAAATGGTGAACTGTTAAATCCTGGAACCATCTTAGACCCATCTTATTGGCGAAAGCACATCCGTCAACCGATCCAGTTTGTCGCCTGTCTTGAGACTTTAAAGCAGTTGGCAATTCCAATTGTGTTAGAAATTGGATCTCACCCAGTTTTAACAACACTGGCCCGTAAAGTTGTATCCGATCGGCAGATTGTTTTGTGGTCACTCAAACGCAACCATGATGAATGGTTCACGATTTTGAGTAACTTGGGGCAGTGTTGGACCCATGGTAGCAAGGTTGACTGGAGAGCCGTACATAGCGATCGCCTACGGCATCGAGTTCATGTACCAACATACCCGTTTGAACTGAGAGAATTTAACAGAGTTGTAGTGCCAGCAAGGGCTGTGACAGAGGAGCCAAAATTGCCTATGGCACTAAATACTAAAACCCAGACAGTAACCACTGATATGATTCATGGCAAATTAATCAGTTACTGGCAAGAAATTTTTGGTCAAAATCGCGGGGCACTGCATGAGAATTTTTTAGATTTAGGGGGTGATTCGCTCAATGCTATTCAATTGCAAGCACGTATCCGCGAAGACCTGAAAGTTGAAATTACCATCCAAGAGTTCCTCACCATAAAAAATCTGGCAGCATTTATTGAACTGGTGCAGCAACGGTGTCGCCCGATTCAACAAGAGCAACAGGAAGTGATTCCACGGTTACCTTCTCAGTCAAGCTATGGATTATCAAATGCTCAAAAGCGTATCTGGTTCTTAGAGCAATTTTACCCAACCAGCGCTCTGTATAACGTGCCAACCGTAATGAGATTCCAGGGACCGCTTGATGTGAAACGATTACGGGTTGCTTTTCAATGCGTCATCCAATACCAAGCCAGTTTAAGGACAGTTTTTAAGATGGATGGTGAGGAACCAGTCCAAGTCATTCTCTCGCAAGAGACTCACTTTGAGCTACCGATGCAGGATTGGACAACCAGCACTTTTGATCGAGAGGCACGCCTTCACACCCTGCTTGAGCAAGAAATTAGACGACCTTTTCACTTAGAACTTGGTCCCCTCATCCGCGCACTTTTGATCAAGATGGCCGCCCAAGAGTATGTCTTGCTGCTCAACATCCATCATATTATCTTCGACGGTTGGTCAATGAATGTGCTGATGCGGGAAGTACGGGATCGATATTTTGCCCTTGAGCAAGGTATTACCCCTGAAATTCCAGAAGCCCCTATCCGATATGTTGATTATGCTGCCTGGCAGAAAAAGCAACTAGATAGTGGTGCTTTAAAACAATCGCGCCATTTTTGGCTAGAGCATCTCAAGGGACCACTCCCAGTACTAGATCTGCCACTGGATCGCCCCCGACCATCGCTTCAAACCTACAATGGTGCAACTGCACAACAACAAGTTAGCCCAGCTCTCACAGCACAATTACAAGCCGTGGCTCGGCAGTATAATATCACCCTTTATATGCTGCTTCTCAGTGCTTTCAAAGTGCTTCTTTATCGCTACACTGGGCAAACAGATATTGTGGTCGGGACGCCAGTTGCTGGGCGATCGCACGGTCAACTTGGCTCGTTAATTGGACTCTTTGTCAATACCCTAGCTCTACGTACACAACTGCAACCTTCAGAAACCTTTGATACACTTCTAGACAGAGTCAAAGCAACAACACTGTCTGCCTATGAACACCAAACTTACCCATTTGATCTTTTGGTTGAGGAGTTGAACCCCAACCGTGATCTCAGCCGTCCACCTATCTTTAGTGTGATGTTCGCCCTGCAAAATTTAGGTCATCAAGAGTCATTCGGCAATTTGCAGGTGTCGCCCGTGGAATTAAAATTGCATCAAGCCAAATTTGATTTGACTCTGTTTGTTCAAGAACGGGAGCAATCACTCTGTTTAGATATGGAGTACAAGGCAGATCTGTTTGATGAGACAACGATCAACCGGATACTGTGTAACTTTGTCCAGCTCCTCGAAAGCATCGTTCAACAACCAACAGCACCACTGGCTACCTTAGAAATTATTCACCCCCAAGAGTATCATCAATTAACAGTCACTTGGAATGCTACCGCCAAACCTTTGCCAGCAACTGTTGTTCAGGAACTACTAGCAGCACAGGCAGCACAAACACCAGAGGCGATCGCCGTACGTTATGGGGATCGATCGCTCACTTATGAGCAACTAGACACTCGTGCCAATCAATTTGCACAGTACTTGTGTCATCTGGGTGTTGGAGTAGAAATGCCCGTGGCGCTCCTGCTGGAAAGATCACTTGAGATGGTTTGGGCTGTGATTGGTGTCCTAAAAGCTGGTGCTACATACATCCCCATAGATCCCACTAATCCAGAGTCACGCGTCCAAGATATCTTAGAAGCCAGTGGTGTGACAAGTGTCATCACTCAGCTTCATCTACTTAATAAAGTGAAAGGATGTGGCAGACGCTGCATCTTTGTCGATTACGAATTGGAAGCTATTGATCGGGCGAGCCCAATAGCTCCTGTTGTAAACATTACCCCAGACAACTTAGCCTATATTATTTTTACCTCTGGCTCTACTGGTAAACCAAAAGGAGTGCAGATTACTCACCGAGGCTTGGTTAATTATTTAACATGGGCTGTCGAGTACTACTGGGCAGAACAAGCGGGAACATTTCCCCTATACTCCTCACTGGCTTTTGACCTCACAGTAACGAGCTTGTTTGTCCCCTTACTGACTGGGCAAACAATTTTAGTTCAACCTGCTAATTTAGAAGGGTCAACACTCGTTGAAGTACTAGCAGGGGCAACTGGTTTTCAATCAGCAAAAATTACCCCAGCCCACCTAGAATTATTAGTCCAGTACGCTCAGCTCAACGGCGCACAGTGGTCAAATATACAGCATTTAATTGTTGGTGGTGAGGCATTGTCACTCACATTAGCCAAAGCCTGGTTAACGCTGTATCCTAACAGCACCATCTACAACGAATATGGTCCCACTGAAACTGTTGTTGGCTGTACCGTGCAGATTGTCACGGTTGACAATATTGAGCAATTGGCACAATCTTATTCTTCTATTCCCATTGGAAAACCAATCGCTAACACAGTCATTTATATTCTTGATGAGCAAGGCCAGCTTGCCCCACTGGGTGTCAAAGGTGAAATCTATATTGGTGGGCCTGGTGTTGCCCGTGGCTACATCAATCGTCCAGATCTAACGAGCGAGCGCTTTATTGATAACCCTTTCAAAACAGGCGAAAGTTTATACCGTTCAGGTGATGTTGGTCGCTATCGCAGTGATGGCACTTTAGAATATTTTGGTCGTTCTGATAATCAAATCAAACTCAGAGGTTATCGGATTGAACTGGGTGAAATTGAGGCGGCGTTACTGCGTCATCCAGAAATTCGTGAATGTGCAATTGTCCTACAGAATGATATCCTTGGTAATCCGCACATTGTGGCTTACATTGTCACCAAAAATCAACTGCATCTTGATGATGGGCGCTCATTTCTACAGCAGTACTTGCCTGAATATATGCTGCCATCAGCATTTGTTCAACTGCAAGCAATGCCACTTACAAACAACGGTAAAGTTAACCGCTCAGCATTATCAGATCTCGCTGTGTCCATCAATGCCGCAACTGCCTATGTTGCTCCCAGGGATGAAGTTGAGCACCAGATTGCCACTGTATGGCAAAAAGTTTTAGGTGTGCCCCAAGTTGGTATCCTTGATGACTTCTTTGATCTTGGTGGTCATTCACTTAAAGTACTCACAGCACTAGTACAGTTAAAACCAATTTATCCCGTGCTGAAAGTCCAGGACTTTTTCCAATACCGAACTGTCAGCGAACTTGCACAATATGTGAAAACAGCAGTAGAGGCACCAGAGGCATTTAGCCAAGAGGCAATTCGGCTTGACACACAACAAACACACTCCAACTTGCAACTCGTCTCTGTAGAGACTTTCACTCCACCACAAGCTGTTTTCCTGACTGGTGCAACAGGATTTCTAGGAGCACACATTCTACATGAATTGTTATCAGCAACAGATGCACATATCTATTGCCTAGTTCGCCCGATGGCTGGTGTGGATGCCCACAAGCGGTTAATAGAAACCATGGGTTTTTACTTTGGTTCCCACAGCCTGGAACAAATCAGGGGACGGGTAAAAATAATCACTGGGGATCTGGCAGCCCCTAAACTAGGACTGGCAGAGTCCGCGATCGCTGAGTTCCAAAGTCAGATAGATACCATTATTCACTCTGGGGCTGATGTACGGCATTACGGTCATAAATCTCATTTTGAACAGGTTAATATTGAAGCTACCAAATACTTACTAGAGATTGCGCAGCAAAACTCCAAGACACGGTTTCATTATGTCTCAACTTTGAGTATTATGGGTACAGTAGCCAACGATCCGCCGGAATTCTTTTTCCGAGAAAGTGATTTTGACCGTGGTCAATATCTAGGTAATATTTACCTAGAGAGCAAATTTGCAGCAGAAAAGAGCGTCCGTGCTGCCCAACAAGCGGGTGTACCAGCAACAATTTACCGTGTAGGTAATTTGATTGGGCACTCTCAAACAGGCAAATTTCAACGCAACATTGAGACAAATGCTTTTTACCGGATGTTGAAGGCAATGATGTTGTTGCAAACTTTTCCCCAATCGGATGAGTATATTGATCTCACACCTGTAGACTATTGTAGTCAGGCGCTGGTTCAAATTGCTCTGTCCCCAGATAAAATTGGTCGCACATTCCACTTATGTAACCCAACCCCAATCCCAATCCACGAGTTGATAAGTTGGTTGTGTTCATTTGGCTATCAAATTGTAGAAGTTGCTCCTGAAGCCTTTCAAGCATGGTTGCAGCGTGAAGAAACTATCAATCAGTACCAAGAAGCTATTCAGTTAATTATCGGTCAGTTAGAAAGTGAATCATTGGCTCAGTCTGTGTACCGATATGATTCCTCTGCTACTGAGCAAGTTTTATCTCAAACTGATATTCGTTGCCCCAAGGCCGATCAGCAACTGATAAACACAATGCTGCAATACGGCATTAAACTCGGTTATTTCCCCAAACCCAAGCAGAAAAAAGTTGTGTGCACAGTTCATCAGTAACGATACACTCCAGTTTCATCAAGATGTATTTTACTCAATCGACAAACTTCTTAAAAGAAATTAATTTATGTCACAACCACAAACTCTCAAACCATGGCATCCAGATACAATTTTTAACGGCTTTATTGGAGCCAACCTTATTTATGCTTTCCAGCGAATTCAACTTTTCTCTGTTTTGCAGCCAGGGCTAGCACTGACACCAAATGAGGTCTCAGAAAAGACAAAAACAGATTTGGAACGCTTGTGTGCCCTTCTGCGTGCAGGTATAGCCTTTGGCTTTTTTAGACAAAACGAAGATGGAACAGTGTATGTGACAGAAGCTGGTGAAGAGGTGCGACACCTCATTGGTTACTTTACATGGAGTGTTGGCGGTTATGGACAAGTACTGCGAGAATTAGGTAACTTCAGTCAAGGCGATAAACGCTGGAACCATTTCCGTGATGAAGGCATGGTTGCTCTCGGTTCAGATCAAAATAACCGCTCGTTTATGCGTCACTTACTTGATGAGGTACTAGATGGGTTAACTTTTAACACTATTGCTGATTTGGGTTGTGGTAATGCCGGACGTTTGATTGATTCGTGCTATCGTTATCCTCATGTCCATGGTGTTGGTATTGATATTAGCGAGGCAGCGATTGATCTTGCCGCTGCTAACGTCAAAAAGCATGGAATGAGCGATCGCATCCGTTTAATTTGTGCGAATGTGCTCAATGTCATCAGTTTTGAAGAACACCAGTCAATTCTTGCTGATGTTGATATCGTCACAAGTTTCATGATGCTGCATGATTTATATAACTTGTCGCATATTTGGGATAAGTTATTTGACCAATTGCGTACTGTATTTCCTAAAGCTTCTTACTACTTATTTGCCGATACAGTACTTATGCCGCCCTTAGAAGAACTAGAAGAATTGCCCATTTTTAATGTAGGTTTTGAATTGCTTCATTCATTTATGGGTGTTAGGATTCCCTCTAAATCTATTTACGATGAGGCTTTTGCTAAGGCAGGGCTAATGGTGGAAAAATGCATTCCATTTGGTACGCCTAATACCTATCTGTATGTGTTGAAAGTTTGATGGTGATAACAACCTACGTTTGCAGGAAACTTTAATCTTGGTTCTGGTATGTTATTACCTTTATGGTAGGTTTTACATAATATGAGGTTATAGAGTAGACAACATGGTAAATATCGTCACTATACGACTACATCTAATACCATTTACTTTAAAGATGGTCAAATCAGCAATAAATGGGCGTGCTGAATTAGCAGAAGTTCTTGGGGTTACAGTTCCAGAAAATTGGCCTAATGAGAACTTTTGTGGAATTTTGCCAATGATAGCAGATAATTTGCTTGATAACCCATCCTTAACTGAATGGGGACGGATTATCATTCACAAAGCAGAAAATACGCTCATCGGTGACATTGGTTTCAAAGGTTTACCAGATGCTACGGGTACTGTTGAAATGGGCTATAGCATAGTTCCATCTCATCAACGACAGGGATATGCATCTGAAGCTGCAAAAGCTATGGTAAATTGGGCATTTGCTCAATCAGATGTCCAACTGGTTACTGCTGAATGCCTGACAGAAAATATCAGTTCAATTCGAGTACTGGAAAAAATTGGTATGCAGCGTACGAGAATACAAGATGATCTAATTATGTGGGAAGTACGGAAATTATAACTCACATAAGTTAAGAATTTGATTTTCATTTGTTAGATGGTGTGCAAATGATGTAGCATTATCACCGACTTATAGTAACTCATAAAACAAAAAAAGGAGATTTCTCATGAACTTAAATCAGACAACAGTGGAAGGATTACGACTATTTCGTATAGATGATGTTCCTGATGTTGTTGAAATTCACAACGCCAATAACCCTGAAGCACCTACCACTCCAGAAGTTCTTGAAGCTGTCGAACATAGACGTAATCCTGAGAATACTTTTATTCAATTTGTAATTGAGCGTGATAATCATGTAGTCGCTTATGCTGACTGTGGTGATGTACACGCAACTAAAGCTGATAACACCTTTCACCTATGGATCACCGTACATCCTCAATATGGTCGCCAAGGCTTAGGTCTGGCATTACTAGAGGAATCAATCAATTTTGCCAAACAGCATCATATTTCACAACTGATCACAGCCTGTGCGGAAGCCCATCCTCACGCAATTACTTGGTTAGAAAAGCGCAATTTTGAACGCATCGGTCATTTCTTTGAACTGTGTTTAGATTTAATAAATGTTGGTGAACACAACCTTCAGGATAATAATTATTTAGAAAAGATTACAGTACGGGAATTATCTCTCAAGCCAATTGCAACAGAATTACAATCTACCCCCGATGCCATACGACGCTTATTTGAGACACTATCATTACCTTTGTTACGTGAGGTAGTTCTACCTGGTGGTGCAACAATTAACCCCAGCTTTGAAGAGTTTAAAGCTATGGAGTTTGATCGTCCAGATGTAGACTTGACGACGCAATTTTTATTAACTGCCGATCGCCAATACGTAAGTTGGTTTGGCATTCTTAAGGGTACAGGTGAGTCAGCCTTTGTCAATGCTTTCGATGTTAATCATAGCTACTGCGATGCAGAGTTGGTAAAGCTTTTACTACTATATATTGCACAAGTAGCTAGATCTCAAGGTTATTGTTTCCTCAGAATTCACAGTGGAATCTTCGATCAAACAACTCGAGAATGTTCTTTTCAACTAGGGTTTACAAATGAACCAGGTCGATTGATCTGGAAGAAAGTTATCAATTAAAAGCTAGTAATGGATAAAAAAACTACATTACTTTATTTTGTGTCCATATATATTAAGTCCGTTTGAACAGACTTAGTATTTCAATCAAGAAATAAATTTCTTGGTCAATTTTAATCAAAATGAAATAGCCCTGCTTTCACATTCCCCTTGTCCCTAGCCCTGTTAAGGTGAACATTGTAATAATAACAACTAAAACTCAAAATGCCAGTAATCAACTTACTATAAGGATTTGTTTCGGAAAGTGACATAAGAAGGATATTTTTATAGAGAAAGTCAGATTTAAGAGTAAATCCATTCAAAGAGGAATAAAACGTTTTGCGACAATCTTACGCATATTGGTATTACATAGTTTTGAGTGTATTATTTGCACTTGCGCAAGCAATGCACTTTACAATTGTAGCAATTTACTATGTAACTGTCCTTAACCTTAACCCTTTCCAAATTGTTATAGTTGGTACGACACTAATGAGCACAATCTTACTTTGTGAAGTACCAACTGGTATTATTGCTGATGTATATAGCCGACGTCTTTCAGTAATTATCGGTGTAGGTTTAATTGGTTGCGGTTATTTACTAGAAGCAGTAATACCGTCTTTTATTGCTATCCTTGTCGCTCAAGTCATTTGGGGACTTGGTGCAACGTTTATGAGTGGTGCACTGGAGGCATGGATTGCCGACGAACTAAATAGTTTTAGTATTGATATGGCATATATACGTGCAGCACAAGGGAGTTATGCTGGATCACTGTTAGGTATTGGTTTTAGCGTATCTTTAGCTACAATTAAGACTAATTTACCGATGTTGATTTCAGGGATGTCCTTAATAATGCTGGCAATTTTACTGATATTGACAATGCCAGAGCATAACTTCACATCAAAGATAGGTGCTGAGCGTAACTCATTACAATCTATACAGTTTGCTTTCAAGAATGGTTTGAGTATAGTGCAGAAAGATTCGTTAATGACTATAATTTTTGGAATTACTTTTTTTTTCGCGATGGCTAGCGAAACTTTCGATCGTCTCTGGGAGGTTCATTTTCTTAATAACTTTACTTTTCCTAGCTTAGGTAGCTTTGAACCAGTAATCTGGTTTGGAATAATAAATGCTGGCACGCTATTATTTAGCATCTTTGGCTCAGAACTAGTCCGTCAAAAAGTGGAAAATAACAAATACTTTAGTTTACCACGAGCTTTGTTAATTATGACAACAATTATTGTTGTTAGTATGATAGGATTTGGGCTAGCCAATAATTTTAGTGTAGCACTAACTACATATTGGATTGCTTGTATAATTCGTAGAGTTACTGTGCCTATTATGACTACATGGCTTAACCGAAGAGTTAAGTCAGAATTTCGAGCAACTTTAATTTCTATGTCTGGGCAAGTTGATGCAATCGGACAAATTGTTGGTGGCCCATTATTGGGTTTGCTTGCAACTGTAACTTCAACTCGATTAGCAATTGTTATTGCTGGTTTAGTACTAACACCAGCAATGCTTCTTTACAGGTATGCACTGTATTTACTAGCAACACAACAAGTATCAGCTTTACCTACTAAAGAATAGATATTGTTAAGTTATAAATAGTAACTCACGGTTTGCCTATTTTTTCAGGAATTAAGAAAAATAGCCTTAAGAGCAGTATAGTGAAGAAAAAATTCTCAAAGATACAGGTGCGAAAAAATTTTTATAAGAGACAATACAATGCAAAACTATCCAACAGCTATCGCCACTGCTTTACCCACTTCAAAGGAAGTATCAGGGCATTATCACCCTGTACCATTTATCTTGACATTGGATACATTTGGTGGATTGCCAATAGAGATCGCTGGTGGCGAGATTAGCCATCTAGTTAATTCTCCTGTTGCTGATATGCATATGCATGAAGTACCAGAAATCTATCTTCTTCTTTCACCTGAACCTGGTGGGGCTGTAATTGAAATCGATTTAGAAGGCGAACAATATGTTGTTGAAGCACCTATTGCTGTTTACATTCCTGCAAAGATGAAACACCGATTCATAACTAGAAAAGCCATGGCTGGAAGTTATTGTCTAGGTATATTACTTAATAAGGTCTGAAAGAGGCTGATTGAAAATTTATGCTATATTCAAAAACTATTTTCCAAACATACAACACTGAACTAGAAATGGGTTTTGATGATGTCCATCGTCTTCATCTTAATGAGAATCCATATCGTTACTCAGAACATATTGACGAAGTTATTCATCAAGAATTAAACAAAAATCATTTTTATCCTGATACTGATTGCAGCCTTTTACGTCATAGTCTAGCATCATTTTATGATGTTGACCCTTCCATGGTTCTTATTGGTAATGGTACTGACGAATTGATTCTTGTTGCTTCACTAGCTTTTCTAAAACAAACAAGTCGTGTTATTATCACTAAATCAACATTTCCAGGTTACTACATTGCAAGTTTGCTCAAAAATGCTTTAGTTACAAGCGTACCAATAGACAATTATAATTTGTCAGTTGGTAGATTCCTAGACACTTGCCAGCAATATCAAGACGTGTCACTTGCATTTATTTGTAATCCACACAATCCAATCGGAACAGCAATCTTCAATGAGCAGATATCCTTAATTGTTGAGACACTGCAATCGCGTCAGATCATCCCAGTGTTTGATGAGGCTTACGCAGAATTTGCTGGTTTAGAATTTTCTTCTGTGTTAGATTTTATCCGCAATGGTTTCCAGGCACTAATGTTGCGTACTTTTTCAAAAGCATATGGTTTGGCAGGTTTTCGCATAGGCTATGTCATTGGTCCAGCTTCTTTAATTGCAGTTATGAGTCGTGTTCGTGCTGCTTTACCGTTTAGTACGAATAGGTTAGCCCAAGTGGCTGCTATAACTGCACTTCAAGATCAGTCATTCATTACAAAAGCAAGAACAAAGATAGTAGCAACTAAAAATTTTTTCTATGATGAGATGAAACGTTTGGGTATTCCATACATACCATCGATAACAAATTTTGTACTTATTAAAATTCCTGAAGATAGCGCGAATTTTAGTCATCGCCTCCTAAAAGAGCATCATGTTCTAACTCGTGATACTGGCTCGTTTGGGTTAACTAATCACCTGCGCATTTCTATGGGTACTACACGGCAAATGAAATATGTTTGCAGTGCAATCGAAGCTGTATTAAAAAGTTAGGCGTTGCTTAATGGTAGTGTTGCAAAAAATTAAAGAAGTAAAGGGTCGTGTAGCAAAAGAGGGTAGTGCAACTTTTTTGTTTTTGGAGCAGGGCTATTTCATTCTAAATGGTAAGATAACTATGCTAAGTTAGAATCAAATCGAATAAATGAGTCAAATCGCACTTCTAGGTGTCTTTGAGGGAATGCCAGACATAAGAAGAAAACAAGGAAGAAGACATCCGCTACCATTATGTCTAGCTTTGTTTACTCTAGCTGTGACGGCAGGAAACCAGGGCTTTCTGGCGATAGGTGATTGGTTGAAATCCTACAAACAACAATTGAAAGAGTTGTTTGAGGTGGATATCATTCCCTCTTACAGTACAATTCGGCGA
>JAAUXX010029443.1_pt1 | contig 17896 bp, 14 predicted proteins | sample 7278111 | NCBI WGS metagenome assembly JAAUXX01 (sample SAMN14350116, study PRJNA611818) | marine sediment metagenome | isolation source: surface marine sediment (1.8m) | place: French Polynesia: Moorea | collected 2018-08
CCATCGATCGCCGGCAGCGCCGGTCGATCGATGGCGCGATCGAAGCGTCGGATGATGAGAGCGCAACCGTGCGCATGCCCGACAAGCCGGGTGCGTATCGGCTGTTCGTTATGGCCTATGATGATTCCGGACGGGCCGGCTATGCCAATATCCCGCTGCTCGTCAAAGGAAAAGTCCGGACGCGCTTGCCGTTTCCCGTTTACGAAGAGCGCTTCGAGAACATGCCTTGGGTGCCCTCGGGCTGGATGGGCGGCGTCGAACACCTGAGCCTAGACGGCTCTCATACGGATAAGGTCTATGAAGGCGCTGCATCGATACGGCTGCGCTACGAAGGCCGCTACGGCTGGGCCGGCGTCGCCTGGCAGGACCCACCAAACAACTGGGGCGAGATGGAAGGCGGCCACAGTCTCGACGGCGCCGGAGCACTCGAAGTCAGGGCGCGCGGCGAGTATGGCGGCGAGAAAGTCAGTTTCGGCGTGGGCCTGCTCGGCGAGGATACGGCGCATCCCGACACGGCGATCGTCAAGCTTGACGGTATCGAGCTGACGCGGAACTGGTAGCTTTACCGAATACCGCTGGCCCGCAATGATCTCTCGAGCCTAAAGACTGGCTTCGTCGTCACGGTCGAAGGTCGAGAAACGCCCGTGACGGTCTACCTCGATTCCATTCGTTTCGTCCGCTAAATCTAGTGTCGGCAGACTCCGAACTCTCGCGACGCGAAGCCGCCGCTCGCGAAGAAATCAGCGCCGCTTACGACACGCCGGGCAACGAACTCGGCGTTACGCTGTTTGTTGCCCATCATCTCAAAGAACTCGATGCCGCCTACTGGACGATGCATACCGGCACGGCGACGCCTCTGCCTCGGCAGGTCCTCGCTTTGCTCGAGTTGCAGGCGCATTGGGATGATGACGAGGACGACGAAGATGAAGACGGGCTCGACATCCTCGATTTCACACTGCCTGGCGGCGTAACGAACTACCTCATCGCGGTCGAGTTCGACGAATCAGGAGATGTCGCCGGTATTGCGATGGAAAGCTAGAGCGGGCTAGAGACCCCCTGCCGACTACGACCCTGGCGCCGGCCCCGTCGACTCGCGAATCTGCAGCTTGGCCGGTACGACCTCAATCCCTTCGGGGGATTCAGCCCCTCCCTCGCCAATCAGGGCGCGCGCGGCGTGCTCCGCCATCTTGGCCAGCGGCTGGCGCACGGTCGACAGCGACGGGTAGATCTGCTGCGCGAGAGAGCTATCGTCAAACCCGGCAACAGACAGGTCGTCTGGAATCGTGAGCCCGTGCCGCGTTGCAACGCGCACGACGCCCGCCGCCATGTCGTCATTTGCGGCGAAAACGGCCGTCGGCCTTTTCCGGAGCTTGAGGAGTTCCTCGGCGGCGGCTTCGCCGGACGCCATTGAGTTGTCGCCGGCAAAAACGAAGTCGTCGGAGAATTCAATTCCACTCTTTCTGAGCCCGTCCTTGTAACCTCGCAACCGATCCGCGACGGCCTTGTGCTTCTTGTGTCCCGATATGAAGGCAATTCTCGTGTGGCCGAGCGAGGCAAGGTAGCGCGTCATCTCGGCGCTGACCTGACGATCGTCGGTCCCGACTGCATAGTCCTTTCGTCGATTGCTGCCGGGCGCGAGGCGAACCAGCGGAGTCTGAGTCTCGGCGATCGCGTCGACGATTGGCGGCATATTCGATAGCGGCGCGGCAAGGACGATACCATCGGGCCGCGTACGACCAATGACAGCCTGGAGCTGATCACATACGTCTCCGTTGCGGTAGTCGCAGGGATGAATCAGGAGTTCGAAATTGGCGGCCCGGCAGGCACGAAGTGCCCCCTCCTGCATACGGATCACGAAGCCCCCGCTCGGAACGGCGTACGCGCTCGGATCATCGTAGACGAGCATGATGAGTCGCGACCGATTTCCGGCGAGACTCCTGGCCGACAGGTTGGGACGGTAGTGCAGTTTCTGTATGGCCTGGTTGACCTTGTCGCGCGTCGCCCGGCGCACGTTTGGCTCTCGATTCACGACCCGCGATACGGTCTTGATCGAAACGCCGGCGAGTTCGGCTACGTCGTCTATCGTCACCTTCGACATGTGTTCAGCCTTGTCGTTGTTGTTTCCGCATTATTTGTTCTGGCTGCCCGGATCTCTAGAACCGCTTTTGCACCCACTGCCGCGGCGCGTGGAAGATTCTACGTCTAACGCTCCGCAAGTTCAGGGTAGGTCGATTGCATGACGAGCTTCGGCCGGCGTTCCACATCGAAGAGGCCCCAGTGCTTTTCAGGCTCGAGTGGATCGGGCGAGCCCTTCCAAGGCTCGTCGAATGCTTCGAAAACGAAGGTCAGTATCTGTTCGTCAGTCGTCCACTGCAACAAGTGCTCGTAGTACTTCGCCTGCAGCTCTTCCGACGCGTTGTGAGGATCAATACCGCGCCCGTTGGCCGCCGTCGTCCAACCGGCTTCCGTGATGATCACGGGCTTGCCGGGGTAGTGGTCCACAACCGAGTGATAGTTTTGCTTCGTATACTCGAGCGCGTCGTCGATCGACCGATACTCCCACGCCGGATAGGTGTGCACGGCGATGAAGTCCAGGACTTCGGCCAGTGGCTCGAGCTTGTACGTCCAGGGAACGTAGTTCTCGCAGAACGTCACGGGCTGGCGAATGCTCTTTTTGACCTCGAGAACGTAGTTTACGAGGCTCTCGACCGGCACCATGTGATCGGTCCATTCAACGCTCGCCTCATTCCCGACCGACACCGAGAACACCGAGTCTTTGTGTTCATTCGACAGCGCGATCAGCCGCTCGACCTCGGCCTCGTTCTGCTGCCGATTCGAATCGAGCACCTCGTCGCTATACTCGGCGCCCCAGGGGCAGTGCGGATTGCTCATCTCCGCGGCCATATCGAGACCGAGCATGACCTTGAAGTCGAGACGTTCATCGCGAATAACGTTGAGCACGGTCTCCGCATGTGGGCTGCAATCATAGAGTCTGAGGTATTGCCAGTTCTTCTTCAGGATGAGCAGGTCCTCACGAATCTGCTCACGCGTCGGGTAGACGTGACCCGGGCGCTGATCCTCGCGGTAGCCCGAGTAGCAAATGGCATTACCGAACTCGAGCGGCACTCCGTGGCCGTTCTCTACGTAGGTGCTTAGTAGATCAAACATACTTGAGATTGCCGTCCTTGTCCCAGAGGCCCCAGTACGCGCCGACGTCACCTTCGGCGTCGACCTTCCAGGCCTCGTCGAATGACGAGAAGTAGAATACCTCGATGCCTTCCTCCTCGGCCCACTGGCAGGTATCGACGAAATACTTGATTGCGTTCTCGAACGAGGGAACCGCACCGTCCGTCGGCGTGCCGATATTGGGCCAGCCCGTTTCGCTAACGACTACGCGCTTGCCGTTGCCTGCGGCCTGGGCACGACGGTACATCTCTTTCATGTAGAGCAGCGCATAGTCGGCAGGGCACCCTTCCCAAAAGGGGTAGCAGTTGGCAAGAACCAGGTCACAGGCCTCGGTAATCGCCGGGTGAACCTCGAACTCGAAGTAGGCATCGACGTAGCCGACTTCGACGCCCGACACGGCTGCCTTCACGCGGTTGATGTAATCGATCAACTCGCCTTCGGTCAGGTCTCCGCGCAACAGCACTTCATTGCCCACGCCCAGAATGTCGGCATGTCCGGCGTTTGCGATCTCGATCGCGTTCGTGATCTCGACTTCGTTCTGTTCCTTGTTGTCGTCAAGCCAGACGCCAACCATTGTCTTGAGTCCGGCCTCCTTCGCGATCGCCGGGATCAGTTCATTGCCCTCACTGCAGGAAAACGTACGGATCCAATGCACGTAGGGCTGGATGATGGCCAGCCGCTCGCGAATCTGGGCCTCGCCGATCAGCGTGCCGGGCCCCTGCCCTTCGACGTAGGGCGAGAACGACACGCCGTGAATCTTGCCATCGAGAATCTTCTGGACGAGCGCTTTGAGCTCATCGACAGTGAACGCCGCGATATTGATACCGGCCAAAGACAGCTTTCTTTGGTAGAGGTTTGACATTGGGGTGGTCCTTTAGGCTTCGAACAGTATGTCCGGTCCGAATGTAATCGTAATCTGGCGAATGCCGCCCGTCCGGTCGAAGACGAGGGCGCTGTCGTCAGCCGACAGAACCAACTCGTCTCCTGACTGCTCGCTGCCGTCCGCGTATTGCACAAGCAATCCGGCAGCATCCCCGAGCCGGTAGACGATCGGCACCTGGCACATCGTGAAGGCCAGGCCGTTCTCGGGCACGGCGAACTCCTTCCACTCGCCGTGCACGTCGAGGTAGCGATACGGGCGGGACGTAGCGATGAATTCCCGTTGACGCAGGAGCTGAGGCAGGAAGTGCATTCTGCCCTCGCGGACACGCACGCCGAGCTCCCCGAAGCGAGTCAGTACCTCTTCCTTGACCTGCCCCGTCATGCCGGGCTGGCGAGCGCCGCTGTGTCCAGGCGTGTGCGAGTACGGATCGGTCGGGAAAGCGCCGAACTCCGCCGGCGTTTTGTTGAAGCCGAGGCCCTGGCGGACACGATAGTAAAGCTCGCCGAGCTTTCGCACAGTCGCCACATCAGCGTCACTGTCAGCGGCCGCGAAGTAAACTTCCTGGACGGCGAGCAGCAGCTTCGACACCATGTGCCAATAGATGCAGCCGAGACCCTCGAAGCCGAACATCGTGCCGGATCGGCCCGTGAACGACTGGTGGTCGAACACCTGCTCGAACAATGAGTGAAGCGCCTGTCGCGACGCTTCCACTTCCTCGGCGAACTCCTCGGGCAACCCGTCAAGCTCGCACTCGAGATCGCTGACGTTGGAGAAGCCGGCGCTGAATCGGTAATTGCCATCGCCATCGCGCAGCACGATTTGTTCGTTGCCGCTGTCAAGCAGGGCCTTTAAGAGCGGAATCCTCGCAATGTCGGCCTCAGGAAGCCGGTTCTTCTCGAGAAAGCTCGGCAGCTCGCGGTCCGGGTACAGCATGAAGCTGTCCTGGTCCGCGCGATACACGCTGCTCGCAAACAGCGACTCGATGACGTCGACTGAGACGGCCGGGTCGAGAGAACAGGTGCTTAGCGCAGCAACCTGCCCTTCGAGCATCGGGTACAGATTGTTGATGCCGATACCGTCATCGGTTTCGTTCAGCAGATTGTAGGCGTGATACAGGCCGTCATCGCGGCGGTTGCTCTCGATGCTGTGGTCGATAGCCGCCAGCGTGTCAGCGAGCAACGCGTGGATTCCGTCGAGGGAGACCTCTGTGGTGCCGCTGAACCGGCCGTTCCTGTACACCACTTCGCGAAAGCGGCTCGCGGCTTCGCCGAGCTCGGTCAGAAGACCAAGTCGCGCGGACTCGGATATGGCGCCAGCCTCGAGCGTCGGCTGGAAGCTGCCAAGTGCGCCGGCACTGTCGCTGAGCCATTCGGCGACTTCGCTCGACAGGACTACGTCACCGCTCTCGTCCGCAAGCAAGTCTTCGAGGAAGCGAACATAGCGACGCATGTAGTACAGCGTCACCATCGAAAGGCCCTGCCCGACGAGCGCGTTGTTGGCATCGTTCCACTCGGGCCGCTGTGTATTCATCCAGATTCCGCCGTCGACGACGAGGTTGCCGAGCTTCGACAGCAATGGGACGAGCAGCTTCTCGAGCAGCGTGACCTGAACGACCTCGCCTTTGGCATCAAGCACGAGCTTGGCATCGTTGCCGATCGTGTCCTGAAGCCGCTCAATCTCCGCGGCCGATGCGTCGTCGTAGTCGACAGTGCTTTTCGGATTGGCGAGCAAAGCATCGTACGGCCTGATCCGGTACGGCACGTTTGCATACGCAAATATCGATTCGTGCAGCAGGTCGCCAAGCCGGCTGGGATGATACTGCCTCGAAATCTCGAGCAGCTTGAGCAGGTAGATAATCTGATGATCGCCCCAGTAGCCGATGTAGCTCCAGGGGTCTTCCGGATCTTCGACCTCCCAGTCGATGCCGTTCTTCGTGACGCGATACGGGTTGTAACCGTCCATCGTCGATGCGTTGACGAACTTCGCGATCATGTTCTCGACGAACTCGGGATAACTCAGCGCCAGCGCTTCCCAATTCTGGAAGATATCGCGCCAGTTGCCCTCATAAGACAGCAGCGGATTGCCATAGCGATCCTTGAGCTTGATCGCGAAGTTGTTCCAGGGCCGGCTCGGGTCACCATGCCGGCGACCGAAGGTAATGGGCAGATACTCCTGGCAGAGCCTGACGAGCTGTGCGTCGCCACTGTCCTTGACGGCTGACAGCAGCTCGGCATATCGAATCTTGTCCGGCAATCCGTTCAGCAGATCGCGGTTCTGCTGCCAGACCTGCCGATTGAAGTCGCGAACGGTGCTCTTGAAGTCCCAGACGGCCACGTCGTAGTTGTCCGGAAAATAGCCGCCGCGCAGAACGTTGAACAACACGTTCGCGTAGTGCCTGAGCGCGACGGATTCTTCGGCCGTGGCCTGGAAGCCATCGCACATCGCCATGATCCGTGCCAGAGCATCGGACTCCTCGCGAACGGACGCATCAACCTTCTCCGCCAGCGCTTCGGGACTGGCGAGCTGATTCCTGAGATCGACGACCTGAGCCTGCCCCAGCTCGATGTTCGAAATGATCTGCCACGAGCGAGTGTCGCCTGCATCGAGCTCTATGGACTGGTTGACGAAATAGGCGCCACGAATACCGCGCTTGTGCAGCTCGGATTCAAGTGCCTGGCCACGTCGGAATCGATCCACCTGCCCGGATGAGATCAGCACGGTCGGATCGTCGAGACCCAGGCAGAAAGCGACGTTGGCCTTTAGCGACTCGCTGGGCTCGGCCCGGTCCGTGATCCCCGAGTACAACGTAAACATCGCGAGACCGGTCTCGCCGTCGAGCTCGGTCCACTTGTAGGCGTCGACGAGGTTGCTCGAATTCGTCTGCGTGAACTTGGGCGTGCCGGCAGGCAGGATATTCTGCAGGCCGTCGAGAATCTCGGCCGTCACCGCCTGCTTGCCGATGTTCCTGAGCTCGCATTTGCGCACGAAACCGTAAGGCTCGCTCAGCGCCCACGTGTAGCGAAACTCGAGTTCGAGATCGTGATTGACCTCCGAGAAACACAGCCGGTTTCCGAGGACGTTCTTGTACAGGTGCCGATCGACTTTCCAGGTGCCGTCATGCTGCGCATTGAAAGGCTCCCAGCGGAGATAGCCATCTTTCCGAGGCACGCGAACGAGCGTTCGCGGTCCGGTATGCAGCACGCTCTCATGGATCCGGTCGACCGTGATGTACGGGAACAGCGCCGTGTCCGGCGACACCCGCCCGGCCGAAAGCCCGCCCGTCGAGGATGCGAACAGCCAGTGGTCGAAGCTCGATACGACGCTGATGAAGAATGGCGGCATCCGATCGACGTTGTGGATAGCGTAGTAGCGCTCACCGTCGATATCCGTGAAATCACCGACTGCGTCCAGTTGTTCCGGCGGATCGATTTTCAACGCGGTACTCATTTATCTCCCCGATTCATTCCAGCACGAGCTTTCCGAAAAGCCCGGCGTCGATCCACCCGCGGTCCGTGGCGCCCGACAGCACCTTCTCCGAGCCGATGAAGTTCTCGCGCAATTCGCTGCCGTCGTTGTCGCAGTAGGCGACCATCAGCCCCATGACCTTGCCGCTTTCGAGCGGCACGGGCTCGTTGTCATCGGCTCCGTCGACGTAGCTGTCGTCATAGATCTCGATGGCGACCTCCCAGACGATCTTGTCGCCTTCCTGCTTCCACTCGCTCGTGACGTGGTGTGAATAATTCTGTGCTTGCCGGTTCGTGCCAATGTCGATCGCCTGGTTGTCGAGCGACATGTGATAGGCAAAGGCATTGTGGTTGAACTGATGCTCGCCGCCCGAGTAGTCCTCATCGAGGAAAATCTCGAGGCAATCATCGTCCCAGTACTGAACGAGCGGATCCCGGTGCGTATCGATCAGGATATCGTCGACGAACTCGGCCATCAGGTAAATTCGATCGGCTGTCCACACAACCTTGAAGCGCCCTTCGAAATCGTCAGAGGTGTACTCGGGACCGAGCCATCGCTGATCGATCGCGCGCCACTCGGCGTCTGCCCAGATTGCATCATCGGCAACGCCGTCGACGCGCGGCGCAACGGCCGCAAACGGCGCGCGGTATTCGCTTCTCTCCGGCGAATGACTCGCCTCGGTCGCCAGAACGAACTGCGTCGAGGCAGTTGCCAGCATCAGAAGCAGAAAAAGGCTTACGCGTTGAACCACGTCGATCTCCGAACGGCAGCAAAAGGCAGGCTGTGTCGCCTGTTCCGGGGTAGTAGTGCGGAGGCGCCGGACGCGCCCGATTCGGTGCCGATGTCCCCCCTGGAAACGGGCCACTCCGGTGTGGCCTCGTTACGTGCCGGACTCCCCAGCCGGACTCCTTCAATCGTAGCTGACAGCGCTGTCATTGGCAACATTTCCGGCGGCGATTTTGAGGGGTCCGGGCGCCTGTCAGTCGCCCGCATCGGCTGTCAGAACTGACTGTCGAGAATGCGTTTTTTTATGCGCTCGAACTCTTCTTCCGTGACGAGACCGGCATCCTTGAGGTCACCGAGTTCGCGAAGCTGTTCGAGCGCCTTCGAAATGTCGGTGCTCGCCGTCTCCGCTGACGGCGCTGCCATGGGCGGCACGGCAGCTTCCACAGGCGCCACCGCGACGGTTGGCTCAGCCGATCCAGGGGCGGCGCGCGGCCGTTTTGCCGGCTCTGGCGCAACGGCGACGGTCGTCGTCACGGCCGCGGCAGAAACCGGCTCACTTTGCTGTTCTTGCTGCTCGAGTTCGTCCTGGGCGCGACGATCAGCCTCGATCCGTGCGCGCTCGTTGCCCAGCCGCGAGCGCTCTGACGCGACGTCACTCTGTGCGAAGACTGACGGACTTGTCAGCAGCAGGGCTGCGATGGACAGACCCCGCAGCAAGAACGATCTGAGCGTACTCATGCCCCTATCCTATCCTGTTCGGCCTGCCGAGGCACGGATCGTTCTTCCCACATTTGGCAGGCGGCGACAGCACAACGGGCAGTGTCACGAGCGGCAACTATACTTTGGCCAGCCGCTGACGCGCCGCGCGTCGACGGCATTTCGAAGAAAAAAAGATGAGGGGAGTTTCATGAAATTACCGCAACCGAGTGCGGCCATGCTGGCCGCGCTGGCGCTGCTTGTCGCGTCCGCCGTAGAGGCCCAGGTCAGCAAGGACGGCATGGGGAAGGTACTGCCGGTCGAGCTCTATGCCTGCAAGTTCAATGACGGGCAAGGACCGGCGGACCTCGATCGGGTCGTCGATCGCTGGACGGAGTTTGCAGATGAACGCGACGTAGACGACTACGCCGCCTGGACGTTGTCGCCTTACTACTACGGGGCCGATCAGGAGTTCGATTTCATCTGGATGGGCGCATACTCCGATGGCAACGCGATGGGCCGGGGGACCCAGCAGTGGCTAATGGAGGGTGGCGATATTGCCGCCGAGTTTTCCGCCGTGGCCGATTGCTACGGGCATGTTGGACTTGCGTCGGCCATGTACAAGTCGCCGCCGGACAACGCGACGCCACAAGCATCGGTCATTACGATGACGGACTGCAAAATGAACGACGGCACCAAGTACGAAGACGTTCGCGATGCCGAGATCGAGTGGGCGGACTACATGACTGAGAACGGTTCGACGGCCGGTACCTGGCACTGGTTCCCGCAGTACGGCGGCGGTGACCAGGACTTCGACTACAAGATCGTCAGTGCGTACGCCGACTTCACGGAGTTGGGCAAGGACTGGGAGCACGGAGCCAACGGTGGCGGCCGTGAGAAGTCCCAGGGACTCTTCGCCGAACTCGATTCCTGCAACGACGCTCGCGTCTACATCGCCACGAGCCGAAGGGCAGCGCAGATACGCTAGACAGAGCGCCTCGTCACCGGATGTGCCGAGAGCACACCCGGCTGGCGGGGTTCAGCTCGCAAGCTCGCGGAGCACAGCCTGTTCCTGCTCAGCCGTCGGCCAGCCGCGCGCATTCGATCGACGTTCCTCGGACTGCTCCATCCACCACGCGTACGTATCACGAATACTGTCTGCCAGCGAGCGATAGGTAAGGCCCGCCGCGATCGACGCGCTCGAATCGATGTGACGAGCCTGCTCGCCTTTCCAGAACCACGGCCAGTTGAATCCCAGAGCCTCCAGCACTTCTCGCGTCGGCCAGTGAAGCTTCACCGGTGATGAAGTAAAGGCGCGGAATCCGTACATGACCTGCTCGTGATCAATGACCGACGCGGGTCCGGCGGCATTGAAGATGCCCGGCTGATCCGCTTCCGCAAGATGCACGAGCCACTCGGTGAGGTCGCGCACGTCGATCCAGGCTGCTTCGCGCCGCGGATCCGGCGGACAGACGATGTCGCCGCCCCTGTGGAAACGCGCCACCCAGTACGTGAATCGGTCCGTGCGATCGCCCGGACCCACGATTACCGTCGGTCGAACGAGCGTGGCGGCGTCCCCGAAAATCTCCTGCACGATCAGATCGCACTCAGCCTTGAGCGGCCCGTAGGTTTCGCCGTTGACCTCTTCGGTGTCCGGAAACGCGTCGTGCAGTGGACTTTCATGCGTCACGCTCGGTGTCTTGTCGAAGTCGTATACGCCTGTCGTCGACGTATAGATGTAGCGACCGACCCGCCCCTTGAGCAAGTTGGCTGAATCACGAACGTGGCGTGGCACGTAGCCCGAGTTATCAATGACGACGTCCCACGTGCGATTGCCCTCGAGCACGGCAAGACCGCCGTCGATGTTCGCATCGCGGTTGCCGACCAATTCTTCGACGCGGTCGCCGAACAGGCCCGGGTTGCGGCCGCGATTGAACATTGCGACCTCGTGACCGCGCGCGAGCGCGTATTCGATCTGGTGTGGGCCAATAAAGCCTGTACCCCCGAGAACGAGTATGGAGAGTGTCTGTTCTGCGCGTGCGGGCGGGATCGAAATACCGACGGTGCTGGCACCGAGCAGCGCAGCGCTGGCGCCGATGAATTCTCTGCGAGTCGTCATGAATCCCTCGTCGTTGTGTTTTTTGATTGGCGGGTTGGACAGGTTAACCGATATTGCAGACGAACGTTCTAACCCTACAGACACTGCTATCCTTCTCGAATGCCACGGCCAAAACTCATTGCTGGCGCGGCGGCGCTTGTCGTTGCAGCGATTAGTACAGGCACTGCGTCAGAGCGCTACTCGCTGTCTTCACTCGAAACCGACTGCTTCCTCGGTCAGGACTGCAGCGTAAAGGCCTTCGCTCGGCTCGACGGCCCGGGCCGTTACTACTACGGACTTTATAGGGTGCCGCCGGATCCGAACGCACCTGCCTACCTGCATGCGCTCTGGCAAGCGATAGAACGAACAGAGGCCTCGAATGCGCTTGTTCTGTTCGAAGCTGACGAGGGCAAGCCGGAGGCCGCTGTCGTCAGGGTCTGGCAGACGTCGCTGCGCGACGAGAGCATGCTCACATACAGCGCCCCCGTCTGGATCGATACGGCCATGGGCAACGTACTTAAGGTAGCTGGAAGAGATACGGGCAGCGGCATGTCGCAGTGGTTCAATTCTCAATACCTGCTTCGCCGGGATGCGGAGTTGACGGTGCTCGACACGACGAGCTGGGTACCTTCGGTGATCGAGGCACTGCCGCACGGATACGAATTTGGCGGCATCATCAGGATGGACTGGACGGCTCTCCGCAGCACTGTACCCGTTTGGCGTCAAGGCGACGCTCTGTGCTGTCCGACGGGCGGCAAAGCCACGCTGTACTTCCGCTGGAACGATGCAACGCTCGTCTTCGACCGCCTGGTGCACTCACCCGACGCCGATCCGGCGGAGGCGTGGTAGCACCAAAGCGCGTCGCGCGACGCGTCGTTGAGACGGATCCGGCGGCTGACCCGACAACCGGTTGAACAGCAGAACCGCGATCAGCAGCAACACAGGGCCAGGTGTCCGGTCTCGACGGTATTCTCGCGTCACGCTTGCCTGGGATGACCCGCCGGCTACGCGCAAGCAGAAAAGCGACAATGGCCCCCGCTGTTCAGGAACCTACGGCCGATTCGAGTTCTGGCCCGATGAGGCCGGCGATCATCGCAACACAATCGAGCAGGTGGCGACTGGTTCCAGACACCGAGGCACACGGATAATGCGGGCCCGATCGCCCACATTACGCAAAAGATGCTACCCGGACTATTTGTTCCCCGTGAGCCGCTTGTAAGTGCTCAGGTGCCGAAACGCACCGCTCACGTCGCTCGCCTCGAGCAATCGAGACAGGTTGTAGTGCGGATCCGCAAACTCCGGGTCTGACTCGATCGACTGACGGTAGGCATCGATCGCATCGCGGGTGCGCTTCGAGTCCTCGAACAGCACGCCCAGGTCGAACCAGGCCAATGCACTGTCGGGCGCGATAGCGAGTGCGGCGAGGTAGTGTTGCTCCGCCGCTTTCGTGTTCCGCGCACCAGCATCCAGGCGCCCGAGATTGATGTGTGCGTCGACGTGCCCGGGCTCAGCCTTGAGTGCATTCTCATAGGCCGCGCGCGCCTGCTCCACCATTCCGGCCGCCTCGAGGTCACAGCCAATGTCGTACCACTCATCGGCACCGACCTCGTCGCTTGCCGTCGTCTTGAGTGCGATCACCTTCGGTGCCAGTTTGTTCGCAACCGTGCCCAGCGAGAAGTCGATGACGCCCTGCCCGCTTTCGAGGTTGAACGTGCCGCCGTGGTCGACGACGACGACTTCGCGGCCGGCCGAACGAACCCGGACCGCCGTCGTTTGCAGGTCGGATCCCGCCACGTTGGTCAGCGCCTTGAGCGCGCGCCGGACGGCGGCGAGGCGCACGCCGTTCTTGATCAGGCGCCGCGCCGTGCGCGACAGCACGAGGTCCTGGAAGCCGAAGCGATACCGTCGGCGGATCCGACGACCGATCAGCCCGTCGCGTGCAAGCGCACGTACCTGGCTGGCCGACAGGCCCGATAGCTCGGCAACTTCAGAGGTGTTGTAGGATTTCACGGGGCACAGAGTACCGCCAACGCACTATTTTTTCTTGGCCGCCGCCTTTTTCTTCGCGACTTTCTTTTTGCTGCGCCGGGGCGCTGCCTTGGCCGGCTTGCGCGCCTCGTCCTCGTCGATGCTGGCCTTGAGCGCCGCCATCAGGTCGACGACCTTCGATTCGCCCGTGTCAGTCGCGGCAAGCGTTATCTCCTCGCCGTCGACCTTGGAATCGATCAGGCTCCTCATGCGCTCGTAGACTTCATCCTTGTACGTCTCGGGATTGAAGTCTTCGGCGGCCGCCTGCGAGATGAGCTGTTTGGCAAGCGACAGTTCGTCGGGCTTCACGTCGGCCTCGTCAACGGGCACGATGCTCGCATCGCGGATCTCGTCAGCGTAGCGCAGCTGCTCCATCGCAAGGCCGTCGCCCATCGGGCGAACGAGCACGAGGTACTGCTTGCCGCGCGCCGCATAGGTGCCGAGCGCCGCACGCCCCGTATCTTTCATGGCCTCCGACAGCAGGTGGTAGGCGCGAGCGCCGCCCTTGTCGGTGCCAAGGTAGTAGAAGCGGTCGAGGTATATGCGCGGCACCTTGTCGGCCTCGATGAACTCCCTGATTTCGATCATGTGCGTCGACGCCGCTTCGATCGCCTTGAGTTCCTCGGGTTCGAACAGGACATACTGGCCGCGGGAAAACTCGTAGCCCTTGACGATGTCTTCTTTCGCGACGGGTTCGCCGCTGACTGACGAGACGAGCTGTTGCTTGACCCGCTGGCCGTCCGCCTTGTTAATCTGGTTGAAGCGAATAGTCCGGCCCGACTCGTAGGCCGTAAACAGCTTGACCGGGATGGAAACCAACCCGAATGAGATTGTTGCGGATGCAAGGGCGCGAGCAGCCATAATGCGCCAACTATAACTCGAAATTACCAGCAAAATCATGCCGATCGGTTCACATTCTCAATATCGCGCGAAGCGTGACCCGGCGACGACGCCCGAGCCGATGGGCGGTGCGACGCTCGAGCGAGGCCGCCGATTCGTCGTCCAGCACCACCTCGCGCGGCGTGAACACTACGATCTCCGGCTCGAGCACGACGGCGTCTTGAGGTCCTGGGCCGTTCCCAAAGGTCCCTCCGCGGATCCCGCCGACAAGCGCCTCGCAATCGAAACCGAACCCCATCCGCTCGAGTACACGGCCTTTGAAGGCGTCATTCCCGAAGGCAATTACGGTGCCGGGACAATGCTCGTCTGGGACCAGGGCAGCTACACCCCGCTCGAGGATTTCGCGAGCGGTTACGACAAGGGCAAGCTGCTGTTCGAGCTGCATGGCTACAAGCTCAAGGGCCGCTGGACGCTCGTGCGAACCAAGCAGGGCTGGCTCCTGATTAAAGAGTACGACGACTTCGTGAGGACCGACGGCGAGGCGTTTGCGGCGGACTCGATTCTCTCGGGACTCACGCATGACGAGCTCAAGGCACCCGAGAAGGTTCGTCGGAACTTCGTCGCGCGCCTGAAACGGGCAGGCGCATCCGCCCGGGCGGAATCGAGCGCCGCGCCAAAACCCATGCTGGCGACGGCCGCCAAACCGTTTTCGCACTCAGACTGGGTATTCGAACTCAAGTACGACGGCTACCGCGCATTCGCGATTCGCGACAAGAGCGGCGTCAGGCTTCTGTCACGTAATGGCAACGACATGAGCGTGACCTACCCGGACCTCATTCACGCGCTCGGGCATTTGCCAGCCAGCCGATTCATCATCGACGGTGAGATCGTCTGCCATGACGGCGACGGTATGCCGAGCTTCAACCGCCTTCAGCGTCGCGCAATGCTGACGCGCCCGACCGACGTGGCGCGCGCCGTCCTGACCTCGCCGGCAACCCTGTATGCGTTCGACCTGCTGTCCGCGGAGGGCTATTCGACTCGCTCGTTGCCACTCCTCACCCGCAAGCGCTTGCTCGAAGCCATGCTGCCGAGTACAGGACCGGTCCGATACAGCGAGCACATTGTCAACGATGGCGAAGCCATGTACGCGAGCGTGGAGAAGATGGGGCTCGAAGGCATCGTCGGGAAGCGCTGCAGCTCGACCTACCAGGCTGGCCGCTCGCCGGACTGGGTCAAGGTCGCAACGACGACGGAAGACGATTTCGTCATAGTCGGTTGGACGGATCCCAGGAGTGCTGGCGGCAACTTCGCCGCGCTCGTGCTTGCAACCTACATCAATGGCGAGCTTACCTACGTGGGCCGTGCAGGCACGGGCTACTCGGTCGCCGAGTCGGACGCAATCTATGCTGAGCTTCGCTCGCTGGGCGAAGGCCCCCGCCTCGACTCGGCGCCCGACGATCTCAAGGCGCACTGGGTCGAAGCGCGGCTTGTCGCGACCGTGCGCTACAAGCAGCGGACCCGCACGGGGCATCTTCGCTCACCGGTGTTCCTGCATCTTCGGAACGACAAAGTGCCCGAGGAATGCGGTGACCGGCTGTTGGTCGAGCAGGAACGCGAGAAAAAAGCGGCACCGGTCGTCATTACGAACCCGGACAAGGTCCTGTGGCCGAACGATGCCTACACGAAGACCGACCTCGTCGAATACTACCGGGCGATCACTCCGTGGCTCTTGCCGTATCTCGAACGGCGACCTGCTGTCCTTGTGCGTTTTCCGGACGGGATCGACAAGAAGTCCTTCTTTCAAAAGAACGCGCCGCCCGGCATGCCCGAGTGGATACGCACCGAGCATGTCTACTCGAAGACGCGTGACGATGACATTCGCTACCTGCTGCTCGAGTCCGAGGACGCCCTGGCCTGGGTTGCCAATCTCGCTGCCATCGAACTGCACGTCTGGGCGAGTGCCGGACCGGAGCTCGATCGGCCGACGTGGACGATCCTCGACCTCGACCCGAAAGAAGCGGCGTTTGCCGACGTCGTCCAGGTGGCCCGCGACATACGTGACGTTTGCCGCGACATCGGCATTCCTGCCTACCTGAAGACGAGTGGATCGACGGGCTTGCACGTGCTCCTGCCGACCGGCGGACAGCTTGACTATGACCAGTCACGAACGCTGGCCACGCTCATTGCCTCGGTTGTCGTCAGCAGCGACCCGAAGCGCGCAACGCTCAGCCGTTCACTGACCAAGCGAGACAAGAAGGTCTACATCGACACGGGCCAGAACCGGGCCGGTCAAACTATCGCCGCGCCGTATAGCGTGCGAGCGCGCGACGGCGCGCCCGTGTCAATGCCGATCAGGTGGAGCGAGCTCTCGCCTCAGAAAGGCAACGATCGGTTCACCATCAGGAATGCGATGAATCGCGTCCGCCGCTGGAAGCACGACCCACTGCTCGGCGTCTTCGACGACAAACCGGACCTGAGGTCAGCGATCGGGAAACTCGACGAGCTGATTAAACGCTTTCGCGCGTAATTCGCAGTGCGTAGACTTCTGCGCCTGCCATGAATGAGCCAGCCGTTTCCTCGTCTTTCCTGCCCCGCATGAGCCGCCAGACTCTGAGCGAGCTCTTGCGGCTCGCGCTACCCATGGTCGTATCGCAGGGGACTTTCGCCGTGATGATCTTCACGGACCGCTATTTCATGTCGCAGATCGACCCCGTGCATATGGCCGCTGCGCTCGGTGGCGGCGTTGCATCGTATTTTTCGTTTTGCTTCTTCGTCGGGCTCTTGTCTTATGCGAACGCAATGGCGGCGCAGTACCTCGGGGCCGGCGAGCCCGAGAAGTGCCCGAAGGTCGTCACGCAGGGGATGATCATGACGGCAATGAGTCTGCCGCTGCTGACTCTCATTGCCTTGCTCGTCGCGGGTTTGTTCGACGCAATGGGGCACGACGCGGTCCAGGTCGATCTCGAACGCACCTACTACCTGATCCTGATGGCGGGCGTTCCCGTCACGATTGCCAAGGTGTGTGTGTCATCCTACTTCGCGGGGATCGGCCGAACGAAGGTCGTCATGATCTGCGACGTGTTCGGCCTGATCATCAACGTTCCCCTCTCCTACGTTATGGTGTTTGGAAAGTTCGGCTTTCCCGCACTCGGAATCGTCGGAGCCGGCATCTCGACGGTCATCGCTACGGTACTCGCGTTCCTGCTGTTCGTCGCGTTCTACTTTGCACGCGAACACCGCGAGCGCTTTGGCGTGATGCAGTCGTTCTCACTCGAAATGAGGATCCTGAAGCGCTTCTGGCGTCTCGGCTTCCCATCAGGCCTCGAGGTATTCCTCAACGTGGCCGCTTTCAACCTCTTCCTGCTCATGTTCCAGTCATACGGCGTAACCGAAGGGGCGGCGGCGGCAATCGTATTCAACTGGGACATCCTGTCCTTCGTACCAATGATCGGCCTGAGCGTTGGAGTGATTAGCCTGATCGGTCGCTTTGTAGGCGCACGCGACATGGCTCGCGTAAACGAAGTTATCGCCGCGTCGTTCGCCGTGTCACTCATATACTCCGCCATCCTCGCGACCCTGTACATCGTCTATCGCTATCCGCTCGTCGATGTCTTCGCGCCACCATCCGGCGACTTTTCGGCGATCCGCGATCTGTCGGCATTCATGATGATTGGCCTTTCCAGCTACGTCATTGCCGACGCCGTTATTCTCGTTGCCGGCGGTGTGCTGCGCGGCGCTGGCGACACACGCTGGCTCATGGTCGCGTCTGTATCGCTGCACTGGGCCATGCTCGTCGCCCAGTTCGTGATCATCCGAGTTCTCGAGTTCAGCCCGCGGGTCTCCTGGATTGCCTTTGTCGTTCTCGTACTGTCGATTGCGACAGTCTACGCACTGCGACTCAGGAACGGCCGCTGGCGCGATCCTGACGTTCTGGAAAGGGTTATGGCCGAGTAGCGCCTTGCGCTCCGCCGGCG
>JAAUXX010003186.1_pt1 | contig 17823 bp, 15 predicted proteins | sample 7278111 | NCBI WGS metagenome assembly JAAUXX01 (sample SAMN14350116, study PRJNA611818) | marine sediment metagenome | isolation source: surface marine sediment (1.8m) | place: French Polynesia: Moorea | collected 2018-08
AACACTATTCCCTCCCAACTGTTCACCATATTCATAGCCAAATAACAAACCTTTTTTCAGAGTTGCCCAACCATTGGTAGCAGCAACTAAAGCCTCATCGGTAAAATCGACGGGTTTGCGATAATGAGCCTGTAAAATAAATAATCTTACCGCCATGGGGTCTACAGGACGGTCTAACAGGTCGCGAATGGTGGTAAAGTTGCCTAAGGACTTAGACATTTTTTCCCCATCTACCTTAACCATGCCGTTATGTAGCCAGTAATTAGCTAGAGGTTTACCTGTAAACGCTTCTGATTGAGCAATTTCGTTTTCGTGGTGAGGAAAGACCAAATCGCTACCGCCAACATGAAGATCGATAGTTTCTCCTAATCTTTCTCTCACCATCGCCGAACATTCAATGTGCCAACCAGGACGACCAGCACCCCAAGGAGATTCCCAAGAGGGTTCACCTTCTTTAGCGGATTTCCAGAGAGCAAAATCGAAGGGGTCTTTTTTCTTGGCTGCTTCTGGATCTTCTACTGCTACTCTGCCACTAGCTCCCGCTTGTAAATCTTCCAATTTACGTCCTGATAATTTACCATAGTCAGCAAACTGTCTGACGGCATAATAAACATCTCCGTCAGCAGGATAAGCAAAGCCTTTTTGTTCTAATTCATAAACTAAACGTTTAATTCCATCTAAAGTATGAGTAGCACGAGGATAGGCATCTGCTTTCCCAATGTGTAAACGCTCTATATCCTCAAAATACGCCTTTATAAAGCGTTCTGAGACATCCTCCATTGATGTCCCCTCTTTTCTGGCGCGATTGAGAATTTTATCGTCAATATCAGTAAAATTTTGCATATATTGGACAGAATAGCCAGACCATTGCAGATAGCGACGGACAACATCCCAAACTAGACAAGTTCTTGCATGACCCAAATGGCAATAGTCATAGACAGTAATGCCACAGCAATACATACGTACATTACCAGGCTCTAAGGGGGTAAACGTTTCTTTACGACGGGTAAGGGTATTGTAAACAGTTAGGGTCATGACGATCGCACTTAGTAATTTTTATTAATTGGTTAACAATCTGTTGAATTAAGAGCCGAAGAAAATCCAGATACGCAATAATAATGAAGGAAAGATAGGTTATCAGTCAACAACCTTAAACTAAATAATATCTATTTATATTTTGACCTTACAAGAGCGATCGATATGACCACAGTGGATACTCAAACTACTTCCTCTTCAGCTATGGATGCACCTAAGCTTGGTTTACCCGTTACTATCATTACAGGTTTTCTTGGTAGTGGGAAAACAACCCTACTCAATCATATTTTGACTAATCAAGATGGAGTAAAAACTGCCGTTTTAGTTAATGAGTTTGGAGAAATCGGTATCGATAATGAACTGATTGTAGCTACCGATGACAATATGGTAGAGCTAAACAATGGTTGTGTATGCTGCACTATCAACGAAGATTTGGTTAATGCCGTTTACAAAGTACTCGAAAGAGAGGAGAAAGTCGATTATCTAGTAGTAGAAACCACAGGACTTGCCGATCCTCTTCCTGTGGCACTTACTTTCCTGGGGACAGAATTACGAGATATGACGCGCTTAGATTCGATCGTAACTATGGTAGACTGTGCTAATTTTAGTCTCGATTTATTTAACAGTGAAGCAGCTTTTAGTCAAATTCAGTATGGTGATGTTATTGCTTTAAATAAAACCGATCTAGTCGATGAAGCCGATGTTGACAGCTTAGAAGTCAGAATTAGAGAAATAAAAAAAGATGCTAGAATTCTGCGTACCCAAAAATCTCAAGTTCCTCTGCCTTTAATTCTCAGTGTTGGTTTATTTGATTCAGATAAGTATTTTGAAGCAGCAGAAGCTAAAGACAAAGAAGATCATCACCACCATCATGACCACGATCACGACCATGAACATCACGATCATGAACATCACCACCACCATCATCATTCCAACCATCTAGAAAATGATGGATTTACCTCTCTTTCTTTTCAAACTGATAAACCGTTAGCAATTAGAAAATTTCAATATTTCTTAGATAATCAACTACCCGAAAACATTTTCCGTGCTAAAGGTATTCTTTGGTTTGATGAAAGTCCTAAACGTCATATTTTTCACTTAAGTGGCAAACGCTTTACCATCGAAGACGATGAATGGAAAAGCGAAAAGAAAACCCAGCTAGTTTTAATTGGTCAAAATCTCGATCGTGAAACCCTACAAGAACAATTAGATAATTGTATTTGTCTTCCTTCTACTAATAGGAGGTAAAGGCTTTGGTAAGTAGTTAATATTAGACTTCTGACTAATTTATCTATTATCTATTTCCCAGTAGAGATAAGGCATGCCTTGTCTCTACCCATTACCTATTCCCTTGTCTTCTGCCATATTTTTGTGGACGGAATAAATGGGAATGTTCGGGATGATAGAGACGAGAACGAGTTTGCTGCACTTTGTTTAAAGCAGGACTAATAATATACAGCGTTGTCCGAATCAAATTATTCTCTCTGGTAGTTATTGCCATCCTTTCTAAAGGTACAATCCAAATTTGTTCATCTTGCCAACCAACCCGAAAACAAATTGCCACAGGAGTATCGGCAGGATAATGTTGCAGTAGTTTGGCTTCAGCTACTTCTATGTGACGAGCAGCTAGATAAAGGCATAAACTGGCTTTATGAGCAGCTAAAGAGGCTAATTCTTCTGATTCTGGTACAGCAGAAGCTTTACCACTAATACGAGTGAGAATAATGGTCTGGACTAATTCTGGGACGGTTAATTCTGTACCTAATTTGGCAGCAGCAGCTTGAAACGCACTAATACCAGGAACTAATTCAAAAGGAATATTAGCATCAGCAAAGGCTTGAATTTGTTCGCCGATAGCACTATATAAACTAAGGTCGCCAGAATGGAGACGAACTACAGCCAGATTTGCTTTTACTCGCTCGATCGCCAAAGGTATAATTTCTTCTAACGTTTTATTTCCTGTAGGAATTAATTCTGCATCAGCACGGACATTCTGTAAAATTTGTTGAGGAACAAGGGAGTCCGCATAGAGAATTACATCCGCTTGGGCAATAATTTTGTGTGCTTTAACTGTCAGTAATTCTGGATCTCCAGAACCTGCACCAACAATGTATACACCTGGTTTAAGTTGGTTCGATGTGAGTTTGTAATTCGGAATTCTGAGAGACCTTCGGTAGTCGCTTTCGCGAACGGAGTTATTACTCATTACTTATTACTTATTACTTATTACTTAACCTAAGAGTTCGTAGTGAAACTGAAACCCTGAAACTTAGGAGAAAAGAACTGCCTTGCCCTTACAGGAAGTTCAATTCTGGATATTGGAATAGGGTGAAACTACATCAGGAAGGCGACGCTTAAAAATATAAAGCCAGATTAAGCCTAATACACTTAAAGCAATAATTACTAGGCTGATCACTTGAGCCATTCGCAAAGGACCTAACATCAGACTATCAGTCCGCAAACCTTCAATCCAAAAGCGACCTAGACTATAGCCCATAAAATAATTTAAAGCCATTGTTCCTACTTTGTAGCGTTCTCCTTGTTTTAAGCTCCAGAAAAATAAAGATATCAGTACAACAAACACTAGTATGTTCCAGACAGATTCATACAAGAAAGTAGGATGAAAATAATCGTAATTTAGATATTCTAAAGGACGATTACTTGGTGGAATAAACAGTTTCCAGGGTACGTCTGTTGGTCTACCAAAAGCTTCTGAATTAAAAAAATTACCCCAACGTCCAATCGCTTGCCCTAAAGCTACAGAGGGTACTACCAAATCCATTAATTGCCACAAAGAAACTCGATTGAGACGAGCAAAAACTATTGCTGCCAGCGTACCTCCAATAATTGCCCCATGAATAGCAATACCTCCTTTCCAAATAGCAATAATATCTTCAGGACGTTGAGCATATTCTTGCCATTGAAATAAAACGTAATAAATACGAGCGCAGGGAATAGCACTAACTATTAACCAAATTGCCAAGTCGGCTAACAACTCTGGATTAACCCCACGACGTTTAGCTAAATACTGAGAAAGACTAACACCAATTAAGACAGCAGAAGCAATCAAAAAACCATACCAGCGAATAGCAATAGGCCCAATTTCAAACATAATAGGACCAGGAGATTGAAACTGAAATGCCAATAGCATAAGCAATAAAATATGAGATATGAAGGATGATTTAGGAGATAAGTTTATTACTTATTACTTGATTTACCCTGGAGGCCATTTCATTTGGCGATCGCCTAAAATATGGAGGTGGAGATGATCTACGGTTTGACCACCGTCTGCACCATTGTTAACAACTACTCGATACCCATTTTTCAATCCTGCTTGTTCAGCAACTTTTTTAACTGTTAACAAGAGATGACCTAGTAATGTACCGTCTTCTGCTTCTGCTTCTGATAAACGAGGAATTGGCTTTTTCGGAATAACTAAAACGTGAGTTGGTGCTTGAGGATTAATATCTTTAAAAGCCAAAGTTAAATCATCTTCATAGACAATGTCAGCAGGAATTTCACGACGAATAATCTTACCAAAAATAGTATCACTCATAATTTTGTCTCTAGCTGCTTCACTGCTCATTCTTAATCAGGATACCAGAACATCCCTTTAATTCCTTCTGGGTCAAGAATGAATCCTAAACGTCGGTAAAAATTGACTACATGAGGATCGGCAAATAGAGTAATATTACTGATATCAGCACCTCTCAGTTTTTTAATCGTATACTTCATTAATTCTTTGCCTAATCCTCGATTCTGAAAATCAGGGTCTACCACTACATCCCAAATTGTGGCATTAAAAGCATGATCTGATGTAGCACGAGCAAAACCAATGAGCCGTTTTCTTTGTCCTTTTATTTCCCACATGGATACTACCAAAAAACTATATTGAATTGCTTTTTTGACTTTTCTTAGGGGTCTACGAGCCCAACCAACGCGGTCGCAAAGTTCTTCTAATTCGTACAAATCCAAGTCTCGATCTGTACTGAAGAGGATACGGGATTCAGATTGGCGTCGATCGTCTATATAAGTTAGACCACCTTCAAATCTGGTAGCGGGAGAAACAGCTACATTATCAGAGTTACTAAACAATTTTTTCCAAAAAACCATGCCAATATGGCTACATTATGCTTTATTTTTATAATTGGAGATATTCTTATCATATATCTCAGCTATATTAATCTATTTTAAGCAGCAAAAGTATATCTATAGAGAAAATAAATCAAATATAATCAGCAAAAGCTTATAAATTTATGGATTTATCCTATCTAATCCCCTGGTCACCGTTACTCAGTCGTTTTACGGCGAAGCATGCGGTAACTGCTTTTCCCCAGTCAATGTTAGGATGATGATATGCCAACTATTGATATTCTAGGAGTTCCTCACTCTTACGAGCGTACCCCTGCTCCTGACGAATCTTCCGCCCCTGTTTTAGTTTTTCTCCATGGCTGGCTACTAAGTCGCCATTATTGGCAGCCTTTGATTGAACAGGTAGCAGGAAAATATCCATGTCTAGCTTATGACTTAAGGGGATTTGGAGCTACAAAAATCCCATCTGAGCTAAGTTCTCAAGAGGAGTGTAGCCGTTACTATAACCTAGCTGCCTATGCAGAAGATTTGCACTGTTTATTACAAAATTTAGAGATTGAAAAAGCTTGGCTAATCGGTCATTCTCTAGGGGGAAGTATCGCTCTTTGGGCAGCAGATTCTAATCAAGAAAATATAGAAGGGGTAATTTGTTTGAATTCTGGGGGGGGAATTTATCTCAAAGAGGAATTTGAACGTTTTCGTGCCATGGGCAAAAATTTAATTGCTTATCGTCCTAGTTGGTTAATGTATGTTCCCCTAATCGATTTTTTATTTGCTAGGATGATGGTCGATCGCCCACTGAATCTTCACTGGGGTCGCCAAAGAATTATTGATTTTGTTAGAGCCGATCAAAAAGCTGCTTTAGCAGCGTTATTAGATTCAACCACAGAAACTGAAGTTCATCTATTACCGAGATTAGTTGCTAGTTTAAATCAGCCAGTTTATTTTATAGCAGGAAAAAAAGATAAAGTAATGGAACCGAAATATGTTAAACATTTAGCTAGTTTTCATCAACTTTTTGCTCAAAACAAAAATAATGTTTTTGAAATTGCTGATTGTGGTCATCTCTCGATGTTAGAACAACCAGAAATTGTTGCCTCAATTATTATTAAGATTCTCAAGCAATATCAATAGCATAAACTGACATACAAACATAGCTAATCTGAATTAGAATTAATTAAATTATTCTGGCATTATGTCAAAATAAAATTAACAGATAAGCTTAAATGAAAATTATAAGGAGTTAGTGACAATTAGGAGAAACCCATGCTACACCGCAAGATTTATCAACTCTATCAAGATGGTCGTGAAGTTTCTATCTTCTTGCGGGATCAGCAGCGATGGATAGACAATGGTCGTATTGTTGATTTTGAGGGAGATTTAGTATCGATCCGCTATGAACTCGAAGAAGATGATGAAATTAGCTCTTGGGAAGAAATGGTGAGACTAGAAAGTATTGGTGCCATAATGCAGAAACTAGCATCTGTTTCTAAAAACAATTCAGAAATACTAATTTCTGATGATTGTCCTCAAGCAGAACAAATACATCCTCATTCTCCAGAAACGAATCAAGAGTAAGGTGATTTCTAGGAAAGGTTATACTAGTTTTAAACAAGATAAATAAAACACTCGGCTTATTTTACCAGTATGTCAAAGCATCTAGGTGGGTTTTTGACTGCCACCACCGATTGATAGTCGGTGACAGCTAAGTGTGAAACGTGGAGAATCGTAGTTTAACTTGATTCGGAGCATCTGCTTAGAATCTCTCGTATTTTAACCGAGAGAGAAGTCAATGGTAAATTCTTGGCTGGAAATCACTTAACATTAAATCCAAATTAGTGGGAGCGATAAAAATAGATTTCGCTAACAACTTAGATAATAAGTTACTGTTTGTCTAATTCTAAAGATTCAAAAACTGGACAATATCCCTCAGGTATGACTTTAAACCCATAAAGAGGAGAAGATTGATTCCAACAATGCTGATTTCCATAGTACTTGCATATATTACAACAATCAACATCGGTTGATATTTTCCCGTCACTATTTTGAGTGAGGAGTTCTCGTTGGGATAATCCGCGTAAAATTAGCTCTTCTCCTTGCCAGCGAGCTTCCACTAATCCAGTATCTGCAAACTTATTCCAACGAGGATCGCTGTTAATTAAGTCAGGGAGAGTAATAGTAACATAAGAACCAATCTCATTTAACTCCCCTTCATAATGAGTAGGTGGTGGTGTAGCTGGTTGAATAAAGCGATCGCCAATAGGCAATTCCACTAAAGTATTACTAGAAGGAGTATGAAGTTGATAGCGGTTACGAAGTTCCTCTAAGCCAGTAAGTTCTACTAAATAATTAGGAGAACCATGAACAAAAATAATGTGTTGAGGACGTAAATTGTGAATCAACTGGGTTGTATTACGACCGTCACTATGTTCTGCCAAAAGATAAGTATCAATTTCGATATTTTGCAGATTTCTAATTTTGAGAAATTGCTCCTCCTTGGACTTAATGTCTCTCAACGGATGTTCTGGGATTAAAATTAACCAATTATCTTCTTCTGGTGCTAAATATTGGAGCAAATTAGCATTATAATCAACTAGAAGAATGCAAGGCAACTTTTCTGCTCTAAAATTATCTGGGTCTATCAATCTTCTCATGCGAGGACAAACTCGCTCATCCCAAAATAGAGATTGATGTTTGGCAAAATTTTGTACTGAAGCGGGAAATTGATTTAACAATTCTAAATAGAGATCGCAAGCTTGGGCAGTTAGACCATCAACCCAAATATCTAAATCTCTGCCAGTAAACTGGTGGTGGGAACGAAGTAACTTGAGAATTTCTTGACCTAAACCGATGGGGGGTACAGGTAGAAGCACATTTTTACCAGAGGTTAGAGCTTGGTTAATGCGCTCCATCAAGTGTTTTTCTTGTTGACGGCGATGAGGATGGCGGACTGTTCCATAAGTACCTTCGATAATTAAGACATCTGGAGCTAATCCTCGAAAGTTTTCAATAGATAGCCCCTCTACTAGTTGAAAGTTAGAAACAGAAAAATCACCAGTATACATTACCTTGTAGCTTTTTTGCTCTGTTTGATAAGTCAAAACAATTGCTGCTGCACCAGGCAAATGTCCTGCGGGAAACAATTCAGCTTGAAGATTTTCTGCTAAAGCGATCGATGATTGCCAAGGTAAAGGTTGACAGACATCACTAATTTTACTCCCTTTTTGATTTTGCCAATGTAATCCTAGGAGTTTTGCTGTTACCTCACTAGCATATATTGGTATTTGCGGAAAACTTTCGTGAAGTGCCTGGAGACCACGACTATGATCTTCATGAGCATGAGAACAAAAAATTAATTCTGCTGGAGGCTTATTGTCTATCTGTAAAGAATATAAATCTGTTAATCCACAGTCAAGAAGAATACGATGAGGTCCCATCTGCAACAATAAACACACGCCTTCGTCGCTGTGTCCCACACCATAAGGGAGACAAGACAAAGAAGTTGCATTAGTGCTAGATGCTGGACGACGCTTACTCATAACTTTAGCCTTCAAAACCTTCCTGATGGCTATAATTAACTAGCGCGCTTCCATTAGTCAACCCTACTAAGAGACACTCAACTTAATTATCGCAATTTTTTTAGTTAGTAAGAGACTGAAGCCATAGTAGACTCCTGCATCAGTTTAACAAATCTTGATTAAATCAAGTCAGGGATCGTAGTTAAATTAATCACTACTAGGCCTTGCCTTCTTAAAAATCCTATTTAGAAGTGCATTCTACCAGCGTAGCAAATTACTGATTGTGGCTTGAAGATTTATTTTAACAAGAGATGTTATGAGCTATTGTTTATAACCCAGCGATGCAAAAAAGTTCCCTCACGATTTCTGAACTCCAGCAATTCCAGCAATTCTATTGGCAAGATAATTCTCGTTTAGTGTGCTGAACCATTACCATCGTAATTATCTGAATCATAAAATCCATTTTTAGTACCAAAAAACACAGAAGAGACTAAAAATAAACCAGTCAGGACTAATATGATTAACTTTACATCCATAATTTTTTACTCAAGTTGATTGATCTATTCATTATGATAATGCCAGTCAGCTAATTAAATTATGCAAAAAATCTAATTTTCTGCCCTCAGAGAAAAATCAAAACTGCGGATATGCTAGTTTGGCAGTTGAGAGATGGGAGCAGCAATGGGCAATTCTTCTACCTCAGTTAGTTTTTCTAGCGTCAAACGAGAAGATTGATTACTGCCAGAGAGTCTTTTGAGTAATTTAGGACGAGGATCGTGCATCAAAAAGATAATTTCATCTCCTGGTTGCCACTCTTCGGCAACTTTTGCTATCTGCAAATTTGTTTCTCGCTTAATTAATAAGGGTAAAAGTTCCCCAGAGCGAATTAATGCTTGTAGATGAGCTTGCTGAAAAGAAAATCCTGCCTCTTTAAGAACCGTTATGCCTAACTTAAATTGTCCATCATCAAGATATTTATTCCAAGTTTTGATGGGCAGTTGAGAGACAAAAGCTTGACTAACTTTAGTTTTACTAGTGCCGTTGCTCTCATTATTATGGGGAAATACAGCAAAAACGCGCGGTGGTTGAAATTCTTCAACTGCTCTTTGAGCTAAAACTAGATTAACTTCTCCGTTATTAGTCAAAGCAATAAAAGTACCCATAGATTCAATTCCTGCTTCTTCTAGGACTTCGGGATCGAGGCCACTACTTTGAAATACAGGTAAACCCTCAGCCTCTGCTTTTTTACAATCTTCTGAATCTGTATCAATTAAAACGACGGATTCTCCAGCATCTTGGAATATACGACCGATTAAACGTCCTAAAGAATTACAGCCAATAATTACGGCTCCATTAGCTTCACTAGAAGTAATTTGTAACCATTGAGCAACCCAACGAGCCGTTAAACCTTGAAAAAAGACTGTCATCATGATAGTAAGAAAAACCAAGGCTTTAATGGCATCTCCACCATTAATTCCGTTTTCAGTCAGTAAAATGGCAAATAAGGAAGCAACAGATGCCGAGACAATACCTTTGGGAGCAATCCAAGCGAGAAATAGCTTTTGCCGCCAGTTCATAGAACTATTCCAGGTACATAAGGCAATACTAATTGGTCTGACTATCAGCATAAGAACTAGTACTGCCAAAACACTTCCCCAGCCTAAAGCAAAGACACTATCAATAGAAAGATCGGCAGCGAGCAAAATAAATAACACTGATACACAGAGAATAGTTAATTGCCCTTTAAATCTTTTAAGCAGTCTTTCTTCAGGAATTGATGAAGCTTTGAGCACAATACCTGCAACTACTGTAGCCATCAATCCAGATTCGCCACGAATACTTTGAGATAAACCAAATAAACCCCATAATCCTGCCAGAACAACTAAATTTTTGAGTTCTTCTGATAAAAAAGTTGCTTGTTTGATTAATAAACCAATGAGCCAACCGCCAGCTACACCAATGACAGCACCAATTCCCAGGCGTACCATCAACCCACTAAAAATCGCCACAGGAGCAGCACTACTATTCAAAATAGTATCGAGTACAACTACTGCTAAAATTGCGCCCACAGGATCGATTAAGACTCCTTCTCCTTCCAAAAGGGTTGCAACTTGTCGATCGACTCTTACTTGCTTAAGCAGAGGACCAATTACCGTTGGTCCAGTAACTACTACTAAAGAAGCATATAAAAAAGCGATCGACCAGGGAAATTCTGCCAGCCAGTGAGCAGCCATCCCACCACCGATTAAGGTGATTAAAGTACCCAAAGTTACTAGATTACGTAGACTCCCAGAAACTCGACCTAAATCTCTTAACTCTAGATTTAGTCCTCCCTCAAATAAAATAATGGCAACGGCTAAAGCCACTAAGACTTCTAAGCCAACTCCCAGTTCGTGAGGATGAAGAATGTTCAAGCCATCAGACCCAAGTAAAATACCAAAAAGAAGCAAAAAAACGATGCTGGGTACTTTAAAATATTCACCAGAGACTTGGGCCGTAATGCCTGCCAGAACAGCGATAACTATTTGTAGGGTAAGTTCAAAAGATCCTTCCATAAGCTAAGTTTAAGTTTGCGTTCTGTGCAGTTCTATTAAAATCTGAAGATTAAATATCGAAATAATCAAACGAACTAAACTAGTCATTTCGCGTATTTTAACATTTGAATTATGATGACGATTGACAAAGATTACAGCTTTCTTAATACCCTAACTTTTAATGAGCAAAAAAAGTAGCATTGATTAGAGACAATAAAAAAATAAGCATTGACCAATGCTTATTTTGGTGTTGCTTAATAATGTAGATATGATATGAAGTCTGAGCAGAGTAAGCAAGGGAGCAATCAAAAATTTTTGAAAATTTTTGTTTTACAAAGTGTTTTTGTTGTAATCTCCAAGAGAATCAGCAACACCATTATTTTTGAATAACTAGGACAATAAAAATCTGGATTACTTTTGGTTATGCCATATCATCAAACTTTTTTGTGGGGACGTTCTCAAAACAAATTGCGCCAGGAAGAGAGATGGCTAGAGTCTTTTTGTCTTATTGGTTTATTTTTAGCAGCCTTGATTCTTTTTGTCGTTAATTTAGGTAGTTTACCTTTACTAGACTCTCAAGAAGCTACCATAGCTCAGGTAGCTAAAGAAATTGGTCAAGCTCCTGAAGATTTTCGGAATTGGTTGTTTCCTACTCTATGGGGCAGTCCTTATGTGGAGAATCCTCCTTTGGTGCATGGATTGATTGCCATAACTTATCTACTGGGGGGAATAAATGAGTTTACAACTCGTTTGCCTGGAGCTATGCTAGCTTCGATTTCTGTCTTAATTGTTTATAGTATTGGTCGCGAAATTTTTGTAGCTCGCACTCCTGCTTTGTTTTCAGCTTTAGTTTATTTGACTTTATTGCCAGTAATTCATCAATCCCGCTTGGCAATGCTTGATGCACCACTACTTTGTTTTGAATTGTTGACAATTTGGGCAATTCTCAGGTCGCGTCGTGATTTACGTTGGACATTATTGGCAGGAATGGGTTTGTCCGCATTATTTTTAACCAAAAGTATAATAGGGTTATTTTTAGCGATAGTAATTCTTTTATTCTTATTTTGGGATACTCCTCGTTTAATTAGTTCTTTTTATCTTTGGATTGGTCTTTTCTTAGGAATAGTTCCTGCTCTTGCTTGGTATATAGTCCATTGGTATCAGTATAAGTTTTTGACCAGGGAGTTTTTTTGGCAATCACTATATCTGACTCAAAGCCAGGAGCATTCCTTGGATTACTATTTCTTGGCATTACTTAAATGTCCGTTACCTTGGTTGATTTTTGCTCTTTATGGGTTAAAACTAGCTTGGTCAAACCAGCATTGGGGATGGGCAAGGTTAATCTTAGTCTGGAGTGGAGTTTGTGTTATTACTACATCTCTAATGACCAGTAATTTTTCCTGGTACGCTATTTCTATTTATCCTGTCATAGCTTTAGCTACAGGAATGCAACTTGACCAAATTCGCCATTCACCTAGCAATACTATTTATCCTCGCTCTTGGGCTATGGCATTTGGGTTGATGGCTGGATTTACTCTTTGTATCGGCTTATATTTTGTCTGGAAAAATTCTCTCGATCTTCCTCTAATTCTGATTTTTATTTCTCTAATATTAACTTTGGGCGTAACTACATTTTTATTAGCTAAAGGCGATCGACAATTTATTAGTTTGTTATTTTGGGGAATGTATGTTTCTCTCTTTTTATTAATTAATTCTTCTCATTGGATTTGGGAACTCAAGCAAGATTATCCTGTTAAACCAGTTGCTGCCATGATTCAAAATCATGTACCCCATCAAAAACTAGTTTATACTTCCGATACTAATACCCGCCCCTCACTAAGTTTTTATAGTGAACATTCAGTTGTTCCTGCTTCTCCAGCAACTTTAGCAGAACGTTGGAACCAGTTGGTAAAGCCTTTCTTTTTAGTCGATCGTCTAACCTTAGAAAAGCTTGATTTCCAAGATGTTCAAATACTTAACCAATTTAAAACTGATACTCATAATTGGTTACTGATTACTAAGAATTAAAAAGAATATTCATCTTGGTCGGGGAAGTAAAGGGTAAATTCAGTACATCAAAGATAAAAATTCATTGAGTTGGGGGGGGTTATGGAGGATAGAGAATCTTACTTGGTTTCTAATTTTTTCCTCACCTAACCCGCACCAAAAGAGATCGATCTTTTTTCAAAAGTTCTTCTCTCTAAAGATGTTACACTTTTCTCAATGATCATAAATAGTTACCACTTAGCAGCAGCATCTAATCTGTTAACTGTTTAATAGGTTATCCTGTTTTATTCACCCTCTTCCTCATCTAATTGTCTGAGATGAATATGTTTTCTCCCCAAAGTTATTTCAAACTCATCTCCTTTTTGTAGACCCATTTTTTTAGTGTATGCAGAGCCAATTAGAAGATTACCATTAGATTGTACGCTAATACGATAACTAGCAGATCGTCCTCCTCTACCATGACCATTAGCACTACTATCTAACTCAATCCCTTCTGCATCAATAAGTGCATTAAGGAACTTCATCATATTAACTCGTTCTACACCATTTTTTGTCACGGTGTAATAACCACACTCTCTTGCTTTTTCTTCTTTACTGAGATTACCTAGCTCTTTTACTTTGCTAAGTAACTCTTGACCTATTAAAGGTTCAGGTTGGTTTGTTTTTGCCATCAACTTAAACTGAAACTGATTAATTTGTTAGGGTTATAGACCAGCTATTTTGTCTTTATTGCTTCAAAGACAATAATATCTTACTTGAGTATCTATACATAAAACTATATTACACTTAACAAGTATATTTAATTAAATTTTAATTTGGATTAATTCAGGATAATAATAAGCTATTAACGCTAAATCTGATCGAAAAATATGGAGATATTTACTAAATTTTAGGACGATGAAAGGGAGAAAATGAAGTTAACAACTCGCGGACACTATAGTGTCAAAGCATTGTTAGACCTTAGTTTACAATCAGAACATGGACCAACATCAGTAAAAGCAATAGCTCAACGTCAAGATTTACCTGCTCCTTACTTAGAAAAGTTGCTAATTGAAATGAGACGTGCTGGTTTAGTTAAATCAATAAGAGGAGCGCAAGGAGGTTATCAATTAGCATTTAAACCTAATCAAATTTCTTTAGGTCAAATTTTAGCAGCAGTAGGAGAAACTATTGAACCTTTATCTCGCTACAGTCCTGATACAAATATGGCAGAAGATTGGGTAACATTTAGTTTATGGCAAAAGTTGCATGAAAAATTAAAAGAAGCATTATATAGTATTACTCTGGCAGATTTATACTATGATGCTCGCAGTTGGCAAGCAGCCCAAGGAGAGGAAAATAATTTTATTGTTTAAAAAATTAACTTAAAAGTCAGCATGTTTTAACTACTTAATACTTTTATGTGATTGTTCTCGTTTATGTGTTAATTTCTTTTGATAATTGAATTAATAGTGAGAATAGCAGAAAACCCAGCCAAGATTTTACTCCTAGCTGCTTTTTGGGATTATTTAATTGGCGATCCTTGGCATTGGCTTCACCCAGTTCAAGTAATGGGTTGGATAGTTAAAAACTATACTAATTGGCTAATTAATTTATGGAAGCAAAAATGGCAGCGTCGTTTAGGAGGAATTGTTCTGGGGTTAGGATTAATTATTGGTAGTGGACTATGGGGTTGGGTAGTTATTCACATAGCGCATCAAATTAATACTTGGTTGGCAACAGGATTAGAAGTAATTATTTTAGCTAGTTGTTTTGCGGGTAAAAGTTTGCGTGTAGCAGCAGTAGATGTTCTTCAACCAATAAGTTCGGGAGAGCTAAAAATGGCTCGCTCCCGCTTAAGTTTATATGTTGGTCGTGATACAGAAAATCTTTTGGAGCCAGAAATACTTAGGGCAATTTTAGAAACGGTAGCTGAAAATGCGGTAGATGGAGTAACAGCACCGTTATTTTATGCTATTTTAGGAGCTTTTTTATCAGGAATAGGTAGTGTTCCTCTAGCATTAGGTTACAAAGCTGCTAGCACTCTTGATTCGATGATTGGCTATCGCCGTGAACCTTATACAGATTTGGGTTGGTTTAGTGCGCAATTAGAAGATCGTCTAACTTGGATGCCCTGTCGTTTGACAGTATTAACTTTAGCTTTATTTTCAGGAAAACCAAGACAAGTTTTGTCTATCTGTCGTCGAGATGCCCTTAAAGATCCTAGTCCTAATTCTGGTTGGAGTGAATGTGTTTATGCTGCAATTTTGGGAGTACAGTTGGGAGGTATTAATACTTATGGGGGAATAGTCAAAGAAAAACCTCTGTTGGGAGAGGCAGTTAATCCTATTACCCCAGAAAAAATTGAGCAAGCTTTGAGGTTGACTCGTTATTGTTGTCTTTTGTGGTTGGCGATCGCCCTAATTATTTTAGAGCTATATTATTGAAACTTTGGGGAATTTCTAGCAGAAGTACTCCTTGAGAAAAGGAAGAAATATCATTGAGATAATCCCTCGCCCTACCTACACTTAATTTAACAAAGTACAATAAAATTTAAAACAAGTTCATAAAACAGCCTGAATAGCAAATATTGAGTGTAGGAACATTGGCAATATTAAATAGAATTGATCTTATTTTTAACCAAATAGTCTCAGTAATAGAACAAGTATTATTCTTTTCTATTGGAGGAATACCTGTAATCATTCTTTGGATTATAGGCGGAGGGTTATTTTTTACCCTCCGCTTTGGTTTTATTAGTATTCGTGGCTTTAAACACGCGATCGATATTGCCAGAGGAAAATACGAACAGGAAACAGAAGGAGTCGGGGAAGTATCCCCCTTTCAAGCTTTAGCTACAGCATTATCAGGAACAGTAGGATTAGGGAATATTGCGGGGGTAGCGATCGCCATTCAAATAGGGGGTGCAGGGGCTGTTTTTTGGATGAGTGTAGCTGCTTTTCTGGGGATGTCGAGTAAGTTTATTGAATGTACCCTCGGACAGCAATATCGCCAAGTTAACCCTGATGGTACAGTGTCTGGAGGACCCATGTACTATCTAACTGAGGGTTTAGATAAACTAGGTTGGGGTAAGTTAGGAAAAGTACTGGGTATTCTCTTCGCTATTTTCTGTATGGGTTCATCTTTTGGCGGTGGGAATATGTTTCAAGCTAATCAGTCTTTTGCAGCTTTAACTGCTTTGTTTCCTGGGATAGAAAGCTATAACTGGGTATTTGGTATAATCGTCGCCTTATTAGTTGGATTAGTCATTGTCGGTGGGATTAGTCGTATTGGTGTGGTAACTAGTAAATTAGTACCTGTAATGATTACTATTTATCTAGTTGCCTGTTTGTGGGTAATTGGGCTAAACATTACCGAAATCCCTCATGCTATTAGTACTATTGTCCAGAGAGCTTTTTCTCCTGTAGCCGTAGAAGGTGGGTTAGTCGGATTATTAGTCCAGTCTGTCCGTCGTAGTGCTTTCTCTAATGGTGCTGGATTAGGTTCAGCAGCGATCGCCCATTCGGCAGCTAAAACTAAAGAAGCAATCAGAGAAGGACTTGTAGCCATCCTAGAACCATTTATTGATACGCTCGTGATTTGTAACCTCACTGCTTTAGTAATTATTGTAACAGGGATGTACGGTGAGAGCATACCAGCCGATATAAGTGGTTCAGAACTAACTGCTGCTGCTTTTGCCCAAGTAATCAGTTGGTTTCCCTATGTTTTAGCTATAGTTATTTTCTTATTTGGTTTTTCAACCATGATTACTTGGAGTTATTACGGCGAAAGATGTTGGGCTTTTTTATTTGGTGAACAAAACATTCTAATTTATAAAGGAATGTTTTTAACTTGTATCTTTATTGGTTCAGTAGTTAATTTAGGTGCAGTAATTGATTTTAGCGATATGATGCTGTTGTCTATGGCTTTCCCTAATCTCATTGGCTGCCTTTTCTTATCACAAAAAGTTGCTCAAGACTTGCACAATTATTGGGTAAAAATAAGCTAAGCTGCCATTTAATTTATAATTCATTGTCCATTATTGCTATTGACAGTAGGCTTGAATATGGAGAAATGTTAAATATTTAATATTTAATGAAGACCCGCTTACTAAAGAGTTTTTAGCTAAATATTGGGTCAATAACTGTAATATTATCTGAACGTTATTACTTATTACCTATTACCTATTACCTATCCTTAATCCGTAAATTTACTAGTGGGTAATTCAACTTAGTATCTGTTTAGAATTCTTTATTTGATTAGTTTTCAAACATCCTTTACCAAGAAATTAACTAGAGACAAAGTATAAATATTACCATAGTAATCCTGGTAATTACTTAAGTAGAGAATGGCTTACAGCTATCTCCTGCCTATATAAACTAAGAAAAAAATTTCTAATTTAAAAAATCTTTATTTTTAAAAGTAAAATTCTGGAAAACTTTTTTAGGCTTATATATTCGAGTAAGTTGCTAGTTTAAACAAAAAACTTATATGACTACCAATTTTTTTACTTTTTCTTTTTATCTTAAATAATCAAGTAAAGGAAATTAGTGAGTAATATACTATGAAATTAAAAATCAAAACTCTAGGTACAACTTTAGTTTTAGCTTCTCTTTTAGGTGCTTGTTCTTCTGTCAATAGTTCTACCCCTTCTATTGAAG
>JAAUXX010004034.1_pt1 | contig 17813 bp, 19 predicted proteins | sample 7278111 | NCBI WGS metagenome assembly JAAUXX01 (sample SAMN14350116, study PRJNA611818) | marine sediment metagenome | isolation source: surface marine sediment (1.8m) | place: French Polynesia: Moorea | collected 2018-08
AATTATTAAAAACCATGGTGGTGAAATAACCTTTTCCTCAACCCCAGGGATAGGCAGCGCATTTCATGTTCGTTTGCCAAATAATGTGGCAGAAAAAAACTAATACCAAAGGGCGCATTACTAGAAATCAAAGCTCTTTGGATCTTCTGGATCAGGCATTACCTCCCAAGCCTCATCAACAAAGTCTGCTTCGGTAATATTGCCAGTATCCATCTTCATATATTTGCCCTTTGCCTCAATGGCATGGGTTCCGTCTGCCAATATTATTTCACCACTGCCCTCAAATATTCGTTTGGAATCTCTGGTTACCCGAGCTAATACCCGAACTTCATCCTGTAGTGGTACTGGCTTTTTGAAACGCATTGAAAAATCAATCGTTACACCCCAGATATCGTGAGAATTTCTAATCATTATAGCTCTACCGATGGTTTCATCCAAAATGGCTGCCGCCATCCCTCCATGGAGTCTACCAGGATACCCTTGATGCTTCTGCACCGGTTTAAAAAGTGCCAGAAGCTGTTGGTTTTCAAGTTCAAAAAACGACTCTTCAGACCAAATGCATTACTAACACCAGATACAAAGCACATTTTTGAGTTAGGTTGTTTCGCTTTAATCTCAACTCTCATAAGTAATCCGACTCCCAGTACAACTCGATCTCATATTGATAATGATTTCCTTATACGGTTTTTCTACACATACTGTAGCAAGAAATGATCTGGCCATGTTTCAAATACATACAGGGTTGCTTGAGTTAGATAGACCTTTTTTGCTGGAATATCGCCAGCTATTATGCTCATATAGAACTAGCAATTTGAAATTTCGAAGACGAGTCAATAACCCAAATCCATACAGGAAATATTATGTTACGAGATTTAGCACTTGCAGCAAAAGCAGCCTGCAGCAAAGAAGATCAGGAAAGCCTGGTTCCAATCGTTATCAATCTCAAAAAAATGGCAGAACTTACCAATAAAGCCGGGTTGCTTGCCCTGGAAAATGAGCTTGCCAACATGGATGATCCATTTCTTAATCTCGGAGTTCAGTTGATCATAGACCGCGTTGAACCTCAAAATATTACGGATATCTTGGATTCTGACATCTACTACAATGAATCAAATGGGAGGGAACTTTTAAAAAAAATTATCATCCGGGAGGGATTGTTGCGAATTCAGGCTGGTGATACACCGAGAAATGTTCTGATCTGCACTAAAATATTTCTCGGCAAAGTGAGTAAAGAAGCCTGGAAGATATAACGACCTTCTTGCCTTCTTTTGAGATTGCATTCTGTGCAGAAGGATATGGCGTTTTCCAGGTGTTTGAAAAACAAGGCAGCTTCGGGGTTATTGGGATCGGCTTTTACCATATCATCATATAGACAATACAACCTGGTCAAAACCTGTGCGGTTTCCTCATCTTTTAATTCGCCGATCATCTCCCATAAATCGCCAGCATCACTCATTTTTAACCTTCACAAACTCTATTCAACCCGGTTCCTTTACCACAGAAAGGTTGTGGCAGCCGTGGGGGGCCTTTGACCAGCATTTCGGCAATGGTGAGTTTTACTTTTGCATAAAGATGTCTTTTGTTGTCAAGCAGTTCGTTTTCCAACATTGCCAATTGGCGTAACAGCGGAGTTCTTTCTACCATTGAATCTAAGCTATAATCTTGCTGCAACTCCTGACAGCGAAAACATCCTGGAAATTGAAGTTTTTTTCCATCTGGTCTGGTGATACTCGCTGGCACACCATGGGTTCTGCACACCATCAATCTATGTTTGTAAACAATGCAAAGACCGTTTTCATTAAGAGGGCACATTATCTGTGGGCGCTCATCATTATGCAGCGCTTTATCTGCTGCAATAATGTAGCGTTGAGCCCGATCAAGAATCTCTTCCTGCTTCTCCTTGGGCAGCTCACGAAATCCCATCCAGAGGTAACACCACTCCAAATATGTATGGTGTAGAAAATAGGAATCACAACAGTTATCTGGGCACCCTTGGCAACTAAAGTCGAGCTCTTGGGCTACCTTGTCGTATTCCTTTTCCATTTCACTATAGAGCTTTTCAACCCGCTTTATCATCTCTGCTGGTAATTTGAGCTCAATCATAACTACTCCTCTGAAAAACTTTGCACTTGATACACTGATATTTCAAGCGTAGCTTCTCTCCAGACATCTTGTATTAATCCTGCTTTAAGACATAGTTGGGAGAGAAATTGTTCAACCTCCGGAAGTTGCTCCCAGACCTGTGGTAAAAATGTTGCTGAAGCACGACCCTGTCGCAGTATAACTCCATCAACACCCGGTCGTAATTGGGCACAAAGATCATCTGCATCACTATAAGATAGCTCCTTTACGGGGGTCAGAATGGAAATAGAAATATCAACTTCCTTTAGCTCATCTTCCGTGAGCGGAGAAAAGCGGGCATCGTGAAATGCAGCACTGATAGCATTGCTTATAACGCCATCTTCAATAGCTCTAGTAGCTTCGATGTTACCAATACAACCTCGGAGAGCACCTTTTTTTTTCAGCGTAACAAATGTTCCTCTGTTTTCTTGAAAAATGTTGTGTTTTTCCTGTGGGGAATCATCAAATTTGCCGAGCCTGCCTGCTATTGTTCTCCTGGCAAGAGATAAGAGCTCTTTACCTTGTTGTTCTGATATGGTCGTCATTACTCTTCACCTTAAAGTAGCCACTCCACCCCAAGCATCAAACAATTTATACCGCTACCAATTCCTAGCAGTGCCCCCTTTTCACCCGGTGCAAATGCTTCAGCCTCAATTGCCATAGCCATGGTAATTGGGGCGGAAACCGATCCCACATTACCTAGAAGCTCCAGGGTTTCATAATTCCTGCTGCTATCAAGCTCAAGTTTATCAAATAATAGTTTTGCGTGGGCTGAACCCACCTGGTGGCAGAAAAACTTATCCACGTCTTCTGCGCTCCAACCGGGTTTTGATGAAAATTCCCGCCAAGTCATTTCAGCAGTCTCCACACCCCGGTGAAGGAGCTCCTCGGAGTTAGTCTCCATCAAGGTTGCCTCCCTGTTGGCTTGACCACCGTGACAAAGGTTTGAATATTTAGTGTTGGCTCTCCAGGCCCCATGCCTAAGTTGAATTTCATTTTTTGCAGCAGTACTTTTGCGCATGAATAGTCCCATGGAACCAGAACCAATTGTGAGTGATGCAAAAGCCGGTTTGATTGTTTTTCTATTAAGTTTTTCATCTGCTAAAAGACTCTCAACAGTTGAAGCAATGAGATCTTCAGCTGTTTCACCGGAAACCACCAAACCATTAGAGACCTGTCCGAGTTCAATCATGTTTGCAAGCATTACCATTCCATCAAGAAAACCTAAGCATGCATTGGAGATATCAAAAACTAAGCATCCGGAGTGTAATCCTAAATTTTCATGTACAAAAGATGCGGTTGCTGGCTCCATCATGTCTCGACAAACAGAGGTAAAGATCAAACACTCAACTTCCAGGGGAGATATTTTCCCCTTTGTTAGAACCTCTTTCCCAGCAAGAGCTGCCGCTTCGCTTGGCCTGGTGCCTGTTTCCCAGAGTCGTCGTTGGCGAATTCCACTCATTAACTCTAATCTGCCGTTCGGTAATTTCAGCCGTTCATATATCGGAGCCAGCTGGTTTTCTATTTCTTCTGAAGTGAGAATTCGAGGCGGCAAAGCATAGCCAAAAGTATCTAAGCAAACCTGGGAATAGTGTATCATTTAAGGATAAGTTGTTTTTTAGAAAGGGTAACAGGAAGGGCCCGCACTACATATTTACATTTCAATTGTTGATTACAGGGACGTCAATATACGTTTTCTCTATGAGAGATACAAGTTTTTTTAATATCCTGCTCAGCACTTTGGCTTAAGCGTTAAACCCAACGCGCTGTTTTCATCTACCCCATTGTCTCAACCTGATGGATGAAATCGCTTTGCAGTACAGCGCGAGAAAAGGATTTGTCCATACCGCTTTTATCAAACAGGTCATGCTCTTTCTCATTGGAAAATCCAACACCGAATATGGCAGCACGATATCCCGAAAAATGCTCAAGTTTGCGAATTGTTCTTACCATTTCAACACCATCCCCCACAGGAAGCGAAGAATCAACCACTATCATATCAAAGTGAGCTAGTGAGGCCTCATACATTGCCAGCCGACCTGTCTCTGCAATCGTCACAGCCCATCCCCGTTCAACCAATGGTTGGATGATGTCATGCTGATTCACAGGGTCACTTCCAACAATCAGTGCTTTTTTAGTAATATATCTCGCCAGCATTGCTATGAGCTGATCTTTGTCCAGCGGCTTCGCCAAGTAGTCATCCATCCCGGCTTGGAGACATCTCTCCTTGTCTCCCTGCATGGCATGTGCTGTAAGCGCTATAATTGGGCAGGACGAACCCTTAACTCTCTCAAGTTTTCGGATTTCTCCTGTGGCTTCGATACCGTCCATAACCGGCATCTGTACATCCATTAATATGGCTTGATAATTTTCACTCTTAACAGCTTTCAACGCTTCCGTGCCATTTTTTGCAACTGTGACTTTCATCCCGGCCTGCTGCAGAAAAGCTTTGGTTATTGAGGCGTTGATGAACTCATCTTCGGCAAGCAGAATATGAGCACCCTGCAAAACCAGGCTTCTATCCTGATCTTCGCCTAACATGTCTTGCGGTAATTCCCCCATATACATCTCCACGGGGTTAACCACCGGCCAGGTAAACCAGAATGTTGATCCTTTACCCTTCTTGCTTTTCATCCCGATTTTTCCACCAAACAACTCAACAAGTCTGGCTGAAACAACTAACCCTAGGCCACCCTCGCTGTATTTCTCATCTCTTTCTGAAAATTCCAAGTTAACTGGCGAGTGAAAGAGATTATTCTGAATTTCTTGCGATATACCCGTGCCGGTATCCTTAACTGTGAATTTTAATAAAAGCCTGCCATGATCGTCATATCCGCCATTTTCAAGCCTAAGTGATATCTCACCTTTTGCTGTGAATTTTATTGCGTTGCTGAGAATGTTGTTGAGCACCTGGCGTAACCTGTTTGGATCACTGTTTAAATAACCTGGGATTGTCTTGGAAATAGTGGTGGAAAACTTCAAATCTTTGTGTTTACACGATAGTTTGGCAATATAGAGGTCATATTCCAGCTCTTTAAACAGATCAAAATTCACCAGGTCACGACGCAATTTGCCTTCCACCAACTCTGAATAGTCAATAATGTCGCTGACAACCCCAAACAATCTATCAGCTGAAGCATTGATCATCTCCAAATAATTCCGTTGATCATCTGAGAGTTCAGTCTCCAAAACAAGATCCGTCATACCGAGAATAGCGTCCATTGGAGTCAATATCTCATGGCTGATACTTGACCACAACTTACTTCTGGACGGTCCTTTATATGTGGTGCTGGTTACTTTTGGAGTACTGCCGGAAAAACTGTTGATACCTTTGGTGAAAAGGTTTTTTTTCAGCTTTTGGTTTTCTTCTTTCTGGTTGGCAAGTTCCTTTTTAACCTTTGCGAGTTCTCTTTCAAGTCTTGCTAGATTTTTCATGGACTTTTCACGTATTTCTCAAGAATTTGGGGGGAATATTGTTTTTTTAATTTTCAATCTTTAAATCTTTCTCTGATGGCAAGCCACTCATCTTCCATGGCAAGAAAAGAATCTACCATTTTGGGGTCTAAATGTTCTCCTCTTTCCACCAGGATGATGTTTTTTGCTTTTTCATGGCTAAATGGTATCTTATAACACCTCTCTGATGTCATTGCATCATACATATCAGCAAGAGCAACTATTCGGGCAACCACAGGGATTTCTTCCCCTTTAAGTCCCTCTGGGTAGCCCTTACCGTTATAGCGTTCATGGTGATACATCGCAGCTTCATAGGCGACTCTCAAGTAGGGAGATCCGGTCTTGGTGTAAATATCCTTGAGGAGCTGACCACCAATACTTGCATGGTTTTTCATCAATTCAAATTCTTCTGTGGTAAGTTGATCTGGTTTATGAAGAATGGAGTCAGGTATGGCAACCTTTCCGATATCGTGAAGAGGACTTACTCGAGCAAACTCTTCTGCTTGCTGTGTACTTATCTTTAACTGAGGGTGTTTGTTGGAGAGATCTCTTGCAAGGGTACGGGTGTAGAATTGAACCCGTTCAAGGTGGTATCCAGTCTCATCGCTGCGGTATTCGGCAAGTTTTGCCATTGAGAGGATAAGCTCCTCTTGAATCTCAAGACGCAGTAACCGTATGCCGCCTTCGATTCGCAGACGCATTTCATCGGGACGCACAGGCTTGGAAATATAATCATCTGCCCCTAAAGATAAGGCGTTTACCAGTGATTCTTTTTCTTCCGAAGAAGTTAACACGATAAGGTAACGATACCGTAAATCACTCTCTCTGACTTTGCTGATCAGATCAAAACCATTCATTACCGGCATATCAAGATCAGTTACCACTAGACGGATATCCGGCTCTTTTTCTAAAATAGTAAAGGCTTCTTCTCCGTTGTTCGCCTCTATGACGGCATAGTCGCCCATTTCAAGACACATGTTGAGCAACATACGTTGCGCCGGATCGTCATCAACAAGAAGGATTTTATGCTGTGCTGCCACCAGGATTCACCACCGAAGACAAAAAAATTTAGAGCACACCCTCCACCCCTTTGTGAATGTGCTCTACCATGCTGCGATAATCGATCTTTTTTCCGGTCATCGCCGAAGTTTCCATCGTTCGAGCAATTTCGGCCCACTCTGATTCTCCCATATTAAGGAGCACTCCTTTTATATTGTGGCTTATCTTTGCCAAACCTTCGAGATTGCAATCTTTATCAAGAACAGCATAGAGATCATCCAAAGATTTCCTCAAAGACTCTGAAGAACTTTTTAACATGAGCTCTACCTGCTCCCCGTCAAGATTATAATTCTGCTTGAAATGCTCTCTCAACACCTCGACACTCACCTTTGCTGGCGTGGTAATTTTTTCGTCTTTCACGATTATGTTACCCGTTTTGCTAGCTGGATTGCTCGTTAATGAGTTCAAGCTCAAAGAGGTGTTCCAACAGTTTTTGCTCATCCACCGGCTTTGTCAGATAAGCTTCACAATGACCCTTGTCAAATGCCTGGGAAATATTTCCAAAATCCTCGATTGCGGTTACCATTATGACCTTCAGCGCTTCCTGCTCACGAATACCGTAGTTTTTTTCAATCTCTCTGATTTCACGAAGCGCTTCATGTCCGCCAAGAACAGGCATGAGTATGTCGAGACACATGACATCATATGGGGCGTCCTGTTGGAGGGCGATATCGACAAGTTTAATTGCTTCCTCACCGTTACCGGCAATGTGACACTCCCCATATTTAGAGAGAATCGACGAGAGCAGCATTCTGGCTAAAGCGTCATCTTCTACAACCAAACTTTTCATTTGCGGCCTCAACTACAAGTGGGACTGGTGCACAAAACAGCGTACTTCTGGCAATAATTTCTAGTACCTCTTCGACCTTACACTGCTGGGGCAGAAAAGCTATGAAGCTCCCAGCATCTCTATAAAGTAGCTGGAATCACAAAACAAATTATGAGACAATGATTAGGTTCCCCATATCCTCCCATAATCCCTGAAACTAGGTTAACCCCCTGTTTACAATTATATACCTTGCCTCTATGTTATCACTTTTTCTTTAAACCTACACCCAAATTTATTAATCATGCTGTGAGTGGTTTTTTTCTTTCACAAGAGCATTACTTTAACGTAGTCTTATTTCCCAGCATTTGTGGATTGATGCGTTTCTTTGAAAATCAAAGGGTATTGTCTCTTTGCTGATATTCTTGATGACAAAAATCTTCTCCAAGCCTGTGTCAAGTTTAAATCCCCGATAGTTTGTGGAAAAGAAAATCCACCCATCTTTTTTCAGGATTTTGGCTGAGTTTCTGAGAAGTTCTACATGATTTTTCTGTACATCAAAGAGAAGATCCTTTTTTTTCGTGTTGGAAAAAGTTGGTGGATCAATAAAGATGATATCAAATTCTCCACGTTGTTCTTTTAGCCAGCCCAAACAGTCACGATTTACCAGATTGTTTCGCTGATGGCTTAATCCATTCAACGCCAGGTTTTTCGCCGTCCACTCAATATATGTTGAGGAAAGATCCACCGTAGTGGTGTGCGTTGCACCACCCAAAGCCGCATGCACAGTAGCTGTTCCGGTATACCCGAATAGATTTAAAAACCTCTTTCCTGAAGCAAGCTCAGCAATCTTTTGCCTGATTGGCCGATGGTCCAAAAATATACCTGTATCTAAATAATTAATAAAATTTACGAGAAAACGACATTTTCCTTCACTTACTTCATAATACTTAGGCTTAGCATTACTTTTCTGGTACTGATTTTTACCCTTCTGCCGACTTCTATGTTTGACAAACACCCGCTCTCTGCCGACTTGAAAGAATTCCCTGACAGTATATAAAACAACAGATAATCGCTTTTTGGCAAGGTCGGCATCTACGGTGGCGGGAGGCTTAAATTCCTGGACCAGAATCCATTTGTTATAGATATCAATTGCAACATTGTACTCAGGTAAATCCCTGTCATAGAGGCGAAAACATTCTATTTTGTTTTTCTTTGCCCAACCTCCTATTTTTTTATAGTTTTTACGCAACCTGTTGGCAAAATCAACACCCTCTTCAAGCGCCAATCCCTCATTCACTTTCCATGCATAGGTTGATTTTATATCTTTTGATACTTCACCGGTAAAGAGACGACAACGAATAGGGCCGTTATAGAGCTTGTGGCTTGTCGTACCGTGCAACCCAAGTTTATCGGCCAAGTCCGGCTCGGCAACGAACAAACCTACCTGCCAACCGGTAAAATAACGGCGCAAGGTCCTGCCCACACAGCTATAAAGATGGCCCACATGACTTTTCTCAGAAAGCCTTTCACCGTATGGCAAATTTGAAACGAGAAAACCACTGCCTTCAGGTGGGAGCAGATGTGCAAAATCGCGACATGTTACTTTTATTTTTTCTGAAAGACCCGCTCTTTCTATGTTTTTTCGAGCAACAGCAACAACCTCCGGGTCGCTGTCATACCCTATAATTCGCGGCCACCTCTCATCAAGTTTTCTCTCCTCACATTGAATAGCTTCTTCCACGAGCTTTGACCAGCAGGTCTCATCGTGTCCTGGCCAGCCATTGAACCCATAATGTTTTCGGGAGAGGCCTGGAGCTGAATCCCCCCACAGCAGTGCTGCTTCAATGAGCAAAGTTCCCGAACCACACATTGGGTCTAAAAAAATTGTCTCGGCAGGCAACTCTTGGTTCCACCCGGATAATGAAACAATAGCCGCAGCCAGGTTTTCTTTTAAAGGCGCAATACCCGTTGCGTCACGATATCCCCTTCTATGCAGACTTTCTCCACTTAAATCTATATACAAAGCAGCCTCATTTTCCTGAAGGTGCAGGTGTATTCTGACATCGGGTCGGTTTTTTTCCACATTAGGTCTGGCCAGTCCTTTTTCTGTGAAAAAGTCGACAACACCATCCTTTACTCGTAGAGCGGCAAAGTGGCTGTGATTGATGAGAGGCTTTTTGCCAAGAGTAGTGGAAACGGCAAAGGTTGTTGAGCTGTTGAGGTGAACGTGCCAGTCAACCTCCTTTGTTTTGGTGTAAAGCGCTTCCTCGTTTTCAAGATTAACCGATTCAAGCAAGAGGAGAACCCTTGATGCAAAACGCGACCACAAGCAGACCCGATAGGCTGTTTCCATGCTTCCGTACCACGAGACTGCAGCGACCTTCCTGGATACCTGTTCACCCCCAAAGCTAACAATCTCTTGATAAACAAGGTCCTCTAGGCCTGTCGCACAGTTGGCTATTAAATTAAACCGATTCTCATCACCCATGGTGACTTTCCCGCTTTGTTTAGAGTTGTATTTCGACAATAATATTCAGCCTACCAGATATAGAGAGGCACAACCATAATTACAAGGGAAGCTTTTGCAAAAAGCATGTGTAAATTGGCTTGACCTCCGCAGATATATGGATAAAATGTAGGGCAATTCATACATCGCTGTTTTCGTTTCTACTATTATAACCACCCGCTTTATTGAGAAAGAGGAGAACCTATGAATATCCAACCGACCAAAACATTCTTCGTTGCAGTGCTCGTTGGCTCTATGCTGTTCCTTGGGGCTGGGTGTAGTAAAAAAACCGTTGACGCCCCATTAACAGATGCAGAGGGTAAACCTTTGGGTAGTGGTACTGACATCGATTATCCACCCGCCGAAGGTACTGGGTATTCAGAGTCGACCATCAGCAGCGAAGGAACGCTTGACGACACTGGAGCAACCGCGGGTTTGGGACAAACCGGGAACCTTTCTGTCAACCAGGAAGGTCTTGAAAATACGGATGAATACAAGAGGGAACACGGCAGGTCCTCTATAGGTCTAAGTCCCATTTATTATGATTTTGACCAGGCTGGAGTCCGCCCGGACATGGCTGATCGAATGAATAACAACGCTCTTTTTCTCAAGCAACTTGCCGACTCTAAGGTGGTTGTAGAGGGAAACTGTGATGAAAGAGGTACCAACGAATACAATCTGGCGCTTGGCCAACGCCGTGCCCTGAATGCCAAGGATTATCTGGTGAATCTTGGAGTTGAAGAAAACAGAATACGAACTATCAGCTACGGCGAAGAAAGGCCGCTGTTTCTTGGCCAGGATGAATTCTCCTATTCACAGAACCGGAGAAGCGATTTCATTCTTGAATAGTTTCACTGATAATCCGGCAAGCTTATTTAGGCCTGCCGGATTTTTTCTCGAATGCCCTCGAGTATTTTTTCACAAACCTGTTCTATAGAAAGTTCGGTGGTGTTAATAAGTTGAGCATCGTTTGCTTTTTTCAGCTGTGCAACGGCGCGTTCACTATCGTTTTTATCACGCTCAAGAATCATCTCCAGAATCTTGCTTTCTTCTGCTTCCATTCCCTGACTTCTTAGCTGCTTAACCCTTCGTCTACAGCGCTCTTTCGGGTCGGCATCAAGAAAAAACTTAAAGGCAGCGTCAGGAAAAACAATTGTTCCCATGTCTCTGCCTTCTGCCACAACTTTTCCCGATCCGGCAAGCTTTCGCTGCATCTCTGTCAAGAATCCCCGAACCGGCGGCAATGCAGATATTTTTGATGCCACCATCGACATTTCCGGTGTTCTTATCTTATCACTGACATCTTCGCCATTGAGCAGCACCCCAACATCAGCTTCAGCTTCTATTGATGGAAGAAGTGTTAATTCAACCTCAGCAAGACGAGGAGCGATGCGCGAGTCGTCATCTGCAGGTATACCTAACCGGTAGAAGTAGAGCCCAACCCCTCTATACATTGCTCCGGTGTCAAGATAAGTGTATCCCATTTTTGCCGCTATAATCCTGCTTACAGTCGATTTTCCGACACCTGAAGGACCATCTATTGTAACTATCTTTTGGTTTAGAATCATCTTCTTCAATCACCAAAATCATTTGTAGTTATAAAGAACCCCATCATTCTTGGGGAATAAATACTCACAGCTCCGGAATCCTATTCGCTATCTGCAAACCTTTTTCGATGGAATATCCAACCTTGAGCAATATGTCTTCTCGAAAATGGGGACCTTGAAGTTGTACTCCAATTGGCAAGCCATCCTGAGAAAAACCACCGGGAACGGAAATGCCAGGAACTCCTGCCAGGTTTGCTGAGATTGAATAAATATCTGATAAATACATTGCCAAAGGATCATCTGCCTTTTCACCCTGTTTCCATGCCGGGGTAGGAGCAACCGGCGATATCAGCACATCGCACTTTTCATATGCCTTTTTATAGTCACTTAAAATAATTGTGCGTACCTGCGAGGCTTTTTTGTAATACGCATCATAGTAGCCAGAGGAAAGAGCATAGGTTCCGATCAAAATGCGCCGCTTAACTTCTGCCCCAAAACCGGTGGAACGGGATTCTTTATACATCTCTATTAAAGACTCGGCTTTCATATCACGATAGCCGTAAACTACCCCGTCATAGCGGGCCAGGTTCGAACTGGCTTCCGCCGGTGCAATAAGATAATAAGCTGCAACACAGTAATCTGTATGCGGCAAAGAAACATCCACAATATCTGCACCACCTTCTTTAAGCAGCTCTATTGCTGATTTAATGGTTTTTTCCACCTCATCGTCTAGGCCTTCTCCAAAATACTCCTTGGGCACTCCAACCCTCAGGCCCCTTGTTCCTTCAACCAGATAATCAGTGTAATCCTGCTTAGCGGTTTTAACCGAGGTGGAATCCTTTTCGTCATAACCGGAAATACAATTCATCATTAGAGCGCAATCCCTCACATCTCTGGTGAGTGGTCCTACTTGATCAAGCGATGACGCAAAAGCAACCAAACCGTAACGTGAGACACTGCCATAGGTTGGTTTCAAGCCTACCACTCCACAAAGTGAAGCCGGTTGTCGTATAGAACCACCTGTATCTGAACCAAGAGATGCAAGACACTGACCCGCAGCCACAGATGCAGCAGAACCACCGGATGAACCTCCAGCAATGTATCCTTTTTTCCAGGGGTTATGAGGTACACCATAGAAACAGGTTTCTGAAGTAGATCCCATGGCAAACTCATCCATAGTTGCCTTACCAACAATTACAGCACCTTCGTTTTCCAGTTTTTCGACAACAGTTGCATTGTAAGGTGGTTTAAAATTTTCCAATATTTTAGAACCACAGGTTGTGGGGGTGTTTTTCGTACACAGTAAATCCTTAATGGATATGGGAATACCGCTTAAAATGCCACTTTCACCCCTGGCTCTTTTGTCATCTTCTCTCTGAGCCCGGTTTAGAGCTGCCTCATCGTTAACTGTTATAAAAGCATTTATTGAACTATCTGTTTCTTCGATTCTTTGCAGGCAGCTTGCCACAAGATCTTTGGCGCTAAGCTCCTTATTGTTGAGTTTTTCCAAAGATTCAGCAATTGTGAAGGTATATGGTTTCATCTATACAGGTTTGGATATGAGTTTTGGGTGGAGGTTGAGAAAATTAGATAACTCTAGGCACTATAAAGGTTTCATCGTTTTTTTGCTGACAATTTTTTAAGGATTCTTCCTGGCTTAAAGATCCTTTAACATCATCATCTCTAAATGCATTGGTGATAGAAAAGGCATGTGTCATAGGCTCAATATCTTCTGTATTGAGCTCTTCTAGTTTATCCACATAACTCAATATAGTGTCAAGTTGAACTGTCATTTTTTCCAGCTCTTCCTCGCTCAGATTCAGTCGCGCTAGGTGAGCGACATGCTCAACTTCCTGTCGTGATATTTTCATTCCTTTTGTCCTTGTTGAGGGCTTAACTATTTGTCAGGTAAGGTATAGCTCTCCAGGTATTCCTCGGAGAAAACACTGTTCGTTGGGCTAAAATCAATTATTTGTCTGGCAAAAACATCAACCGTTTGCCGGTCAAACTGCGAGTCCGAACAATCATAGAGTTCTTGGATGGCCTCTTCCATGTTAAGGTTTTTGCGATAGTTTCTTTTTGAAGTCATAGCATCATAACTGTCCACCACAATAAGAATCTTGGTGAGTTGATCAAGCTGATCTCCGGTTAACCCATCGGGGTAACCTTTTCCATCAACCCTTTCATGATGATGCCTTATTATGAACTGTTCCCTATCCATAAACTTCAAAGGCTTCACAATATTTGCACCAACACTTGGGTGTTTCTTGATAAGAACCCATTCATCTGCAGTCAACTTTCCTGGTTTTTGAATGCACGAGAGATCAATAACCAGTTTTCCTATATCATGAAACTGTGCAGCTCTACGAAGAACAACCTGGTCCTCTTCTGGTATATCCATGGCTCTGCCAAGCATCAATGCATATTCCGTAACCCGCATGGTATGGCCCGCAGTGTAATAATCCTTCTCTTCCATGGCATTTTGCATACTGCTCATCATCTGCACAGTAGCTTTTTCCAGGTTTTCACTATACTTGAGGAGAAGCTTATTTTGTTCTTCGAGTTTCTGCGCCTTTTTTTGGACATCATCTTCCAGTGCTTCTTTGTACAGTCTTTCTTTGATAACGTACATCCGCTTTTCAATGGCGCGACGGATTTTAACATTGAATATATCGAGATCTTCGATTGGTTTGGTAAGGAAATCATAGGCACCAAGGTTTATTGCTTTTACTGCATAATCCATGGAACCCGCACCTGTTAAAAAAAGTACAGGAATTTCGTGGTTGAGTTTATTCAGCTCTTCGATTGTAGCAAACCCATCCATACCAGGCATATTTATATCAAGGATTATTACATCAAAACTGTCATCTATTACATCGATGACACCTGTGCCATCAACCACTGTTTCTACGGTATGCCCAAACATTTCCAAAATTTTGGAAACCGTATTTCTCACCATTGGATCGTCATCTGCGATGAGGATCTTCGTCTTTTCTTTTTGCAAAACAACTTCTCCACTCAAATTAGAACCATTGCACAGTCAGATTTAAGCTTACATTCTCCTCCCTTATTTTTCAACATAACAGAAAGACTCAGTACTGTGGGGCAGAAACAACTATTACAAAGTGAAAATAGCATTAATAACTTTTTTAAGGATAACTATAAAATAATTAATGGATTCACCTATCAACAGTAACAGTTCTTTTTTCACTTAGTATGCAATCTATAATTTCATCGTGTGATTGGAGTGGTACTTCTTGTACAATCTGTAAATCAAAAGCCAGCCCTATTCGTATGGCTTTTGGTATTCTTTCAAGGAATCTATCATAATATCCACCTCCATATCCGAACCTGCCACCTCGCATATCAAAAACTGAACCAGGGATAACAACAACATCTATTTTTTCAGGTGGAAAAACATATCGAGCAGCTCTTTCTACTGTAGGCTCTAAAATACCACAATATCCTGGTTCAAGATCTTCCTTAAGATTGTCAATTTGCACAGCATCCATTCTTTTTTGCTCTACAAGGGTTAGTGGCACTGTAACTTTTTTGTTTTCCATTAATATTTTTTCTATTGCATATGTGGTTTTGACTTCACTACGAAAATTTACATAGATAAAAATATTTTTTGCTCTTTTAACTACATCTAACTCCAATAATTTTTTTTGAATAATCAAACTTTTCTCTTCACGTATGGCCACGCTGATAGCATCTCTTGACTGAAGTTTCTGTTTTCGCAGTTCATGCGCATTAATTGCTTTATTCATTATTTCCCCACTCGATCCCTTACTTGACATGATGTAGTGCCTTAGGTAACCTTTTTTTATGTTGTTTATAGCACCCCTAACTCTTGCACAAGGTTTAAAATATGAGCTTTTCTAAACCCCTGGAAAATGATGTAAATCCAGATAAGACAATTGATGCCAGAAATTTACTCAGTCCTATCCCCCTTCTCCGTCTCAAGAAAGAGCTGGCTTTGATGAACTCCAAAGAAATTATCCAGATTGACTGTACGGATGCCGGTATTGGTGATGATATTTCCAGCTGGTGTACTCGGATGAAACATAACTATCTTGGAGAAGTGAGAGATTTCGAATTTTCCAGTTATTTCATTATGAAAAAATAGAAATTACCGCAACATTTTTAATATTTCATTATGAAGTAATGGCCTAAATTTTCGTATCTTAAAAAAATCTTTGTCATATATAACTCTATTGGTCAGTACTACTACTATGACTTTCTGAACCAGGTCTATCCAGAAAGATGTTCCCGTGTAACCGAGATGCCCTATGGTTCTTGGAGAAAAATACTTTCCACAACTTGGATTTAGGCCGGTGGGGATATCAAAACCATATGCCCACCTTTTAATTTCCCTAGGTTTTAACAAATAATCCAAATCTGAAGTCCTAAGGAAAGGATGTTCAGCATTTTTTAGAGTTGTAAGAAGAATAATTTTGCAGAGTGAAAGGATACCCTCAAGAGTTGCGAAAAGACCTGCATGGCCCATCATCCTGCCAAAAGCTCTGCAATTGTCATCATGAACGCTACCTTGAAGAGTTTGCTCTGACCAGGGGCACGTTCCCGTTACAACCGCAGATTCCTTATCACCGTTGTTAATATCTCCAAAAATCTTTATTTTATCTGATATTTTAAGTGGTTCCGAAATTTTTTTTTGGAAGTAATCGCCTAGTTTTTGACCGCTTCTCATTTCTATCAATATCCCCAGAAGCATATAATCGAGATCGCTGTATTCATATTTAAAACCAGGCTTATTTTCTAATTTTTCCCGCAGAAGAAGCTCAATAATTTTGTCTCTTTTTTTATCTTTGGAGACTTTATCTAGAATTTTAAAGTATTCCCTGTGGGCTGGATATCCTGAGTAATGATTTAATAATTGTTTGACAGTTATTTTACTTTTATTCTTAGATAAATTACCTGGAAAAAAATCCTCTAAAGTTTCTTCAAAAAATATTTTTTTATCTTTGTGTAAAGCAAGTAACGCCAACACAGTTACTAAAGGCTTTGTTAACGATGCAACATCAAAAAAAGTAGTTTTATCAACCTCTTGAACATCTTTTTTTACTCCTTTTTCACCATAATACACTGCACTTTCTTGAAAGTTGTCTCCATCATAAAAAAAATATCCAACAGAACACCCCGAAAAAACTAATTTATTTTTACTTTCTTTGAGTATTTTTCTTATCCTTTTATCAATCTTTTCTTTCATTGTTTTTTGTAACACCAAATAAGGATTATTCTGTTGAATTTTTTGCCCGTTTCCACTAGATTAGAACCCCATAAGAGGACATTTTATCTGTTTGTTTTTTTTAACAATTTTTTTTATTCAAAAGTAAGTTTATCAACAATATTTTAACAATTAATGTTGATCCAACCTGCAATAGAAATGTTTATTGTATGTTGATAAGTCGGAGTAAACAAAAAAAAGAAAAATCCTGACATCTTTTTGTTTATACATATCTAATTTATTTCAGTAGCTTATATTAGTATTCAACATCTCAACCGGCTTAATAATAATAATAAAAAGAAAATAATTATAGAGATAAAAAGAAAGGATAACATATGGGACTACATTGTACTGTTTCTAAAAACGGCCTGCTTGAAGGACTCAGCAGTTTACAAAACATAACGAATAAAAAGGGAACACTGGCTATTTTGGCCAATGTTCTTATTGAGTCAACTCACAATGGACTCGTTTTAACCGGTACGGATCTTGAGGTTGGATCACGACTTTTTGTTCCTGCAGAAATACAAGAACCAGGTAGACTCACACTTCCTTCGAAAAAAATTTTTGAAATAGTCAGAGAATCCGGCCCAAATGAATTAACACTGCAAGAAACGGAGAATAGTTGGGCTGTTATTAAAACAGGTTTGAGTACATACAATCTTGCAGGTATTGCAAGTGATGAATTTCCTGAATTTCCTGAATATGATGAAGATAACTTTGTTTCTTTTGAATCCCATATTTTTCTTGATCTCATAGATAAAGTTATCTACTCAATTGCCAGCGAGCAGGAAAATATCTATTCTCTCACCTCCGTTCTATTGGAAAAAGAGAAAAGAGATGGCCAGTCATACTTGCGCATGATCTCTTCAGATGGCCATAGGCTATCAATCATGGAAAAGGACGTGGCTACCGATATTGACAACATGTCATTACAAGATGTTACCTTGATTCCCAAAAAAGGAATTCAGGAATTAAAGAAGTTTTGTGAGCACAGGGATACCGTAGAAATTTCCTTTGAAAAAAAACAAATGGTCGTTAGGGATGGCGAAGCTGTCATGGTTGTACGTCTCAAACAGGGTGAATTTCCACAGTATAGATCAATTGTAGACG
>JAAUXX010008848.1_pt1 | contig 17550 bp, 13 predicted proteins | sample 7278111 | NCBI WGS metagenome assembly JAAUXX01 (sample SAMN14350116, study PRJNA611818) | marine sediment metagenome | isolation source: surface marine sediment (1.8m) | place: French Polynesia: Moorea | collected 2018-08
CAGAATGCCCCGCCGCGCCTCGAGATCCAGCTCATCAACGGCAACGAATCGGGGCTTTGGGTCGAGGCGCAGAGTTCGGCGGTCGAATTCCAGGGCCAGCCCGCGATCCTGACCGTTGCGCGCGACGTCAGCCATCGCAAGAGCCTCGAAGTATCGCTGAGCCGCAGCAAGCGCCAGGCGCAGTACACGCTCGAATCGATCTCCGAGGGCGTCATCACGACCGACAACGACGGCCGGATCGACTACATGAACCGGTCCGCCGAGTCGCTGATCGGCACGAGCCGGGACGACGCGGCCGGTCACCGTATCGGCGAGTTGTTCAAGCTCGTCGACGACGCGGACCGGCGCCCGCTCGGTGACCCGGTAGAGCGCTGTCTCGCGATGCGGCGTCGGGTCAACATGGGCCGTCGCGCCGTGCTCGTGACGAGCGACGGCGAACACGAGCACAGCGTCGAAATCACGGCATCGCCCGTCCGGGGCCCCGGTTCGAGCGTCGCCGGCAGCGTCGTCGTCATTCACGACGTGAGTGAACTGCGCGGGCTGACGCGCCAGATGAGCTACCAGGCGACACACGATCCGCTGACGGGCCTCATCAATCGTCGCGAGTTCGAGCGGCGGCTGGACGAAGCCATGGATACGGCTCATGCCGAGGAAGCCGTCCACATGCTCTTCTACATGGATCTCGATCGCTTCAAGGCCGTCAATGACAGCTGCGGCCATCTCGCGGGCGACAACATGCTTCGCGAGGTAGCGGCATTGATCAAGGACCAGGTCCGCGACTCGGACTTCGTCGGCCGCTTAGGCGGCGACGAGTTCGGCGCCTTGCTCGTCGGCTGTCCTATCGACAAGGCGCGGCAGATCGCCGAGGACGTCTGCAACGCGATCGCCGAGTACCGCTTTGTCTGGAAGGACAAGATCTTCAACATCGGCATCTCGATCGGGCTTGTTGAGATCAGCCACGTCAGCGGATCGCTGCAGGACGTTATGAGTGCGGCCGATTCGGCCTGCTACGTCGCCAAGCAGAATGGCCGTGGCCGGGTGCACGTGTACTCGGCGCGCGACGAAGCGGTTGCCCGGGAACGCGGCGACATTCAGTGGCTCCGCGAGCTCCAGTCGGCGCTGCACGAAGACAGTTTCGAGCTCGCCGTCCAGCCAATCCTGTCGATGACGACGGGTGTTACCTCCGGCCCGGCGGTCGAGGTGCTGATCCGGATGCCCGACGAACGCGGTCGTGCCGGCACGAGCGCCGAGTTCCTGAAACCGGCCGAGCGCTACCAGCTCATGCCGCAGATCGACCGCTGGGTAATCAACGCCGCACTCGCGGCGATCTCCAATGGTGAGATCAAGCTGCCAGGCCATCGCAGCGTCGCGATCAATATTTCGGGACAGACACTCGGCGACGAGGCATTTCTCGGTTTCGTCGTCGACGCACTCGACCGCACGGGCGTTGTTCCAACCGCGATCTGCTTCGAGGTGACCGAGCAGGCGATTCTCTCCAACGTGCAGCACGCGCAGCGCTTTATCGAAGTCCTGCACGGCATCGGCTGCGAATTCTCACTGGACGACTTCGGCAGTGGTCTCGGCTCGTTCTCGAGTCTCAAGCACCTGCCCATCGACTACCTCAAAATCGACGGCACCTACACGCGCAACCTCGAGTCCGATCTTGTTAACCAGGAGATGGTTGCCGCGATGATCAAGCTGGCGCGTACGATGGAATTCCGCGTCGTTGCCGAGGAGGTCGAGCACCAGGAGGATTTCGACTGGCTGCGGGACGTCGGGGTCGATTTCGTACAGGGCAATTTCGTGGACCCGCCGGCAACGCTCGGCAGTGGCGCAACGGGTACCTACCGCGTCCTGAATCCCTGAGCGGCTCAGAATCCCTGCAGGCCTGGCGTCGACGCTGGCCGTTTCGTTTCGCTGCCAATGTGCAGGGCGATACCGACGAGCACCTGCCATATGATCCAACCGAACAGGATTGGCAGCATGGACCACGGCCCGCATTCGCTCACACCGCAGCTGGCAAGCGCGCGGTAAAAGACCAGGCCGCCAATCAGGCCCGCGACGATCGCGAGCGACCAGTAGCGCGGCGCGACCTCGAGCGGTGCGACGAGCCAGACGAGCACGGCGATCAATACCGAACCCGCTATCCCCGCCAGGATGAAAGGTCCGGCGGCGCCGAAAATCTCGACCTCGACGTGCGCCGGGATAGCAAAAGCCACGCGAAACACCAGGATGCTGCCCGCGACAAGCACCAGCAGCCTCAAGCTCCGGAATCGGTGCGAGCGCACGAACGGCGCGAGCACGAGCACCGAAAAGATCGCAACGGCGACCATGACCCAGGCCGTGTTGAGATGGCCGGGATACGGCGACAGCCACGCGTTGATCTGGATCAGCGGCCAGGCCAGCGCGCCGGACAGGGCGGCGAGACCAATGGAGAGCGACAGTGAATGTCGAGACGGGGGCATGGCTTTGCTCCGGGTTGCGTCCCGAGCCATACTGCAGGGCGGCGACAGGCGCCGGCTGATGCTGCCCTTATGATCTCCTGATCATCTCCTGATGTTGCCAAGCGATTGATCTTACTCAAAAAAAACCGCCGGCCCTCTTGAGAGCCGGCGGTCTCCCATGCAGGGCGTCGCTCCTACATGAACTTCAAGAGGATGCCGCCGTACTGTACGAAGAACGGTACGAAGACGAGCGACAGAATCGCTGACAGCTTGATCAGGATGTTGAGCGACGGGCCGGACGTATCCTTCAGCGGATCGCCCACCGTATCGCCAACCACCGCGGCTTTGTGATTTTCGGTGCCTTTGCCACCGAGATTACCGGCCTCAATGTACTTCTTGGCGTTGTCCCAGGCGCCGCCGGAGTTGGACGCCGAAATCGCGAGAACGCCGCCGGCGACCAGCGAGCCGGCCAGCAGTCCGGCCGTGGCCTGGATGCCGAACAGGAACCCGGTGACGAGCGGTGCACCCATGATGAGGATGCCGGGGGCAACCATTTCGCGAACGGCAGCCTGCGTCGAAATCGCGACGCACCTTTCGTAGTCGGGATCGCCGGTGCCTTCCATGATGCCCGGAATCTCGCGGAACTGGCGCCGCACTTCCTCGATCATCTTGAACGCGGCCGAGCCGACTGACTTCATCGTCATGGCCGTGAACAGCGCCGGCAGCACGGCACCGATAAAGAGGCCGCTGAAGACCATCGGGTCGAGCAGGTTGATCGAGCCGAGAAGATCCGAGGTCGGGTCCTGTTCTTTCAGCAGAATATCGGCACGGGTCAGGAACGCGGCGAACAGGGCGAGCGACGTCAGAATGGCAGCTCCGATCGCGAAGCCCTTGCCGATGGCGGCGGTCGTGTTACCGGCCGAGTCCAGGACGTCCGTGCGCTCGCGCACGTGTTCCGGCATGCCGGCCATCTCGGCGATCCCGCCGGCGTTGTCGGCCACCGGGCCGTAGGCGTCGATCGTTAGCGCGATGACCAGCGTGCCCAGCATGCCGAGCGAGGCAATGGCCACACCGTACATGCCGGCCAGCATCCACGGAATGTAGATGGCAAGGCCGATCGCGATATAGGGACCGACGGCGCTCTTGTAGCCGAGTGCCAGTCCGAAAATGATGTTCGTCGCGGTACCGGTCTTGGTGGACTCGGCCACTTCACGAACAGGGCCGTAGGCGTCCGACGTGTAGTACTCGGTCAGGAGGCCCACGACGAGGCCGGCGATCAGTCCGGTCAGGAAACACAGGTATACGCCGAGGGAGGTGTAGTCGACGCCGAGGATCGCGAATTCGGCCGGCACCAGCATGTCGGTCACGAAGTACATGACGACGGCCATAATCGTGCTCGATATGATCAGCATGCGCTTCAGCGCCGGGCCCACCTGGGCTTCGGTGTTGACGCGGACCATCAGAATCGTGAGCAGGCTGACCGGAATGCCGATCGCCGAAATGACGATCGGATACAAAAGCGCATCGACGTTGCCGGCGAAGGCAATGGCGCTGATGACCATGGCGGCGCAGGTGCTTTCCGCACAGGAGCCGAACAGGTCAGCGCCCATACCGGCGACGTCACCGACGTTGTCGCCAACGTTGTCAGCGATAACGGCCGGGTTGCGCGGATCGTCTTCCGGAATCCCAGCCTCGACCTTGCCAACGAGGTCGGCGCCAACATCGGCTGCTTTCGTAAAGATGCCGCCGCCCACGCGCGCGAACAGCGCAATGGAGGAACCGCCGAGACCGAAGCCGGCAATCACTTCCATCAAAACGTGCGATGGCAGATCGTCAGGGAGTACGTATTTGAGGCCGAGGTAGACCAGCAGCAGGCCGAGCGAGGCGAGGCTGACCAGCGCGAAGCCCATGACGGCGCCGGAGTGCAGCGCGATATTGAACGCGCTGGAGAGCGACTGGTTGGCTGAGACGGTCGTGCGAACGTTGCCGGCGGTCGCGATCTTCATGCCAATGTAGCCACTGGCGATCGAGATGATCGCGCCGAAAATGAACGCGACGGCCGTGTAGATGCCCTCATTGACGTTCTCGGTATGGTGATCATCGATCAGGAGGGCGATGACGATGCCGAACAGGACCATGAAGATGGTCATGAACTTGTATTCCTCCTTGAGGAACGCCATCGCTCCGGCAGCGATTGCCGAATGAATCTTGCGCAGTTTGCCGCGCGTGTCGGCATCTTCGACACCCATGTCGATCGCAACGCGGCTGACCGAGCGCGAGTAGTAAAAGGCCGCAGCGAGTCCCAAAAGGGACAGGGCCAGGATAATCGCAACTGACATACTGATTGTTACTCCATCATTGTCGTCCGGAGGAAGTGTGCGCGGCACAGAGCGCTCTCAGGTGCGATAGGCCGCACCTTGAGCTTGGAACGCGTTCGGGTTCTCCCCACAGAATGGAATCTGTCTTTTTGATGCTTGCCGACCGCGCGGTTTTTAGGGTTTTTAGTCCCCAGGCCGGATCGAAAGCGCGCGCATCATAGCACAAATTTGGTGCGCAGCCGGGGCTTGACCGAGACGTCCTTGAGCCTGGCAGTTTTCGGTAAACCCCTCGCATAGGGCGGGTAGTCCTCGCCCTTGATCAGCGGCTCGAGATAGCGCCGGCAGGCGGCCGTGATGCCGAAACCGTCCTTCGTGATGTAGCGCTTCGGCAGCATCTTTTCCTTGTTGGCGATGCGTGCGAGTGGTGCCGATTCGATCGTCCAGCGATACGGCGAATCCGACGTGCGTTTGATCACGGGCATGATGTCGCTCTTGCCGGCGACCGCAAATTTGACGGCGGACGCGCCGACCGCGTAGGCCTGTTTGACGTCGACGGCCGAAGCAATGTGGCGGGCGGAGCGCTGCAGGTAGTCCGCAATGGCATAGTGGTACTTGTAGCCGAGGTTTTGCCGGACGATATTCGCGACGACGGGCGCGACGCCGCCGAGCTGCGCATGGCCGAATGCATCGCGCGTCCCCTGGTCGGCCAGGAACCGCCCGTCCGGATAGGCTGCGCCTTCGCTCACGACGATGACGCAGTACTCATAGGCTTCGACGCATTGCTTCACGCGCTTGAGGAATTTCTTTTCGTCGAACGGCACCTCGGGCAGGAGGATAATGTGCGGCGCGTCGCCAGGATTCTTCCCGGCGAGCCCGCCCGCGGCCGCGATCCAGCCGGCGTGACGACCCATGACCTCGAGAATGAAGACCTTCGTGGAGGTCTTCGCCATCGACAGGACATCGAGCGCGGCCTCCTGCGTCGACACGGCGACGTACTTGGCGACCGAGCCGAAACCCGGGCAGTTGTCCGTAATCGGCAGGTCGTTGTCGACGGTTTTCGGGACGCCAAGGCAGGTTATCGGGTAGCCGAGCTTTTTCGAAAGCTGCGAGACCTTGTGCGCCGTATCCATCGAGTCGTTGCCGCCGTTGTAGAAGAAGTAACCGATGTCGTGGGCTTTGAAGACCTCGATCAGGCGCTCGTACTCGGCGCGGTTTTCCTCGAGGCTTTTGAGCTTGTAGCGCGCGGAGCCGAATGCGCCCCCGGGGGTGTACTTCAGCGCGGCGATCGTCGACGCCGACTCGCGGTTCGTGTCGATCATGTCTTCGGTCAGGGCCCCGATAATGCCGTTGCGGCCCGCATAGACGTTCGCGATGTGCTTCTTGTTTTTGCGTGCCGTTTCGATGACGCCCGCGGCGGTGGCATTGATAACGGCGGTTACTCCACCCGACTGGGCGTAAAAGGCATTCCTCGCAGGCATATGGCGCTACTCCCCTGGCAGACGATCGGTGAACGACGACGCGGGGAGCATAGCCGAAAGTCTATGCAGGGTCATCGCGCGTTTCGGGTACGCTCGGGACCGACTGCATTGACGCGCCCGGGCGGAGCCGGTAGCGTTCGTGCGCTCGCTTAGCCCCGCTCGGGCTCATCCAGGAAATCCAGAGGCTTTCATGCGAATCGTATTATTAGGTGCGCCGGGATCCGGCAAGGGAACCCAGGCCAAGAAACTCATGGCGGAACGCAATATTCCGCAGATCTCGACCGGTGACATGCTGCGCGCGGCCGTCGCCGAGGGCACGCGATTCGGCCAGAAGGCCAAGGCCATCATGGAACGCGGTGAACTCGTGCCGGACGACATCATGCTCGGCATTATCGCCGAACGACTGTCCGAACCCGATGCCGCAGACGGCTTCATCCTCGACGGATTCCCGCGGACCAGGCAGCAGGCGCTGGATCTCGAGGAACTGCTCGATCAGCTCGGCACACCGCTCGATGCCGCGATCCTGATGGACGTTGACTTCGACGTGCTCATGAAGCGGCTGACGGGCCGTCGCACCTGCTCGAAGACGGGCAAGATCCTCAACGTGCATTTCTCGCCGAAGGAAGAACTTGACGCCGTCGTGGAGGCTGGCGGTGAGCTCGTTCAGCGGGAAGACGACAGCGAGGAAACGATTGGTAACCGTCTCGACGTCTATCGAACTCAGACCGAGCCCCTGATTGCGTACTACGAGAAGCGTGGCCGGCTTAAAACGATCGACGCGGTCGGCTCGATCGACGAGGTGTATGGACGGCTGATCGAGGCCGTCGCTTAAGGCCTCAGAGCAGGGCCAGGAGCTCCTCGCCAACGAGTTCCCGCCGCCAGTCCCGGAATACACGGGACTTCCGATCGTTCTGCATGATTGCGGCCGAAAGCTCCTTCTTGGACGCGACAATTTCGTTCGCGAGGCCGAGCTCGCGCGCGACGCCCGCGACGATTTTCTGCATCTTTTTGAGTAGCGCCTTCTGCGCCTCGTCCGGTGCCTCTGGCGGGCGATACGCATTGTCGTCTTTCTCCGATCGAGAGACTATCTCGAGCAGCGTTTCGCCGAAGCGTTCTGCAACCCGAGGCGGCATCTCGGGGATGCTCTTCAGTGCCCGCTTCGACTCGGGCAGTTGATAGGCGATCTCGAGCAGGACGCTGTCCTTCAGGATCCACTGCCGCGGTTTGTTGCGCTGCGTCGCACGTTCTTCGCGCCAGGCAGCGAGCCGCTCGGCGGCGTTGCGTCGCCGGCCGCGAAAATTGCGAGCGCCTTTGAGTCGATCGATCGCCCGGGACGGCTCCATCGTGTACAGCGATGCGTCGAGCAACAGCGCCGAGTCGGCAATCGCCCAGTCGAGGCGCCCGAGCGTCGTGAGCTCCTCGACGAGCATGTCACGCGCCGGCAGCAGGTATTCGACGTCCTCGGCCGCGTATTCGAGCAGCGCATCGGGCAGCGGACGCGCCGCCCAGTTCGCGCGCGTGTGCGTCTTCGGTAGCTCGACATCGAACAGCTCCTTGACGAGGCCGGCATAGCCGAGCTGCGCGGGATGGCCGGCGAGGCCTGCCGCGATCTGCGTATCGAACAGCGCGCGCGGCATGATCGAATGCGACTGGTAGATCACCTCGATGTCCTGGCGGGCTGAGTGAACGACCCATTCCAGTTCAGCGAGCCGCTGCCAGAAGGCGGCCTGGTCGTCGTTGAGCAACGGGTCGATACACAGTAGCGCGTCCCCGGTTGCAATCTGCACGAGGCAGAGCTCAGCGAAGAACGTCTTCTCGCGCATGAATTCGGTATCGAGTCCCACGGCCTCGCCCGAGTTGAGGCTTGGCAGGGCGTCCCGCGATTCGGGGACGAGAGTGAACTGGCTCATCGAGCCCTCTGGTCATTCGGTTCGGCGAAGACTAACACGCCGCGCAATCGACAGTTTGCGTGGAGGGGATTTATGCGATCATGCGCCGGTCAGGAACCTCTGCACCACGCGTGTTTACTCTACTCAAGACTTTTCTCGATATTGCCGTGCTCAGGAAAGGGCCGGACGCCCTGCCGGCCTCGTGGCTCGTGTTCTACATTGCCGCTGGCCTCTGGCTCTCGGGCATCGTGTTCATGACGCTGGTCGTACCGGAAGCCACGCTCGTTGAAAGCGTTCCGGGCATTGCGGGCTGGGCCGCCTCGATGCTCCTCTTCGCGGTCGTGATCATCGTTGCCGGTCATGCACCGCGTCTCGTGCAGGCGCTTGCGGCCATCGCGGGCGCCGGTGCCGTCATCGTGTTCGCGCAAGTGACCGCAATGGCGCTGTTATCGAGCATCGGCGGTGTCCGTGCGGCAAACTTCGCGCTCGAGGTGCTGTTGCTCTGGGCCGTATTCGTCAAGGGCTACATCATCGCTTTGACGATCGGCATTCGTCCGATCTTCGGCGTCGGCATATCGCTCGTCGTTTACGTCGTCCGCGTGCTCGTTTCGTATTCCCTGTCGCCGGCGCCGGGCTGATGCACGTACATATTCTCGGTATCTCTGGAACGTTCATGGGTGGGGTGGCCGTGCTCGCGCGCGCCGCCGGCCATCGCGTGACGGGTAGCGATCAGAATGTCTATCCGCCAATGAGCACCCAGCTTGCCGAACTCGGTATCGATATTCACGAAGGTTACGACGCGGAGCAGTACTTCCCCGAGCCTGACTGCGTCGTCGTTGGTAATGCAATGAGTCGGGGCGTTCCGGCCGTCGAGGCGATGCTGAACCGCGAGTTGCGCTACCAGTCCGGCCCCGAGTGGCTTGCTGACAACGTCCTTCGCGGCAAACACGTGCTTGCCGTCGCCGGCACGCACGGTAAAACGACGACGTCGAGCCTCCTGGCGTGGATCCTCGAGGCGGCGGGCCTCGAGCCCGGCTTCCTTATCGGTGGTATCCCGGCCAACTTCGGTGTGTCGGCGCGATTCGGCGGTGGCAAGGTCTTCGTCGTCGAGGCAGACGAGTACGACACGGCGTTCTTCGACAAGCGTGCAAAGTTCGTCCACTACCGGCCTCGCACGCTCGTTCTCAACAACCTCGAGTTCGATCACGCGGATATCTACTCGGACCTCGATGCGATCCAGTGGCAGTTTCACCAGCTGATGCGGACCGTGCCGGGCGACGGGCGGGTCATCCGAAACGGCGACGACAGCAATCTCGACCGGACGATCGAGGCGGGGTGCTGGACGCCCGTCGAGACCTTCGCACTCGGCAAGAAAGGCGACTGGCGGGCCGAGTTTGTCGACAAGGGGCAGCGCCACGTGCGATTCCAGTCACCCGCGGGCGCCAAGGCAGACGTCCGCTGGACGCTGTCGGGATCGCACAATCTCGAGAATGCCGTCGCGGCGGTTGCGGCGGCGTGTCACGCCGGTGTGGGCTTCGAGAAGGCCGTGGCCGCGCTGGCGACATTCGCGGGCGTCAAGCGACGACTCGAGCGCACGGCGACCGTCGGCGATGTGGCGATTTACGACGACTTCGCACATCACCCGACGGCAATTCGGCGCACGCTGGAAGGATTGTCGCGGCTCGCACCCGGCAAGCGCGTGATCGTGGCGCTCGAGCCACGCTCCAATACAATGAAGCTCGGTCACCACAACGCGACGCTGGCTGACTCGCTCGAGTTGGCCGATCGCGTCTATCTCTACACGCCGCCCGACATGAGCGATGCGCTTCGAGAGGCGTTGGCGCCGCTGGGTGACCGGCTTGTGCTCGAAGGCGACTACGACCAGCTCGTCAATCGGCTGGCGCCCGAGCTCGAAGCCGGCGACACGGTCGTTTTCATGAGCAACGGCGGTTTCGGCGGTGCCCGCCAGACCCTGACGGCACTCCTCAAGCGCCTGCGCAGCGAGTAGGGCCCGTATAATCGAGCGTATGGCAGACATCAAGGTTCCACTGTTTCCTCTCAATGTCGTTCTGTTCCCGGGCGGACCGCTACCGCTCAGGATTTTCGAGTCGCGCTACATCGACATGATCAGCGAGCGAATGCGTAGCGACGGACCGTTCGGCGTGCTGCTGATTCACGAGGGCAAGGAGGCCGGCGGCGCTGCGTCCACCTGGGATATCGGCACGCTCGCGACGATTACGGACTTCTATCAGGGCAGCGACGGCCTGCTGGGGGTGACGGCAATTGGCGGCCAGCGTTTTCGGCTGCTCGCAGCCGAGCGGGCGGCGGACGGCCTCAATATCGGGACGATCGAACTGATCGACGACGAACCCGAGGTGCCGATGCCGGATGAGTACCAGCCCCTCGCGGACATTCTCGACGGCGTGCTCGATGATCTCGGCAAGCTCTACGAAAGCCTGCCGCGCAGGCTCGACAGCGCGGGTTGGGTTGCGAACCGCTTCCTCGAGATTCTGCCGATTCGCCTTGAAGAGAAGCAGCAGCTACTGGACGACAACGATGCGCTGGCGCGCCTCGCGCTGGTCCGGGAGGTGTTGAACAACGTCCGCCCGGCGGCGCCCGACGCCGACGACGACCCTACAGAGTCGTCATGACTTTTTCTGCGGCGGCCAGGGTCTGATCGATCTCGGCATCGCCGTGGGCGGCGGACACGAAGCCCGCTTCGAACGCGGACGGCGCCAGGTAGATCCCTTCGTCGAGCATACCGTGGAAGAAGCGGCGGAAGCGTTCGATATCCGCGTTGGCGACCTGTTCGAAGGTCCTGACCTCGGACGCATCCGTAAACACGAACCCGAACATGCCACCCGCCTGCTCGACCGCGAGCGGAACGTTATTCTCCTCGGCAATCGCCTTGAGTCCGTCGACAAGGCGGCGCGTCGTGGTCGCGAGCGCCGAGTAGAAGCCGGGTACGTCGAGCAATTCGAGTGTCTTGAGGCCTGCCGCCATCGCGACGGGGTTCCCCGATAGCGTGCCGGCCTGGTACACAGGGCCGTCCGGCGCGAGCGACGCCATGATCTCGGCCTTGCCGCCGAATCCTGCGGCCGGCATGCCGCCGCCGACGATCTTGCCGAGTGTCGTCAGGTCGGGTGCAATGCCGTAGATCTCCTGGGCACCACCTTTCGCAACGCGAAAACCCGTCATGACCTCATCGAAGATCAGCACGGCGCCGGCCTTGCTGCATTCTTCTCGCAGCGTTTCGAGAAAGCCCGGTACCGGCGGTACGAAATTCATGTTGCCGGCGATTGGCTCGACGATGACGCAGGCGATTTCATCGCCCAGTTCTTCGAAAGCCGCACGGACGCCGTCGCTATCGTTGAAGGTCAGCGTGACCGTATGCTCGGCCAGGCCGCCAGGCACGCCAGGCGAACTTGGCACGCCAAGCGTCAGGGCGCCCGAGCCGGCCTTGATCAGCAGCGAATCGGAGTGCCCGTGATAGCAGCCTTCGAACTTGATGATCTTGTCGCGTCCCGTGTGCCCGCGCGCAAGCCGGATTGCGCTCATTGTCGCCTCGGTCCCCGAGCTCACCATGCGGATCCTCTCGATCGACGGCATTAGCGATTCGATCTTCCTCGCAATGTGTGTTTCGAGCACGCAGGGCGCGCCGAAACTCAGACCGTTTGCCGCGGTTTCATTGACGGCCTTTATGACGTCGGGGTGCGTATGGCCGTGGATCATCGGGCCCCAGGAGCCGATATAGTCGATTAGCCGGCGACCGTCCTCGGTCTCGATCCAGGCGCCATGCGCTTTCTTGAAAAAGACGGGCTCGCCGCCGACTCCGGCGAACGCGCGGACCGGCGAATTGACACCGCCGGCGATGACGGCGCGGGCATCCGAAAAAAGACTCATACGAAAACTCCAGGGGGGTCGGATTCGCCAGCGCTGTATACGCAGGCGTCTAAAAGAAAGGTTAGGGAATCGAGAGGCCGCGGCGCAAGACTAGTTGAGCGGTACCTCGGAATCGGTCGACAGCTGCCTGATATCGAGCCCTCTGGCCTTGAGCTTTTGCGGCAGGCCGTCCTGGCCGACGAGATGCAGCGCGCCCACGACGACGAGGATGTCGTCATCCGCTTCGAACAGCGGCTCGATCTGCGCGAGCCAGCGTTCATTTCGCTCGCGGACGATAACCCGGTAGAGCTCCGGCGAGTTTTCGAATTCGCTCATCATGGTGGCTTCCAGCGCGTCGACGTCGCCCGTCTTCCAGGCTGCGATCATCTCCTCCATGAGTGGGCCAGCATCGGCGCCAGCGTTGAGCGTTTCGAGTAGCCAGTCGCGCTGCGTGTCCGGCGAGAGTCCGTCGAGAAATCCGAGCTGCTGCTCGAAGGTCTCGAGGCCACTGATGTCCTTGCTGTCGTTCCTGGCCCGCGTGAGCAGGTTGATCTCGATGCCGAACACTGCGCTGAAACCCAGGCGCGTCAGGATAAGATCCTGGATCGTCATCGCCGCGAGCCAGGGCTCGGTCTGGGCGAGCATGTCGATCGGGATGTCGAGCTTCAGCGCAGCGGATTGGGCCATGCCAAAGTCGCGGGGGCCGAGCACGGACTCGAGCGTCGTGCCTGCCGGCAGCACGCCGAGCCGGTTGATGGCGCCCTGGGACGCGACCGGATCGAGATCGTCCATGTCAATCTCCATGACGATCGACTCGGCATCGGCGTAGGCGCGATCGAAAACGTCGGGCAACGGATAATCGCTCTGGCGCAGGAGGTGTACCGAGCCGAGCAGGTACACCTGGTTCGTCTTGCCCTGGACCATCCACATCGTGACGGGCGTGCCGGTCTCGGCCGCGGCGAGCGCCGGCAACCATAGCGCGGCAATCAGGAACAGTGCTCTACGCATTCTCGACCCAGACGAGTTCTGTCGTGAAGCGGCCATCGCTGTCGAACTCGAGGCGGCGGTAGGCGGGTGGCTGGTCATCGACGGCGAATTCCCTCGCTCCTGGCAAGAACTGGCGTGTGGTCGACGGCGTGCCAAGGATGCGAAGCATCTCGTCACGATTGTCGTATGCCTGGTGGACATGTCCGAAGACAATGAGTTTCACGCGAGGGTAGCCTCGCACGAGCTCGAGAAACGCGTCGCGGTCGTCCAGACCGACGCCGTCGAGCCAAACGCTGCCGAGATCGACGGGCGGGTGGTGAAGGAAAATCGCAACGGGCGCGTCGCCCCCGGCGAGGAGCCTGTCCAGCCGCGCGAGTTCGGTTTCGCCGATCCGGCCGCTTGCGCGCCCCGGGTCCTGGCTGTCTATCCCGATGAGCTGCCAGCCCGCGCGTTCAAGGCTGCCGCAGTGCACGTAGTCGCCGAGCTCCTGTGCAACGAGCTCCGGCACGTCGTGATTGCCCGGAACGAGCTGAACGGGCAGATTCATTGCGTCGATAATCTCCCTTAAGTTCCGGTAGGCGCCTCGCGAATCGTCCTGGACGAGGTCGCCGGTCAGGTAGACGAGGTCGGCCGTCCAGCCGCTCGCGTCGTAATGAGCGACCGCATCACTCAGCGTGTCAAAGCTGTTCCGATCGCGGAGCACGCCCGCCCGATCGGCAAACAGGTGCGGATCGGTCAGCTGCAGCACCCTGAGTGTTTCGGTCAATGCGATCGGCCCTCAATCCTGGTTGGCGCCATGATAGCGAGCCATCGGGCGGCCGTCACAAAAAAGGCCCGCGTCGTAGCGGGCCTTTTGAGTAGCGAGCCGTCGGCGCGCTTAGTAGCGGTAGTGCTCCGGCTTGTACGGGCCTTCGACTTCGACGCCGATGTACTCGGCCTGGGCCGTCGTCAAGTCCGTGAGCTTCGCGCCAATGCGATCGAGGTGCAGGCGTGCAACCTTCTCATCGAGGTGCTTCGGCAGCACGTACACTTCGTTCTTGTACGCGTCACCGTTCTGCCAGAGTTCGATCTGCGCGAGCACCTGGTTCGTGAACGAGTTCGACATGACGAAGCTCGGGTGACCCGTTGCGCAGCCCAGGTTCACGAGGCGGCCTTCTGCCAGCAAGATGATGCGATTGCCGTCCTTGAAGATGACGTGATCGACCTGCGGCTTGATGTTCTCCCACTCGAATTGGCGCAGATAGGCAACGTCAATCTCATTGTCGAAGTGACCAATGTTGCAGACGATGGCCTGGTTCTTCATGCGCTCCATCTGCGGGCCCGTCACGATGTGATAGTTGCCCGTCGCCGTCACGAGAATGTCGATGTCTTCGATGACGTCGTCGAGACGCACGACGCGGTAACCTTCCATCGCCGCCTGCAGGGCGCAGATCGGATCAACCTCGGTGACCCAGACGGTCGCGCCGAGGCCGCGCAGTGACGCGGCGCTGCCTTTGCCAACGTCGCCGAAGCCGCAGACGACCGCCACCTTGCCCGCGATCATTACGTCCGTCGCGCGCTTGATGCTGTCGACGAGCGATTCGCGGCAACCGTAAAGATTGTCGAACTTCGATTTCGTGACCGAGTCGTTGACGTTGAACGCCGGGCACTTGAGCGAGCCTTCCGCCATCATTTCATAAAGGCGTTTGACGCCCGTCGTCGTTTCTTCCGACAGGCCCTTGATCTCTTTCATGATCTCCGGGTGCTTGTCGTGCAGGACGCCCGTCAGATCACCGCCGTCATCGAGAATCATGTTTGGCGTCCAGCCGTCAGGCCCCGTGATCGTCTGGTCGACGCACCACCAGTATTCCTCTTCGGTCTCGCCTTTCCACGCGAAGACGGGAATGCCCGCCGCGGCAATCGCGGCGGCGGCGTGATCCTGCGTCGAGAAGATATTGCAGGACGACCAGCGAACTTCGGCGCCGAGCTCAACGAGCGTCTCGATCAAGAGCGCCGTTTGAATCGTCATGTGCAGGCAGCCTGCGATGCGTGCGCCCTTGAGCGGTTGCTCCTTGCCGTACTCCTCGCGCAAAGCCATCAGGCCGGGCATCTCGGTTTCGGCGATCGCGATTTCCTTGCGGCCGAAATCGGCGAGCGAAATATCGGCGACCTTGTAGTCCTCAGTCGCCAGAACTGCGGGTTCGGTGCTCATCGATGAGTCTCCAGTAAGTGTAGGTATCAGGTATCAGGCCGCAGCGGCGCCACGTAGCGCCTCTGCCTTGTCGGTTCGTTCCCAGCTAAGGTCGACGTCTTCGCGCCCGAAGTGTCCGTACGCTGCGGTCGGCTTGTAGATTGGCCGGAGCAGGTCCAGCATCTCGAGGATGCCGTAGGGCGTGAGATCGAAATGGTCACGGATCAGCTTGGTCAGTTCGGCGTCGCTCACGGAGCCGGTTCCGAAGGTGTGCACGCTGATCGACGTCGGCTCCGCGACGCCAATGGCGTATGAGAGCTGGATCTCGCAGCGTTCGGCAAGGCCGGCCGCCACGATGTTCTTCGCGACGTAGCGCGCCGCGTAGGCCGCGGAGCGGTCGACCTTGGACGGGTCCTTGCCCGAGAAAGCGCCGCCGCCGTGATGCGCAGCGCCGCCGTACGTATCGACGATGATCTTGCGCCCGGTCAGCCCGCAGTCACCCATGGGTCCGCCGATCTCGAACCGACCGGTCGGGTTGATGTGGTACTTCGTATCGCTCGTCAGCCAGTCGGCCGGCAGCACGGGCTTGATGATTTCTTCCATGACGCCTTCGCGCAGTTCGTCCATCGAGACGTCGGCGTGGTGCTGGCTCGACAGAACGACGGCGTCAATGGCGACGGGTTTGTGCTGCTCGTAAACGAAGGTCACCTGGCTCTTGGCATCGGGGCGCAGGAACGGCAGCGTACCTTCTTTGCGCACCTTGGCCTGGCGCCTGACGAGCTCGTGCGAGAACGTAATCGGCGCGGGCATCAGGACGTCCGTTTCGTTGCACGCGTAGCCAAACATGAGGCCCTGGTCACCGGCGCCCTGTGCTTTCTTCGAATCGCGGTCCACACCCTGCGCGATGTCCGGGGACTGTTTGCCGATCGCGTTGAGCACGGCACAGCTGTGGCCGTCGAATCCCATGTCGGAATCGTCATAGCCGATATCGATGACGGTGTTGCGCACGAGCTCCTCGAAGTCGACCCAGGCCGACGTCGTGATCTCTCCCGCGACGATAACCATGCCGGTTTTGACCATCGTTTCGCAGGCTACGCGCGCTTCGATGTCCTCGGCGAGGATCGCATCGAGAATCGCGTCGGAGATCTGGTCGGCAATTTTGTCGGGATGACCCTCGGATACCGACTCCGAGGTGAACAGGTACGAATCAGTCATGTTGGAATTTTTCGCGGAAATGAAAAGGACAAGCGCGCCATTGTATCGCAATCGCGGCCGGGGGAACCATGTCCGGGACCGCCGATGCATTTCGTTACGAACGGCCGGGGTCCGGGCGGCTTGCGGCAGTACCGAAAAAACCCGAAAATGCGCGGCTCCTGAAGCGTCCCCCGGATCAGGGCGCGCTACGACGCAAAACGGACACAAGACGGGGCTCGACGACCCCGCGACACAGATCACCTTAAGGGCGACAATGTCAGAACCTCAAGCTGCTGCCGGCCAGCCAAGCCGGCGCCACCTCGCGAACGCCGTTCGCGCTCTCAGCATGGATGCCGTCCAGGCAGCCAATTCCGGGCACCCCGGTGCGCCAATGGGCATGGCCGACATTGCCGAAGTCCTCTGGCGCGACTACCTGAAGCACAACCCGGGCAATCCCGAGTGGCACGACCGCGATCGCTTCGTGCTGTCGAACGGCCACGGCTCGATGCTGCTATACAGCTTGTTGCACCTGACCGGTTACCCGCTGTCGATGGACGAGATCCGGAATTTCAGGCAGTTCGGTTATCGCACGGCCGGGCACCCGGAGTACGAGCACGATCTCGGCATCGAGACGACGACGGGGCCGCTGGGGCAGGGCATTACCAACGCCGTGGGCATGGCGATCGCCGAGAAGGTGCTGGCCGCCGAGTTCAATCGCGACGGCCATGCGATCGTCGATCACAGGACCTGGGCCTTCCTCGGGGACGGCTGTCTTATGGAAGGCATATCGCACGAAGCCTGTTCGCTGGCGGGAACGCTCAAACTCGGGAAGCTGATCGCGTTCTACGACGACAACAACATTTCGATCGACGGTGAGGTGGACGGCTGGTTCACGGACGATACGCCGGCGCGATTCGAGGCCTACGGCTGGCACGTCGTGCGGGCCGTCGATGGCCACGATTCGGCCGCGATCGCGGCCGCGATCGACGAGGCCCTGGCCAATAGCGACCAGCCCACCCTGATCTGCTGCAAGACCGTGATCGGCTTCGGCGCGCCGAACAAGCAGGGTACGGCGTCGACACATGGCTCGCCCCTTGGCGACGACGAGGTTGCGGCGGCCCGGGCGGAACTGGGCTGGAGTGCGGCGCCCTTCGACGTGCCTGCCGCGCGGACGTCGGCAGGCACGTC
>JAAUXX010001904.1_pt1 | contig 17482 bp, 10 predicted proteins | sample 7278111 | NCBI WGS metagenome assembly JAAUXX01 (sample SAMN14350116, study PRJNA611818) | marine sediment metagenome | isolation source: surface marine sediment (1.8m) | place: French Polynesia: Moorea | collected 2018-08
GTTTGGCTGGAAGAGGGAGATGGAGCTTGGCGTGGCGCTTGCCGGACCTTGCGACCGGCACACATTGGAACCTCTTAGCGGCTAAAACGAAGGCAGGCACCTTGCAAGCGCCATGACAGGCGACAGCGCGGCATTATTCCCTATGCAGACTGAGGCACGAAGACTGCCCGGAGCGACGTAGGAGTGGAGGCCACACTTTCAGAGGGCACAAGGCCAGATCAAAAAATAACGCCTCAAGCACTTTTACTGCACTTATTAATTCTGTTGCTCCAAACTAGCATCCATGCTACAAACTAACGACTTAAGAACAGATTGTTTAGCATTAGCAAGTTTCTGATTGTCAGTTTTTGAATGTTTTACTAGTGATAAAATTAGTTCCCAATCGTCTAAGCCTTCCAACCAAATTAAACTGTGATTTCTCACTTTTACAGTAACTCCATGAGTTTTATCAAATGGGTTTAGATTTTCTTCTGTTCCGTCATGTAATTCAAAGACAAAAATATCATCTTCGTATAAACAAAAAACCAACTCCGGATCAGAGTCCTTTCTAAACCATTCAACAGCGCCCCTATCGGTAAGTTTTTTTAGGTTATATAAAAACCTGTTTTGCAATTTCTTCGATTCTTCAAACTTCATAGTATTTTTCTAATGAGTATTACGTAGGTTATGGCCGCGTAGATTTTCAATCTCTAAACGGTATTCTTTATTGCGGTGAAATGTTTCCTGTTTTAATGTGCTAATTGTTCCGGTAGCCATTACACCACCAGATCCCGGAACAGTATTTAGACGCTGACTTATAATTATAATAGAGCTTCCTAGCCAATCATCCAATACCTCAGGAAACCATGGCGCTTCAAAGTCTTTTGTCAAACGCAACTGGTTCAGTGCACTTTGCATCTGTCTTACTGTTACCCCTTTTCGCGGGAAATTTTCACGGGTAACTCCGTAGGTTTCAGCACTGCCTTGTTGAAGCTGCAACCTCATTTGATTCAATCCGCCGCATTCTTCCTCATCTTGCTGACCTTGCGGTAAATTAACACCCATCGTCGATTCAACGACTTGAGACAGACAACGAATACCAGCACCGGCACTCGATCCATTAAATGTTGTTCCACCAAAAAAATGAGAAAACGATGTGGTTGCTAGCAGCACACCATTTACTTGTATATTTTGAGCAGCGCTAAGCTGCGTCATTGTAAATAGTCCAGTAGGATCGATTCCATTCGCCGGATCAGCGTTCATCCCCAAATATTTATTCAAAGCAATAGGGTTAACTACATCTCCTTGCCACACATCCATACGATCGAAGCGATTAATGGTATAGTCATACCAACGATCCCTAAGATAGTAGCGATCCTGACTGCTATCGTAAGATTCTCCTTGATATAAATAATCATTTGCCGTTGTTTCGCTCTGATTCTGAATTTCACCAAAGGCCGCATAATTGTAAGTGTTAATAATGTTACCGAGTCCATCACTCAAGGCCCGGGTTGATCCAAGCGCGTCGTAATGAAACAGACTGGTATCACCATCTCGCGTCTGACTAATCAGATCTAATCCATGCAGGTAGCTTGTTGCTAAATTTCCATCCACAACTTCCTGCAGCACTTGGGCATATTGCCGATTCTCATCCACAATGTATTCCGTGGTGATGCCATTTTCTGTTTTGCTTGTACGGATACCATTGTGGTTATAGGTGTAGCTTGTTGTACTGCCATCTCTGGTGAGCGACGTTAAACGGTTGCGACCATCATAAAGATAGCTAGTAATATTGCCATCCAGCACTTCACTAATCGTATTCCCATTATCGTCATAACTGAAAATCGTACCGCCAGTTTGCGTAAGCCTATCATTATTATCATAAGTATAAGCAGTACTCACGCCATCAATCGTTTCATAAATCCTGTTTCCGGCCCAGTCGTACTGATAATCTGCTACGTAACTGGCAGCACTTCTTTCCGCTTCACTTAAACAACTATCGATAATGGTTTGGCTGGCATCAAAGGTTGTCTCTTGCGTTAATCGGTAGAGCGCGTCATAACAATAGGCCGTGGTTCTGCCTGTGTGATCTTGAATCACCGTTCGTCGGCCTGTGGCATCGAGCAAGTAGTTAAAATGCAGCAAGGTTTGATTGGTGTCATCGCGTACAAAGACATCGGTTAATTGGTTAACGCTATTGTAGTCATAATCGATAGTTAAACCATTCCAATAGGCGACAGTATCCAGGTTACCCACAGGATCGTAGGTGTATGCCGTGACTTCGCTTGGGTTCAGCATGTTTGTCGCGATGTTTAAGCGGTTGAGATCATCAAAGCTGAATTGATGATGCGTTTCCAAGGTGGCATTTCTGGTAGCTTGAACGGAGGTTCTATTCCCCGCGGCGTCATAGCTGTACTCAACGTGGACGCCATTGGGTTTTATTTCACGGATGAGGCGATCTCGTGAATCGTAAAAATATTCCTTGGTGCCATTTTGGTCCGTGACGGTTTGCACTTGGTCATTAGGATAATAGGTGGTGACTTCGTTGGTGTTGTCTTTGCTGTACTGCTTTGAGATCAGTCTACCCATGATGTCATAAGCCATGGTGATAGTGTCACCATTAAAATCTGTGTGAACGGTGGTTCTGGGACTGGCGGTGGCAGTGCAGAGAATGCCTTCGGTTGGCTGGCAACCCTGGCCATCGGTGTAAACGAAGGATTCTTGTTGTCCTTCCGGTAGCGTTCTCGTTAACACTCTTCCATGCACGTCGTATGTCCTGCGCGTCGTGTTGCCATTGGCATCCGTCTGGGTCAGCCGGTTGCCGGCCTGGTCGTAAGTGGTGGTGGTGGCCGGCACGGGCACGCCGGCGATGTTGACCTCGGGCGTGACCGCGGTGAGACGGCCGAGGGCGTCGTAGCCGAAGCGGGTGGCGCGGTTTTCCTGGTCGATGTGGCGGGTGCGGGTGCCCATCGGGTCGAAGCGCTCGTGCATGGCGGTGCCGTTGGGGTAGCGCACTTCGATGCGCTGATCGAGTGCGTTCAGGATGTAGGTGGTGGTGCGGCCGAGGGCGTCGGTTTCGCTGGCGAGCTCGCCGTTGGGGTAATAGGTGAAGGTGTGTTCTTGCGTGGTGCCGTCGATATGGCGAATAACCCGCGTGCGCCTGCCCGCCAGGTCGTGGTCGTATTCGGTGAGGTGGCGGTGTTCGTCATATTCGGCGATCACCCAGCCCTGGGCGCTGTAGCGGGTTTCGGTGAAGGTGTTGTCCGCGTCGTTGTGCACCCGCCACAGACGGCCGGCGTCGTCGTATTGGTGGCGCGTGGTGTGGCCGCGACGGTCGGTGACGGTTTCCAATAGGCCTTCGGCGCTGTAGGTGCGCTGCTCGGTGCTGCCGTCGGGGTAGGTGGTGCGGGTCAGGCGGCCGTAGGCGTCGTGGTCCAGGACGGTCCAGTTGCCGAAGCGGTCGCGCTGGCGGGCCACGTGGCCGGCCAGATCGTAGTCGGTTTGGGTGTAGGTGCCGTCCGGGTGGGTGGTGCGGATGAGGCGGTCGCGGGCGTCGTACGCGTAAGTCGTGACCTCGTTGATGAGGTTGCCATCGACGGTGCGCTCGCGGGTTTCGGTGGTGACGTTGTTGTTGGCATCGTAGGTGGTGGTGACGGTGCCGGTGACCGGGTTGGACTCAGTGTGTTTTTGGCCGGCGGCGGAACCGCTGGTGTCGTAGGTGATGGTGGTGGTGAGGCCGCGTAAATCGGTGGTGGCGCTGACCAGGCCCTGGGCGTTGATGGCGTTGGTGGCGCTGGGTTGCTGGGTTTCGCCGGTGTCGGGATCGGTCAACGGGGGGGAATCCACGCCGGTCAGATTGCCCACGACATCGTAAGTCAGGGTATAGGTGTGGCCCCGTTCGTCGGTGATGGCGCCTTCCTGACCGCGGCGGTTGTAGTTGCCGTAGAACACACTCTGGCCTTCGGGGTTGCGCGCTTCGAGCACGTCGTTGCTGGCGTTGTGGCGGGTGGTCCAGGTGCTGGCGCCGATGGTACGGGTTGCCTGGTTGTCGTTGGCGTCGTAGGTGTAGGTGGTGACGATGTCGGCAGGGTAGTTGCCGTCGGTGATGAGGGTGATTTCTTCGCGCACGTTGCCGCGCGCGTCATAGTGGAACATGGTGCTGCGACCGTCGCGGTCGGTGACCAGGGAGGTGCGCGCGTCGATAGTGTGGTCGAAGTGTTTGGTGTTGCCGTGTTGGTCTTCCTGCCCGATCAGGCGACCGTGGTCGTCGTAGAGGTTGCGGATCACGCGGCGGTGGCGGGGGTCGAGGATGTCGAGTAGGCCGTGGTTGTCGTTGTAGGTGTAGTGTGTTTCCGAGGTGTCCCGGTCGATGACGCGCATAAGGTCGGCGTTGGCATCCCGCTCGTACACCAGGCGTTGACCGCTGGGGTCCACCACCGCGGTGATCAGGCCGGCGGCATTGCGCTCGAAGGTCACGGATTTGCCCGTGGAGTGGAAGATACCCTCGTCGCGGTAAGTCAGGGTGTGGCCATTCGGGTCGTCGATGGTCTCTATGCCAAGGTGCTGATCCAGGGTGTAGCGGTAGCCCGCGCGGGTGGTCAGGCGGTAGCGATCGGGATCGATCGGGGCGTTGTCACCCGGGATTTCGATATGGTCGTCCACGAGACGACCGCCCTCGCCATCGACGGCGACCAGGGTGGATTGGGTATCGCCCGCGGCGGTGAACACGAGATCGACATCGCGGATGGGCGTCCCCACATTGCATTGGGGATCGGCGGACACGGCAAACCGTTCGACATCGCCGTTCGGCAGGGTCACCGCCACCGTGGGGGCACCCATCGGTTCGACACAGTAGTTGATCAACACCCCGAGCGGCCCGGTGGGGTATTCGTTGAGCGCCCAGCCCTCACCGGGAATGCGCGATTCTTCAAGGCGGACGTTCTGATAGTCGAGGGACCAGCCGTACCCCATATCCAGCAGTTCGTGTCGGCGGCGGCTGTCGTAGGTGCGATTGACTTCGATGGGAATCCCCACAAGGGGCACCATCAGATCTTGCACGGTGAAGGCGACGTGGCCCACCTTGAGGTCACCGTCGACCATCACATTCACCGAACGCAACGCGCGTTGACCGCTTTGATCCACGGCTTCCAGGCGCAGTTCGTAGAGCCCGTTGACTAACATCGATGGGTCCAGCGTGCCGAGTGGTTGGTTGGCCATGCTGGTGTTGCCACTGGCAAACACATGGTAGGTGGATTCACTTTGGCGGCGATAGCTGAGTTCGTAGTACGCCAGATTGTCATCGCTGGCGGTGCCCAGGATGGCGACGATGTCGGATACGCCATCGCCCGAGGCGGGGCTGGTGATGTCGGCGATGGGGCCGGTGGTGTCATTGGGGTCGCGGACAAAGAAGGTTTCGGTGATCGTCACGGGCTCGCGGCCGTCGTCGATCGTGACCGCAAGGGTGTGGGCGCCTAGGCCTTGCGCATCGATAGTCGCCCGGTGCTGGGCGTCCAGTGCCAGCGGAGCGCCGTCAAGCGTCGCTTCGACGGTCGCGGCGCTAATGAGGTTGGCGACCAGAACCTCCAAGGACACACTCTCCCCTTCGTCCACCGCGGAGGGGCTCAGCACAATCTCGGCGGCAAGGGCGGGTGCGACTTGCAATACCTCGACTATAAACGTCTGCTCGGTATAGGATTGCCCATCGCTGACTCTCACGGTCACTTGTGCCTGGCCGACATTGTTGATCGTCGGTGACCAGTGGACGGTTCCGGTCTGAGCATCGATGGTCATCCCTTCCGGTGGCAAGACCAAGCGGTACGTCAATATATCGCTGTCGCCATCGACAGCCAGCACGTCATAACGATAGGCAACATTGGCGGCGGTCGTGGCATGGGGCAGGCTGGTAATCACGGGAATTTAATTACCTGAATCCGAGAGTGTGTAACTTTGTTCTGTATGGTGATTAACACTGTCCGATACCTGAACGGTAACCCGTTTAGTGCCTGTCACATCAAGGGCCGGGTGCCAGCGTATGTTGCCCGCGCTGTCAATCTGCATGCCATGGGGCGCGGCCGTCAAGCGATAGGTCAGCGGATCGTTGTCGGGGTCTTGGGCGAGCACTTGATAGTGGTAGCGGCTGCCGGGCACCATCTCGCGCACCGGTGTGCTGATAATGGCGGGCATGCCATTGGCGATGTCGTTCACGCGGATCACGTAGCGGTAGGTGGCAAAACCGCCGCGTCGATCGTAGACCTGCACCGTCACCGGGTGGTTTTGGGTTTGGGTAAAGGGCACATGCCACCAGACCTCGCCGGTGTCTCTGTCGATGGCCATGGCGTCCGGCCCCTCGAGCAGGCGAAAGACCGCTGCTGCGCCATCGGGATCGTCGACATCGAAGTCGAAATAGTAGTGTTGCATTTGATGGGTTGTCAGGGGCGGGGTATTGGCGTCAAGCGACGGTGCGATATTGGTTTCGCTGGGTTCCAGTACACCCAGTAAATAGGATTGCTCGGCGGTGCCCGAACGATTGTCGTCCACTTGGATGGTCACCCTATGGGCATCGCCTGAAACGCTCGGGGTCCAACGGATTAACCCCGAGTTCTCATCAATCGACATTCCCTCAGGCGATGCAAGCAAACGGTAGGTCAAGGCATCGCCATCGGCATCCGATGCCGCAACCGGGTATTGATAGAGAACGCCACGGGTGGCGACATACGCGGGCTGGGAGGTAATGTGCGGGCGCCGATGCACCTGGACATTGAAGGTTTGTTGCGCGTATGCGCCCTGCAAATCGGTAAATCGAATGGTCGTGGTGACGGATTGGCCCACCTCCTCATCGCGCGGAATCCACAGGTACTGATTGCCGCCCAATAAAAAGTGCGCATCGAAGGGGCCGGCGATGATTTCGTTGACTAGGTTATCCCCAATATCGGGGTCGGCGGCCATAGCGGTGTAGGCATAGGGTTCGCCAACCAGGGCGTATGCCGGCGCGACGCTGGTGAGGGTTGGGGCCTCATTCACATCGACCACTCTGACGCCAAAACGCTGTTCGCTGAAGGCGCGGTGGCTGTCTTCCACCCGCACATTCATCAGCGGCAGGCGCGCGGTGTTATTGCCTTCGTTGCACTCGGGGACGGTCACCCGATCGGGGTCGATCCGGGCCTGCAGCAAGGTCAAGGCGGGGTCGAGTTCGCTGGGAAAAAAGTCCAGCGTGATGGCTTCGCCGGGCGCGAGGGCGGGGATCGTTTGGCGGCGCAGGGTCAGGCCGGCGACAAATGCCTGGTCGCCGTCCAGGTGACCCGCTTGCAGCACCAGGGAGGTCGCTGTCAACGAGGGGGCGGCGCCGCGATTGATGACGGTAACGCCAATGTGGTCCGTGGCGGCAAAGCCGTCGTCAAAGTCAATCGCCGTGACGATCAGGTCGGGATGCGGCACGCGGTCGGCGAGACGCGCGCGGTAGTGGACCCCGTCTTGCGAGTGGGCAAAATAGCCGATGCGACCGCGCGGATAGGTGTCGTCATGGATCTGGATGATGTCGAGTAAGCGGTCGGCATCGGCGTTGTACAAAAATATGGTGGCGTTGCCCGGGGTGAGATCCAGGTAGGCGGTGTAGTTGACGTTGTAGTCCCAACGCACACCGGGGTCGGCATTTTGGTAGTGAATAATATCCGTGGCGTGTTCGCCGCCATAGCGCGGTTGCGGGGTGTTGATTTCGCGCACGCGCAGATAGGCGCTATTGGGGCCGGCACTGCGCTGCCATTCCAGCCGGTACATGTGCGCCATGTCCTGCAAACCCCAGGCAAACCCGATGATGTCGTCGTCATTGCCTTCGACGCGCAGGTTGAATTCGATCGCCGCGTCGGATATGTCAAGATCGGACGCGTAGACGGAGGGGTCGCCATTGCCCTCGGTCACAATGGTGAGCCCGCCTTGGCGCACCAACCAGTCTTGCTGGCCATTGTGGCTGCCGTCATCGCGATAGTATTGCCAGTTGGCGGCGTTAAGGTAGGGCGTGGCGTTTGCCGTCGGGGCATAACACTGCGGGTCGACGGTGGTGGTGTACACGGGGATGTTGTCTGCGGGCTGCCAGGCGAAGGCGCCGCTTTGGGCGTCGATTGAGGTGTTGTGCGCGTAGCCTGTGGTCAGGTAGCGCAGCGCTTCGCCGGCATTCGGATGGGTGGCCTCCAGGTCGTAGGTGAAGGTGAGGTGCTCGTCGATAAGGGTGGCGGGGGTCGTGGTGATGGCGGGCTGCGCCCCGCTGGCGTCGACAACGCGCCAGGTGAAGTCGGCGCTATCGGCAACCTGGAGCACGCGCAATCCGATCTGGCCATTGGTGGGGTTGTAGTTCGACAGGAGGATGTTAAATTCCACGGCCTGGCGCGTATGAATGCGGAAACACCGGTTGGGCGCATGTTGACTCGCCAGCTCGACCGTTGCCCACTTGCTGGTCACGATGTCTTGCTGGGCTCCGGCCGTGGTAATCCCATAATTAAACCACCAACCGCTGGTGCAATTGCCACCGTTGGCATCGCACCCTGCCACTCTCGCCCCTGAGGATGCGTTCCACGCACCGCCGTTGGGCTGAACAAAATAGGTGCCGGGATCCAGTGTCAGCGCCATGCGATTGCTCCCCGGTCTGGGGCGCACATTGAATTCACTGATCACCGGCGTAGTGGTATCCACGGCGCCCAGGGTAACCCGATAGTCGCCCAGCGATCTGTCGGTGAGCAGGCCGCGGATAAGGGTCTGGGGGAGTGTCAGGGCGAGATCGTGCGGCAATCCGATGGCGCAATGGGAACGTTCTGTATTATCGGCCCTTATCGGTAAGCTGACGGCGTCGCCCACCCGGTTGACTTGGTCTGCGGGGGCGGCTGCATCCAGCGCGCGCGGGTCGACCGTGAGCGTGAAGGATTGGGTGGCGCTGGCCTGGGTGTCGTGTACTGCGATGGCAATGGGATGGTCGCCCACATCATCGGCATCTGTCGGCCAGGTAATTTCCCCCGTTTGAGGATGGATGGTCATGCCTGGGGGGGCGCTTGCCAGCGCAAAGGCCAGCGTTTGGCCATCGGCATCCCGCGCCTCGACGTCGTACAGGTAAGTTTGGTCTTCAGTGACTGTGGTGACAGGAACCGAGGTAATAAGGGGCGCATCGTTGATGGCATTTACCGTGATCGACACGGTAACCGATTCTGAATCCGACGCCCCATCATTCACATGATAAGTAAACGAATCCTCGCCAAAGAAATTTTCGTTTGGCGTGTAGGTTAAGTTCGGTGCGGCACCACTCAACACACCATGGGCCGGTTGTGAATCGAGGACAAACGTGAGCGGGTCATTGTCGGCGTCGCCGGCCTGCAAGACAAACGAGACCGCCACATCTTCGGGCGTCGTAATGGCGGCGTTCACTGCCGTGGGCGGGCTATTGTCCAACGCCGGCGTCACGCTAAATTCATAGACAATATTGGCGTCGCCGCCGAAGTCATCGCTGGCGATCACGGACAACTTTACCACCCCCACATCGGCCGCCGCCGGCGTCCAGGTGACCACGCCCGTTTCGGAAATCTGCAGCGTTTCTTTGTGGGGCCAGGTATAGGCCTGGTAGGCGATGGGATCACCATCGGCATCGGTGGTGTGGGTGTCGTACACGTAGGTCTGCCCCACCTGCACTTCCAACGGCGGCGATGGGTTGTTCATCACCGGGTCTTGGTTGTGCGGGTCAACAACAGTGAGCGGGTAGCGGTAGGCGTCCTGCTCAAGCTTGCCGTCATCGACGCTGACCAGGACGAAAATCTCGCCGTGGTCGCGGGTGGGCATCCATTGGAGCGCGCCCTGCTCGGAGATACTCATCCCCGCGGCGCTTTGCCAGGCCTGGAAACGGTAGTTGAGCGCATCGCCATCGGGATCACTGGCCCGCAAATCGTAGGTGTACAGTTCACCGAGGGTGGCGGTGGTTTTGTTGTGAATGACCGGCGGCTGGTTGTCGGGGTCCAACACGCGCAGGGAAAATTTGAACTCGGCGCGGCCCTGGTGGCCGTCGTCGGCGTAGATCCATAGCCAGTATTCGCCGAGGTCGCCGGGGCCGGGGGTCCAGCTGAGCCTGCCGTTTTCGTTGATGGCCAGATCGCTGATTTCGGGATCGCTGGAGGCGCCGATGAGCGCTTCAGAACACTCAAAAATAGCCTTATCGTTTGCCAGTACTATTCTTCGATAATACTGAGAATATAGCGCTCGCACTGACCGAGATAGCCACTGCCAAATAAACTCAGGTGGTTGAGCAAATGGTACAAATTATAGAGGGCTTTGCGCTTGTCGTAACCGCTTTGCCGGGGGTGGTGGCGGTAATAACTGTCATAAAAGCGCGGGCCAAAACCGCCAAACAATTCCGTCATCGCGATGTCCGTTTCCGGGTCGCCGTAGTAGGCCGCCGGATCAAAAATAATCGCCCGTCCGTCGGGTAAAAAGGCTTTGTTGCCCGACCACAGGTCACCGTGCAGCAGGGCGGCCGAGGGTCGGTGCGACCTTAGCAAACCCTTTGCCGCCTCCGCCAGCGCGTTTTCGAATTTTGCTAGGGGTTTTTTAAAGCCCTTGGCATAGGCGAACTGCAGTTGCGGCGCGAGGCGATGGCGCCAAAAGAAGTCGGCCCAGCTGTCACTCCAGGTATTGCGCTGGGCCGTCAGGCCGATGAAATTGTCTTCTTCCCAGCCGAAGCGGCCCTCCGTGTTGGTGGTGCGATGCAGGTTGGCGATGGTGTCGCCCAGAGATTCTTCGTTGCCGCTGTGGGAGAGTTCGCAGTACTCCATCGCCAGATACGCCGCGTCACCGGCGATACCGCTGCAGATTGCGCGCGGGGCGAATTCGCGCAGTTGGGCCAGCGCCGCCGCCTCCGCCTGGAACATCGCCAGATATTGCGGCTTTTGCGTTTTGACGAAGTAATCGTCGGCACCGCAGTGGACCCGGTAGGCCTGCGCGATGTCGCCACCGGCAACCGTCGTGGCGTGGCGGATGACCTGATCTTTACCTTCACATAGGGTAATATGTCGCGCGATTTCAGCCCAATCGATGTTTGACGTCATAGCGGGTGCAGAATTTTTGGCAAGAGAGTGAATTATGTTTCTGGGTCGGATTATAGGCGCAGTCATCGGCTTTTTGGTAGCGGGTTTCATCGGTTTGGCGATTGGCCTGGCGGTGGGGTATGTGTTCGATAAGGGCTTGGCGGGCGTCGAGCGTCAGCCCGACGCGGCGCGGAGGGCAGAGATCGAAAAGGCTTTTTTTGCCGCCGTTTTTCCGGTATTGGGGCGGCTGGCCAAGTCCGACGGTCACATCTCGGAAGCGGAGATCGCCAGTACTGAACACCTGATGAGCCGCATGGGACTGTCCGCGCAGGCGCGGCAAGAAGCCATTGTGTTGTTCAAGCAGGGCGCCGAACCGGAGTTCGATGTCAGTGCCACCGTCGCCGGTTTCATGCAAACCTGTGGCGCGTTCAACAATCTGCGACAAATATTTCTGGTCTATTTGATCACCATTGCTTACGCCGATGGTAGCTTGCACAGCGAGGAGGAGCGCTTGCTGCAGGATGTTGCCGATCGCCTCGGTTATTCCCGCATCGCTTTCAATCACCTGCTCGGCATGGTCAAGGCGCAGACGTATTTCTATAGCGGGCAGCAACAGGGGGCCTGGCATCGCGAGGAAAGTCGGTTTCGCCAGCGGCAAAGCGCCGGCAACGAACTGGATCTGGCCTATAAGGCGCTCGGTGTCGAGCGCGATGTCAGCGATCGCGAGTTGAAAAAAGCCTATCGCAAACTGATGAGCGAATACCACCCGGACAAACTCGCCGGGCGCGGCGTGCCGGAGGATATGGTGAAACTTGCGACCGAGCGTTCACAAGAGATTCAATCGGCCTATGAATTGGTCAAAAAGCATCGTAAGCATTAGTTTTCTCATCGCCGCGTTGCTGAGCTGCCGGCAATGGCTTGTCTGGTCGGAAAGTGGCCACCGTTGTTTGGCGTCGCGAAAACCTGGCAATTTACGCGCAAATATGCGGTTTCAGGCGCGCCGATTACGCAGATTTCGGTCGCGCCACAGTGACCGGGCGGGCAGAGAAAAGTATTGTTCGCTCGACGCGTTGTTTGAAGCGTCATTACCGGAATAAGCGTCCTCATGCAAACAAATAAATCCATATTGATTACCGGGTGCTCCAGCGGCATCGGCCTCTGCGCGGCGCAGACCTTGCAGCGACGCGGTTACACGGTTGTGGCCTCGGTTAGAAATCCCGCCGACATCGAAAAGCTAAGCGAGCTGGGTCTGCGGCATGTCGTTCACCTGGATTTGCGCAGCAGCGATTCCATTGACGACGCGCTTGCGCGCACCTTGGAAATCTGCCGGGGTGAACTCTACGCGCTGTTTAACAACGGCGCCTATGGACAACCGGGTGCGGTGGAGGATCTCTCGCGCGACGCCTTGCGCAAGCAGTTTGAGACCAATGTTTTTGGCACTCACGAATTGACCGCCAAAGCCATTCCCCATTTGTTGCGCCGTGGCGATGCCCGCATCGTTCAGAACAGCTCGATCCTGGGATTTTTGGCGATGCCCATGCGCGGCGCCTATAACGCCAGCAAGTTTGCCCTGGAGGGACTTACCGATACCCTGCGTATTGAACTGCGTGAAACCAATATTCGGGTCAGCATTATCGAGCCCGGCCCCATCCTGACCTGCTTTCGCAAAAATGCCTTGGCGGCCCTGGAGGAAAATATCGACATCTCCCGCAGCCGTCACCGCGAGCGGTATGAGGGCGCGCTGAAGCGCCTAAAGAAAGTGGGCGCCACCTCCAAATTCACCCTGCAGGCCGATGCGGTCGTGCGTAAACTGATCCACGCGCTCGAAGCGCGGCGCCCGAAAACGCGCTACCATGTTACGTTTCCCACCTACCTGTTCGCATATCTGGGCCATTTTCTACCGGCCCCGCTGCTCGACAACATGATGATCGCGGCGGCCAAATCGGAGGGGTGAGTGGTGCTTGCAATGACTTGCAGGTCGAACGCCGAGCGTCACTCTTCCGGCGCAAGCGGCAGGCGCAACAGGTAAATACTGACCGCAAGGCCAATAGTGGCCAGCATTAGACCGACCCATAATTTGCCGATGATGATCGCCGACAGCGTCATACTCGCGGCAATCGCGATAATGGCGCGATTTCTTGCCTTTCGCGGAATGCCGCGACCGGATTGCCACATACTTATCAGTGGGCCCAGCCTGGGATGGTGAATCAACCAGTGGTGGAAGCGACGCGACGAGCGGGCAAAACACCAGCTGGCTAGGAGGATGAAGGGAGTTGTCGGCAATATTGGTAAAAAAACGCCCGCTACCCCCAGAGCGACGCAGATAAAACCGCTTGCGACCAGGATAATACGCTTTGGATTCACTCGTTAGCCTGAAAAATTCTTTGCAAAACTGCGCCGAAACCTATCGCTGTTGGCGCCCACATTATTTTAGCAGACCAGCGCGTGATCTTATCTACAGAATATTGCGGTAAGGCTTAAACGACGACTTCCACGTTTTCAGCCTGTGGTCCCTTGCGACCTTCACCTTCAGTGAACGTCACTTCCTGACCCTCTTTCAGGCTTTTAAAACCGGCGCCTGAAATATTGCTGAAATGAACAAAAAGATCGGCTCCTCCGTCGCGGCTGATAAAACCGTATCCCTTACTGTCGTTAAACCATTTCACTTTGCCATGCAGTTTTTCTGACATAAAACGAACGCCTTGATATCTCTAACAAACTTGTCTCCCACAAACGGAAATGGAAACACTTGCGGTGCTTCCGCTCACTGGTAGTCCATGCGCAGAGATGAACTCCGGGTCACCATTCTATGGAGGTTTTATGACGAACAAAAGAAAGTGCTATTACCTACCTGGCCACCGTATTAATCCGCATAGGGAAGCCTCGGTAAATATCCCTTGATAGCATTCATTCCTTTGTTAAATAGACGATTGACATCAGCAGTACCTCCAACTTCAATCCTACGCGATATCATGGTGACGGGAAACAGACAGTGTGGCGTTTTGTCGACGCAGACGGCGTGTGATTTTCCAAGTTCATCTTCGTATACCTGCCACGACAGATTGCGGTGCGATGCGACGAATATGTCGCCCAGAATTACGCCCATCGCCTGCAATTCCAGCTTGTCCTCGGTGGGGATGATGTGTTCGTCTATGATGCGTTGCAGGATAGGGATATTGCGTTTGCCCAGTTTTAACGGCTGGCCGAAGTGGCGGCGTGTTATCACTTCCACGCGCTGGCGCTGTTTGATTAGAAATTGTTCATTCAGCCAGTTGAGCTTCACGACTCGTGGCAGGGCCGCATTGTCGTTGTAAATAATGGATTGGGCGAAAGAAAAATTTGCCGCCCCGTAACATGTAATGAGTAATACCAGTTTAAAAACCATCGCACAATAGAAAATTTAGCCGTTGCATCGGAGTTGCAGTATGCCGTGTTCTGGTGCAGCATGACAAGCTATAGTATCGTACTCCGATGGCGTAGAATGCTCTTTTTTGGCGTATCAAGGTTTGGCTATCGGGTGGTTGGCTAGTATTAGGTGGATAGAAGATGAGACCAAAAATAGTTTTCATCGTTTTAGTGGCATTCGTGGCCGCCTCAGGTTGGCAGTGGTTTGAGCTTCAACAGAAGCTGGACGATGCCGAGCTGCAGCTTTCGCGCATGGAATCTCACGCGCGGGAATTGGAAAAAAGGGTCTTTGAGTTGGAAAAACAGCTCGCCGAGGCGGAAAAACGCAGCGTTGACGGCATCGCCGAGAATGCCAATAAAATGCTGTTGGAGAGCTGGGAGTCAGTGTTGCAGGAGTTTCAGCAACGGCTCGAGGACGCCAAAGAAAAAATGCGTGACGGTAAGCCCGATATAAACGCCGAGCCGACGGACGACCAGACCTAGTGTGCTGTCCCCCAAAATAACGTTGCGCAAGTGCACGGCTGGACAGACGAGAAGGAGAAACCCGTGAAAATCCTAAAAATCATCCTCGGTGTTGGTGTGCTGCTGCTGGTGCTGGCGATCGGACTGGCGGTGTTTGTATTCGGCAATATCAATCACATTGTCAAGCAGGTGGTGGAGACTGTCGGCCCGGATATCACGCGTACCTCGGTGCGGCTGGAGCGGGTCGATATCAAAATCTTCCGGGGCAAGGGCGAGCTGAACGATTTTGTGGTCGGCAATCCGGCAGGCTTCGACAGCGAGCACCTTTTGAAGTGGGACACGGTGCGTGTGCAGATCGATCCCGCCACGGTGCGCTCGGAGGTGATCGTCATCAAGGATGTTGTGATCGAAGGCGTGAATATCAAAGCCGAGCAAAAAGGTTATGCCACCAACCTGCAAAAACTTCTCGACAATCTCAAGTCCGGCGCCTCCTCGAACGGCGATGCGGCGGCCACCGCGCAAAGCGAGGAGGCGGAGGTGCGGCTGGTGCTGGAAAAATTGCGCTTTGCCGATAACTCGATCGATTTTATTAGTGAACGCTACGGCTCTTATACCATTGAACTGCCCGCTTTTGAATTGGCCGATGTGGGCGATAAAAATACCGGTCTGACGCCGGCGGAACTCGGTCAGGCCGTGTTGCGACCGCTGGTTAAAGCGGCCAGAAAGTCGGTGGAACAGCGCCTTAAAGACCTCAGCAAAGAAGAACTTGAAGCCAAGCTCGAGGCGAAGAAAGAGGAAATCGTCGCCGAGGCCAGAGCAAAAGAAGCCGCGTTAAAAGCCAAAGCCGACGCGCAAGAGGAGGAACTTGAACAAAAATTAAAACAAGAAAAGGAAAGGCTCGACAAAAAGAAAGCGGCGCTGAAGGAGAAATTCGGTGAGGACGCCGAGGAGCAGCTGAAAAATCTACTCGAGCGCGATTGATAACCACAGCGGCGTGGATGCCGCAGTTTTTTTCCACGGCCTTATCTCCTGGCGCGCTTTTCACCGGTGCCGCCATAGCCAAAATTGCCCCCGGGTTGTTTGAGCCTTGCTGCGCAACCTTAAACCGGGCCCCACTGTCGGCGTGCTGTTTAGTTTTTTTGGCCTGGTTGTGCTGATCGTCGCATTTTTCCCTTCGCAGGAAGCGGATATCAAGAACGACGCACGCGCCGCGAAATTATTGACGAGAGATTGTGATTTTCACTATGCCAAGCACATGAAAGTGCGTTGCTATTATTACCGCACCCATGACGTCGGTGGCTTTTATCTGCCCTTGGCATTGATATCGCAGACGCACCGCCGGCCGATAGGCGAACGCGATCTGTTGGTTCATATTCCCGGTGGACCGGGGCAGGGTTTTATGACCACCGGCGAAGAAATTGCCTATTGGGTCGAGCGCATGCAAACCCATCATTGGCAATTCGACTTGTTGTTGTTCGATCCGCGCGGCACCGGCGAGGGCAAACATGCCTGGCGCTGCCGGGATTATCACAGGCTATCCCAACAATTACTCGGTGAAAACATCGCGGTCGCAGCGGAGTATCGGCAACTGCACGACGTTGCCGCCAAGTGTTTTACGGAGTTTGAACGTATGACGCGGCGTCGGCTTGCCACCGAGCGCTATCCGCGGCGCGCGTCGACGGCCTACGCGACCATTGAACAGGCACAGGATATCGCCGGCATGGCCATGGCGCTGGGCTACACCCGGGTGCATCTGTGGGGCGTTTCCTACGGCACGCGTCTGGCTTTGGCGGCGGCAAAGCAAGAGGTGGTGAAGTCCTTGATCCTGGACTCACCTTATCCTTTCGCGCGCGGCCATTATTCGGAGTTACCGCAACTCTACCACCAAAGTTTTACCTCTCACGCCGAATTATTCGGCAAGCTCTTTCCCGCGTCGGCGCAGGGCTTCGGCGATATTTACCAAGGAGCAAGGGCGCGGCTGGCGCAAAAGCCTCTGCTGACCCGGGCCCATCACATCGCGACAGATACCCACTTGCCCTTCGTGCTAACGGATACCCGCCTGCTCGAATTGAGTTTTAGTGTACTCTACAAGCCTTATCTGTATCGGTCTTTTTACCTCGGACTGCGGGAATTTGCCAACGAGCGACGGGTAAACGAAGATTTGCAATTGGTGATCGACAGTTTTATCAGCAATGTCTTGGATGAGGGTTTTAGCTACATGGTGTATTTTGCCATCGAATGCCTGGACAACCGGCCTCAGGCCGAGGGGGAGATACTTCAGGCTTTGCAAGCTTACCCCGATCTGGCTGACTATTTCCGCGCCGGTTGGGAATACGATGTCTGCCGGGTGTTTGACTTCGCGCAGCGGAAATACGTACAGGCGCTTGCCTACAGCGATAAGCCGACGCTGATTTTTTCCGGCGAATATGATCCTATAACGCCCGCCGCCTGGGGTGCCGAGCTGGCGCAGCGGTTGCCGCGCGCGCGGCATATTGTCATCGCAAACGAGGGTCATGGTGTGTTGTTCAGCAGCCAATGCAACTGGTCGTTCGTGCAGAATTTCGTCGCCGGTCGCGATACCGGCA
>JAAUXX010027475.1_pt1 | contig 17452 bp, 15 predicted proteins | sample 7278111 | NCBI WGS metagenome assembly JAAUXX01 (sample SAMN14350116, study PRJNA611818) | marine sediment metagenome | isolation source: surface marine sediment (1.8m) | place: French Polynesia: Moorea | collected 2018-08
CGGCGTTGCGCCTCTTGACAAGGGAGCCCACCCTTGCCGGCGAGACGCGCCTTGCCAGAACCGCTGACACACTCACTGAACCCGTCAATATTATGTTGAAGGAGTACTAGACTTCTAATCTAATTTTTATAAAACATGGGTTTGAAGCTAAGTTCATCAGCGGGAGGTGTGTATAAAACCGTCTGCCGCATGGAAGCGGCAGCCGAGCCTACATGGAGGTATTTACGGCGTGTTTTATACACACCTCCCGCTGATGAACGCCCCCAAGTCAGTTAAAAAACCGTAGGTTAGCGCTGTACACGCCGTGCGCCCCGTGAGGGTTCGACTGGCATCCTCGGCAATGGCTTCTGGTTGCTCTATTACACATATTCTGCAGTTTCCCGTATAGGCCCTACGGCTCACACCACAACGTCCCCCTCCAGGTGCGCCTTGATAAACGCAATACCACTGCGGCATACTTGTTCTTCCGACGCAAATGCATTGCGCCAGATATTGGCCGCGGGAATGATGGCAGGGTTGTGCCGACCAAAGGACTCAATCACCAGCCGGCCGCGGTAATCAATAGCTTTCAGGGCCGCAAAGGTCGACGCGAAATCCACCTGACCTGTTCCCAAAGTGCCACGATGACTTTCACTGATATGGATATGGTTGACCGCACCTTTGAGGCCTGTTATTGCCGTCACGGGGTCGGGATCTTCGATATTGGCGTGATGGGTATCGTACAGAACCCCGACGTTTGACAAACCCACATCCTCCACCATGCGCTTACTGTCCGCGGAGTTGTTCAGCAGGTAGGCTTCGAAGCGATTCAGAAATTCAAGCCCGAACTGAATACCCGCCGTCGCCGCATACTCACCACCGGCGCGCAGGAGGTCCCGACACCAGGCCCACTCCGCATCGGTGGGGGCCGCCCCGGTAAAGTATTTATGCGTCTGATGGAAACCACCGACAATTATCGGCGCATTCATGCCATGGGCTTGATCGACGCGCTGCTTGATGTAGTCCAAAGCCGCTTGACGCGTGGCGGGATCAGGGCTGATCGGGTTGACGTCCGGCGTCATAAAAGTGCACGCCGTGCGCTCCAGTCCCAGATCGTCACAGGCTTGCGCGAGCACATCCAGTTGCTGCGCCTGGGCATCGGCAATGGGAATCTCGACGCCGTCAAAGCCGGCGTCTTTGATCATTGCCATAATCGGAATGTGCTCGGGCGTTATTGCAACCTCCCATAGCAACATATTCATGCCTATCTTCACATCCATAGTTCACCCTTTGCGACGGTCTACGCTACGCTTCAGCGACTTGACCTTCTCGCGTTTTAGCGTTCCTTCTTCCCAGCAACCAAATGCCCGCAAACACCGGCAGTAGCAGCAGTGGAATGATGGCGACGGCCTGGAAGGATTCGACAGAAGCCACACGCGTCACCTCGGCCGTGGCCTCGGGACTTAATGCCGTCAATTGCTCAACCCCGCCTGCCGCTTCAATTTTGGCCCGGTCGAAAATAGTCCCCATGTAGGGCAGCACAAACTGAATCGACATTCCGCCGGCAAAGCCCATCAATCCCAAGGCGGCGGCGCCGCCACGCGGAAAGCGCTCAGACACCATGCCCAACATCGTCGGCCACATATAACAGACACCGATACCCCAGACCGTCGCCGCCAGGAAAGCGGGCAGTGGGGAAGCCGCCAGGCTCAGCGCATAAAGCCCTACCGCTGCGCACCCACAACTGAGACACATCAGGCCCGGTGAAGAAATGCGTTTGACAATGGGGCCGGCAAAATGACGCATCACAAACATCAGGGCGCTGACGTAAACCAACAGCAGGATGCCTTGCATGCCCACCACATTGGACAAGGCGAGTTCAACCCACTGCCCGGGCGCCAGCTCGGCCGCCGCGGTGCCAAACATACACCCCCAGAACAACCAGAGCAGAGGACGCTTAAGCAGTTCGATAAACATATCTCGGTAACTGACACCCGATGCAACACGCTCAGTGACGGGAAAGGCTTCGCCCCAGACCATAACGGCCATGATGATCGCCGGAATCAGCAATACCAGGACATTGGCCTGCCAAGGTAAGCCGAAGGCGCCGATGGCAAGGCCCAGCAAACCGCCGATCATAATGCCGGCCGGCCACCATGGGATTCGATGCGGCTTCCACCGCCCCCCATCCCAAGCCGGTAAGCAGCAGACTTGCCAACACAAGCGTCTCGGCCAGGGCGCCAGGCGGCACCATCGTGGCCGCCAGCAAGCCCAAGGCGCCGGCCACATAACCCAGTGCCGACAACAGCAGCATGCGACGCATACCCACTAAATCCACCAGCGCACTGCCAAATAACAGGGTCAAGGCAAAGCCGGTGAAGGTGGCTCCCAGGGCTTCACCGACCATGGCGGCAGAGTTTGCCAGATCAATATGATGGTAAATATCGGCTTGCAGGTCAGGGGCGATATTGGCGCGAACGGCAAAGCCCAAACCAATCATAAAGATGGAAAGGTTGCCGATATAATAAAGTTTTCTGCGGTTTATCTGCGGGGGAGACATGGTCTTTCTCTGCTATTGTGACAATCCCAAAATGCGACGATTAGCGTCTTCACCCGCTTCCCCGGCAGCGAAATCATCAAACACTTTGTCGGTGGTGCGGATAATATGTTGCTTGATAAAGTCGACGCCTTCAGCCGCGCCATCTTCAGGGTGCTTGAGGCAGCATTCCCATTCCAAGACCGCCCAACCGCTGTAATGGTATTGCGCCAATTTACTGAAGATACCGGAGAAATCCACCTGGCCATCGCCCAGCGAACGAAAGCGCCCCGGGCGATCTACCCACGCTTGGTAGCCGCCGTAGACACCCGCCTTGCCATTCGGCAGGAACTCGGCGTCTTTGACGTGAAACATCTTGATGCGATCATGATAAAAATCAATGAACTGCAAATAGTGCAATTGCTGCAACACAAAGTGGCTGGGATCGTAAAGTATATTGGCGCGCGGATGATTAGACGTCGCTTCCAGGAAGCGCTCAAAAGTTACGCCGTCGTGCAGGTCTTCACCGGGATGCAATTCGTAACACACATCGACACCGGCGTCATCGAACGCATTCAAAATAGGTAACCAGCGTTTTGCTAGTTCCGCAAAACCGGTTGCAACCAAACCCGGTGGACGTTGTGGCCAGGGGTAAATGGTGTGCCACAACAACGCTCCCGAGAACGTCGCGTGGGCGTTCAAGCCCAAATTGCGGCTGGCTTTGGCGGCGAGAAACAATTGCTCGATGGCCCACTCGGTGCGCGCCTTGGCATTGCCGCGCACCGATTTCGGACAGAGGCCATCAAACATGGCGTCATAGGCGGGGTGTACCGCCACCAGTTGCCCCTGCAAGTGGGTGGAAAGCTCCGTAATGGCCACGCCGTTGTCGGCGTAGAGGCCTGTTAACTCATCACAGTAGGTCGGGCTGGATGCCGCCAGCTGCAAATCGATCAAGCTCGACTCCCAGGTGGGCAACTGTACGCCTTGGTAACCCAGGTCGCCCGCCCAGCGGGCGATATTCATCGGGTTGTCAAAGGGTGCTTCCTCGCGCGCAAATTGCGCCAAAAAAATCCCAGGTCCTTTCATCTTAGCCATGCTTTTCTCCCCAAATGGTTCGGTTGTGCGCAATCAATGTGGCTCAAGGGTATGCCACTTGACATCGCTGCTACTGGCCGCAACCGCCAGCTCAATAAAAGCCATGCCGCGCACGGCGTCCTCAATGCCCTGATAATCCAGGCTGCGCTCTGTAAACGGCCTGTCGTCAGCCAATGAGCGCACGCGGGAGGCAAAAGACATATACACATTGGCAAAGGCCTCGAGGTAACCTTCCGGATGGCCCATCGGCGTGCGGGTGTTCGCGGCAGCCAGTGGGGCAAGGTAGCCGCCCGCAGTGCGCAGGCGTTGCGTCGGTTGATCCTTGTATTTCAACCACAGAGTATTGGGCTCTTCTTGGTTCCATTCGACACCTCCTTGGTCGCCATAGACGTTAATGCGAAGGTTATTTTCTTCACCAACGCTCACCTGGCTGGCCATCAATACGCCCTTGGCGCCATTGGCAAAACGCAGCAGGATAGCGCCGTCATCATCCAGCTCGCGGCCTTCGACACATGCCGTCAGGTCGGCGCACAATGCGCTAATTTTTACGCCGGTAACATACTCCGCCAAGTTGGCGGCATGCACGCCGATATCCCCCACACAGCCACCCTCACCCGCCTGTGCCGGATCAAGGCGCCATGCGGCCTGCTTGTTACCGGCCTCTTCTTGGCGATCAGCCAACCAGCCCTGCGAGTATTCCACGATCACCCTGCGAATCCGTCCCAGCGCGCCGGCGGCGATGCGCAATTTGGCTTCCTTCACCAGAGGATAACCCGTATAGGTATGGGTCAAGCCATACTCTAGGCCCGTCCTGTTGACGATATCGCGCAACGCCACCGCTTCTGCCATATTCAGGGTGGCGGGCTTGTCCGACAACACGTGAAAGCCCGCTTGCAATGCCGCCTTGGCCACGGGAAAGTGCCCATGATTCGGCGTGACAATGGCGACAAACTGCATCCGCTCGCGGGCCGGTAGCGCGGCCTCCTTGGCCATCATCTCGTGGAAATCGGCGTAGATGCGATCTTCCGCCAGGTGCAGGGCGATGCCTGAGCGACGGGATTTTTCCGCATCTCGGCTGAAAGCCCCGCAAACAAGCTCAATCTCGCCATCCAAATTGGCCGCCATGCGGTGTACCGCTCCGATAAAGGCGCCCTCACCACCCCCCACCATGCCCATTCTGACTTTTGCCATCCGTTTACTTCCTCTTATCATTACGTGGCCCACCGGCGGTAGCTGGGCAATACGCGCAATGCAGACTCGTGCGGCCCAGTCGCTTATTAGAGCAGTATCAAGTCTTAGCTGGCTTGGATAAAATCGCCTATTATTGGTAAAAAATAAGCATTTGCCGTTATGACTGAAGTTATCCTCCCATCCCTCGCGGAAGCCGATATCGCCTTTCAGTTGCTAAAACCGATTGAAAACCTGCACGCGTGGATCAAGGATCGGGAAGGCAAATTCGTTGTCGCCAACACGCTGTTTTCGGAACGCTTTGGCTTTGCCAATGGCTCGCAGCTGGTCGGCCTGAGCGATCACCATTTAGCGCCCGACTATCTGGCCAAGCGCTACATCGACGATGATCTACAGGTCTTGCAAGGTGCCGTTATCACGAATCGCCTGGAGCTCATCGTCTCCCGCGACGCTGGCGCCAGCTGGTTTCGAACCTCAAAGTGGCCCATTTACAACCCACGGGGAGAGATCATCGGCACCTATGGCATCAGTAAACAACTGCGTCCACCGCGCGCTCACTCAACGCCTATCCGCGAGCTGAATATGCCCATTGAATATATTCAGCAAAACTATTCCGAAAATATCTCCATTGCCAAACTCGCCGACGCCTGCCATGTGTCTGTCAGCACTCTGGAGCGTCGCTTTAAGAAGCATCTCGCCAAGACGCCCCTGCAATACCTGATGGAAGTGCGTTTGGATAATGCGCGAGTGATGATCTTCGAATCCACAAAAAGCCTTGCCAATATCGCGCAGGAAACCGGCTTTGTGGACAACAGCCACTTTACTCGCGCCTATAAAAGACGCTTTTCTGTGTCGCCGAGTGAAGACCGAAAACTGAGGAGGAAAGAGACAGACGGCCATTAACCCAGCATGTATTTATACCGGGTTAATAGTGTCTCGTTGCTTACATTCTGTTGGCTTATAGCGTGCCATATTCTGCATTTTTCAAGTCGCGATCGGTCAAGTAATCACTAACTTCGCGGCTGTTTTCCTTAATCCAGTCCCCCATGCTACTGTCTTCCAGCTCCCAAACTCCGTAACCCTTGGTTATGATTAGGTTGCGTTTTCCGAGTTTACGTAAGGTGCTTTGAACACTGGATTTTGTAACTGCCCCACCTTTGCCTGCAAGATTTCCTATTATGCCAAGGGTTTGCTTTGTGTAGAGGTTTTGCCAGCCGCGGGCGAGCAGAGCAAGCACGGCGATATCCTGCTCATTTAGCTTTGCTAATTGCTCTCGATACAGTGCTTGTGCATCGACAAAGTAACCATAGTCCTCAGCCGCCTGGCGCAAATCATAGCGTTTGGCAGAAGCCATTTTTTGTAATAGTCCAATGAATGACCCCGGTAAACGGCCTCCATCGTTAAATAACCGATAAGCCTCAGATCGATCAAGACAGTTAGGTTCGCGAGCTTTCTCGAAGCAGTTGACTATGTGATCGGTAAAGTGTTTACCCAACTCTTCAAAGTCACTGACACTGGTAGCTTTGTAGAATGGTGCCCGGCTACTCTTGAAAAGTTCTGCCAATCGAGTCTGATCAGAACCGATAAACATGGCTTTGATGGGGTGCTTGCACAACTGCGCCTTGTTGATAAGAAAACTGCGCAACTTGGCGGTGAACGACTCAAAGGCTGCGTCCGTCGCTAAGTGCTGGATCTCATCCAAAACGATGAAGACCGGTTTAACATCAGCCATACGTAATACCCAGGCGATAGCAGCGTCAGCAGCTTGTGTGCTGGATTGCGGGGCATCCATAGTGATGCCAAGTTCGGCTTTGAGGCCACCGCCTTTTGCGGTAGAGAGTTTGAAGGCATCGATTTTCAGTGGTTTTTGGAACAAGCTCAGGCGTTCGTAGGCTTGCGCCACACCCTCCGCCAAAGATAATTCAGGGTCGTTTTTTTTGCTCCAAAAATCCACATAGACGCAGAAAAACCCTTTTTCTCGCATAGCCGGTATTAAATCGTGAGTGCAAAAGTGCGTTTTCCCTTTTTGTCGGTTGGCGAACATAGCCAATCTGTCCACACCGAGGTCGGCATAGTCACTGGCCAAGTTCTCAGCTAATTCTTGGCGATGATAAATCCACTCTAGTGCCATAAGCCTACCGCTAAGTATTCTAAATTATTCTCATAAAGAATACTTTAGTTTTTTTAAGAATACTAGCGCATACTTTGAAATCCTGCAGTAAGGCTGGAAAATCGTTCACTATCTGTGCCGCGTGGATGTGGCGCCTAAAATAACTAACTTGGTCGGCTTTGCTTCGGGCAAAGCCTCGACATACACTCCGTCCCTGGAGGGGAAGCAAAAGAAGGTCATGGCGTCGCTTTTCCGGACGCCAGTCCACATGTTAATAATTTGCTACGTTATCGACATATATAAAGAATCTGTCGATAGCATCGATATGCCGACATTCATATAATAAATTTGAATGGTGGCCCAGCTTGCCTTATCGTGCCGGTCAGCGCTATTCATTCATCGTATGCAAGCAGAGGCGTGCCATGCCCGAGTTGTTTCTCGTACGTCACGGCCAGGCCTCCCTGGGCAGCGACAACTACGACCAACTGTCGCAACTCGGCCATCGCCAGTCGCGTTGGCTGGGTGAGTACTTTCGCGCGCGCGACGGTACATTTGATCGCCTGATCATCGGCGAAATGGCCCGCCACCGCCAGACCGCGGAAAGCATTTGCCAAGGCCTCGGTCTCGATCTGGAGCCGGAGACCCATCCCGGCTTTAACGAATTTGATTTTGCCGGCCTGATCCGCGCCTATTGCGCGCAGCATCCGCAACACGCCGTCACCGATTGGGGCAACGTGCGCCAGTTGTTTGCCGTGTTGCGCCTGGCCATGCGGGCCTGGCATGACGAACGCCTGGAGGTGCCCCTGGCGGAGAGCTGGCTGGATTTTCATACGCGCGTCGCCGATGCCCTGGCGTATGCCCGCGACAACGACAAACAACGCACCCTGGTGGCGAGTTCCGGCGGCGCCATCGCCATGGCCTTGAGCCAGGTTATGGGCTTTGCCGGCGAGACCCTGATCGATGTGAATCTGCAGAGCAAGAACACCGGCATCAACCAGTTTTACTACAACGCCAACAGCATCTACGTCACCAGTTTCAATCACGTGCCCCACCTGGATCGTCCCGGGCGCCTGGACGCCATCACTCACAGGTGAAACAATCGAGGTAACCGCAATGCCAGGAGTGAGCCATGCAATTTGACCGATCACCCAAAGTCGAGGAATTGATCGCGCGCATAAGCAGTTTTATGGCCGCGCACGTCTATCCCGCCGAGGCCACTTACGCGCGGCAACTGGAACAGGACCGCTGGCGCACGCCGCCGATCATGGAGGAATTAAAAGCGAAGGCCAAGGCGCAGGGCCTTTGGAACCTGTTTCTACCACTGGAATACGGGAAATTCAGCCCCGGTCTCACTACCTTTGAATATGCGCCGCTGGCGGAAATCATGGGCCGCGCCGTTATCGGCGCCGAGGTATTCAACTGCAGTGCGCCCGACACCGGCAATATGGAGGTGCTGGCCAAATACGGCAACAGCGAACAGCAGCAGCGCTGGTTGACGCCGCTGCTGGCCGGTGAAACCCGCTCGGCCTTTGCCATGACCGAGCCCGATGTGGCCTCCTCCGACGCCACCAACATCGAAACCGCTATCGTCCGCCATGGCGACGACTATGTGATCAACGGCCGCAAATTCTATATCAGCGGCGCGATGAACCGGGACTGTAAGATCCTGATCGTCATGGGTAAGACCGCGCCGGGCGACCCCGACCGCCACCGCCAGCAGTCGCAGATCTTGGTGCCCATGGACACCCCCGGGGTGCAGGTGGTGCGCCCGATGCAGGTCTTTGGGTATGACGACGCGCCCGCGGGCCATGCGGAGATCCTTTTCGACAATGTGCGGGTGCCGGCAAGCAACGTGATTCTGGGGGAAGGCCGCGGTTTCGAAATCGCCCAGGGCCGCTTGGGGCCCGGTCGCATCCACCACTGCATGCGTTTGATCGGCCTGGCGCAGCGGGCCTTGGAATTAATGGCCGCGCGCGCGCAGCGGCGCGTGGCGTTCGGCCAGCCCTTGAGCAAGCAGCAGTCGGTGCGGGAAGACATTGCCCGCTCCGCCTGCGAGATCGAGCAGGCGCGCCTGCTGACCCTGAAGGCGGCGGCGACGATAGATGAGGGCGGCAGCAAGGCCGCCAAGGACCTGATCGCGATGATCAAAATTGTCGCCCCCAACATGGCCTGTGCGGTGATTGATCGAGCGATACAGATCCATGGCGCCGCCGGCCTGGGCCAGGACGTCGACTTGGCGCGGGCCTACCAGTATGCCCGCACCGTGCGCCTGGCGGACGGTCCCGATCAGGTGCATATGATGCAGTTGGGCCGCAACCTGGCGCGCTTTTATGGAGCCCATCCATGACCGGACTGGCAGCGGCGGCGGTCGGCAGTTTGGACAGCGATCGGCTGAGCGCCTATTTGACGGCGCATGTCGATGGGTTTCGAGGGCCGCTGCGGGCGCAAAAATTCAGCGGCGGCCAGTCCAACCCGACGTTTTTACTGCGCGCGCGCAGTGGCGATTACGTCTTGCGCCGCCAACCCTCGGGAAAGTTGCTCAAGTCCGCGCACGCCGTCGATCGCGAGTACCGGGTGCTGATGGCCTTGCGCCAGAGCGAAGTGCCGGTGGCGAAGGCCTACCACTTGTGTGACGACGACGGCGTTATCGGCAGCATGTTTTACATCATGAGTTATGAGGCGGGGCGCATTTTTTGGGACCCGGCCCTGCCGCAGGTCGCTCGCGAGCAGCGTTCGGCCTTGCACGGCGAGATGATGCGCGTATTGGCCCTTCTGCACGATGTGGACGTGAAAGCGGTGGGCCTGGACGATTTTGGCAAGCCCGGCAATTACTTCGAACGCCAGATCGGCCGCTGGTCCGGCCAGTATCGCGCCGCCGAGACCCATCGCATCGACGCCATGGAAACCCTGCTGACCTGGTTGCCGCGACACCTGCCCGCCGATGACGGGCAGGTAAGTCTGATTCACGGAGATTACCGCCTCGACAACATGATCTTTCACCCCTCGCGGGCGCGCGCCGTCGCCGTGCTCGACTGGGAGCTGTCTACGCTGGGCCATCCATTGGCCGACCTGGCTTACTACTGCATGTGCCTGCGCCTGCCGCGGACGGGCGCGGTCAAGGGCCTGGCGGGTATGGATCGGCGTGACATCGGCGTACCGGAGGAAACGGCGTTAATGGAGCAGTACTGCCGCATGCGCGGTATCGGGGCCATCGACCATTGGCCGTTTTACCTGGCTTTCAGCTTTTTTCGCCTGGCCGCCATTTGCCAGGGCGTTTATAAACGAGCGCTGAACGGCAACGCTTCCGGTAACACCGCCATGGAGGTGGGCAGCGTCAGTGAGGCTCTGGCGGACATGGCGGTCGCCCTGATTCAATAAGCGAGGCAAACCCATGCAAACAGGAGATAAAAACGCCATGTCACCCCAGTTGTTTGATCTTGCGGGAAAAATTGCCCTGGTCACAGGCGCCAGTCGCGGCATTGGTGAAGCCATTGCCAAGCTGCTCGCGGAGCAGGGCGCCCACGTGATCGTAAGCAGCCGCAAACATGACGCCTGCCAACGGGTTGCCGCCGCCATCCGCGATAACGGCGGCAGTGCGGAAGCGCTCGCCTGTCATATCGGCGACCTGGAAGATATCACCGCGGCGTTTAGTCATATCCGGGAGGCGCACGGCAGGCTGGATATTCTGGTCAACAATGCCGCCGCCAACCCTTTCTTTGGCCATATTCTGGAGACTGATCTTGCGGCCTATCAAAAGACCGTCGACGTCAATATTCGTGGGTTTTTCTTTATGTCGGTTGCCGCCGGTAAACTCATGCGCCAGGGCGGCGGCGCCATCGTCAATACCGCCTCCGTCAACGCCATCCGGCCCGGTGATATGCAGGGCATCTATTCGATCACCAAAGCCGCCGTCGTCAATATGACCAAGGCCTTCGCCAAGGAGTGCGCGCCTTTCGGCATACGCTGTAATGCCCTGCTGCCGGGGTTTACCAAAACCAAGTTTGCCGGGGCGATTTTTGATGACCAAGACATGTATCAACACGTCATTGCCAACATCCCCATGCGGCGCCATGCCGAGCCGGCGGAAATGGCGGGTACGGTACTGTACCTCGTCTCTGACGCCAGCAGTTACGTCACCGGCGAGTGCGTTGTCGTAGATGGCGGATTTAGCCTTTAGCAGGCTGTTATTAACCCGGCATTCAAATATGTCGGGTTAATAGCGGTGCAGGGACGCACCGCCGCGAGTCTGAGACGCGCGCGAACCGGGATGCCGGACCACCCTAAAAATCAGGAATTTCACACAATTTCGCCCGTTTTTAAGGGTGACAATTCAATAGGTCAGGACGACCTATTTAATTTCCAGGTTAATAGTGACTGCTCGCGCGATTTTCTAAAGCGCCGCGGCGGTATTCCCCCGGACTGAGGCCGGTCCAGCGCTTAAAAGCCTTGTAAAAAGCGCTGGTTTCGGTAAAGCCCAGAAGCAAACCAATTTCGTATAGCGATTTGTCGTCGTTGTCGATGTAACACATGGCCACATCTTTGCGGATTTCGTCGTAAATTTCCTTGTAGCTGGTGCCCTCGTCCTTCAGCCGGCGCTGTAGGGTTCTGACGCTGCAGTGAAGCGTGCCGGCGATTTCCTCGCGGCTGACTTCGCCATAGATAAGAATTTTTCCCAGCAGCCGTTTTACCTGCTCCGCCGCGGCGAAATAATCGAGTTCCTCCAGCAGGTAGGTATCGGCGATCTGCGTTAGCTGTTGGTAAGTCGCCGCATCGTAGCCGGGGTTTCGGGCAAAGACCTGGCTCTCGGGAACAATGATGGTATTTTCATCCGCGCCGAATTCAAGCGGTGCGTCAAAAAATGCTTTGTATTCTTTTTGCCGGCCAAAGCCGTCGTGGGTAAGCTTTATTTTTTTGATTCGGGCTTCGCCGCCGCCGCACATTTTCATTGTCTGAACGGTAATGGCAAAAAAATAATCGATTTGCTGCGTGCTGATGGGGAAGTAGGGGTTGGAATACGCCAGGCAAAAATTGTCACCTACCCGTGTCAGCCGCGCGCTGGCGATGTCGCCCACCAGAGAGTGATAGCGCTGTGACGCCTTGAATGCAGACATGCCGTCGGGGCTATGAAGATAGATTTTTCCCAAAATGCCAAAGTCGCCAGGAACCATGCACTGCGCCGTTTTCAGGCCCAACAATGGATCTTGCATAAGCTTACAAGCGGTTTCGAACAGTGCCACAACGGTGCTGATGGGCACGCGTCCGGCGTCGTTGGCCAGATCGCCTTGGTCATCGACGCCGACGCGTTGCAGTAACTCATCAATGGGACAACCCATTTGCCGCCAGGCGCGCAGATAGGCATTAACAATACCCTCGCTTTCGGATAGCGTCGCCGTATTTTTTTCGCTCTTATTCATGCTTTTGGCTCTTTAATCATTTCCACCATTATCTCGTTGCGATCTCGGCCAAGACCACCACTATTAGCTTAGTACGGAATAGTGAACCACGCAGAAAAAAACCACATCGATAGCCAATATAGCGGTCATTTATGCAAATCGATGGGGTGTCGGCGAATGTATAACTTTTGTTGTAATTCGCTAACGATTTTATCGCTTTGCTCAATGGCAAGACGTTTTTTTTTTGCGCTGATGTTTGGCAAATTGATAAAGCCAAAAGTATGGCGCACACGGACATGGGCGGCGAGGAGATGGCGGTGAGACAATGAGCAGCGAAATTCATTGTTGGTTTACCTGCGGAAAAAAATTCGGTGTATTTTTATCAGAACTTTGAGAAGGCGATACCCGATAAGCACTGGGTCAAACCGGGTGAAATAGAGGTTAGTCGCCCGCAGCCGATTATCAAAGTCGATGATATCGCCTATGTGATATGGGAATTTCCCGATTTGGCAAAGCAGGAACGCTTCCTGGTGGATTTCGGCATGACCGTCGCTGCCAAAACCGAGGATTGCCTATACATGAGGGGCACTGGGGCGTATCACCATATTTACATTGCCCGCCGGGGGCCCAAAGCCCGTTTTATCGGTCACGCCTATCACGCCGCTTCGCGCGATGATCTGGTGAAATTGTCCGAGACTTCTCCGGATGCCTCCGTTATCGAGGCCATCGGCGAGCCGGGAGGGGGAGAGCGAACCGTGCTGCGCGATCCGGGCGGATGGCGGGTGGAAGTTGTTTACGGCATGCGGCGGCTCGACGAAATCCCCACGCGCAAAGAGGCGCTGCCTTGTAATACGCCTTATCGGAAAACGCGAATTAACAAATCACAGCGCAGCGAATATCGACCCACGCCGATAGTGCGTTTGGGCCACGTGGTATTGCAGGCCTGCGATTTTGCGGCGATGACGCGTTGGTACATGGCGCATTTCGGTCACATCCCCTCCGATGTGCAGACACTTGTCGACGGGCGACCGGTGTTGGCGTTTATGCGGCTCGACCGCGCCGACCGGCCCGCCGATCACCACACCCTGGTGATTGCCGGTGGCATACAAGACGCCTGTGAACACAGTGCCTACGAGACCATCGACGCCGACGCCATCGGCCAGGGCAACAATTATCTCAAGGAAAGGGGATACCGGCACGCGTGGGGCATCGGCCGACATTTACTGGGCAGCCAGATCTTCGATTACTGGTACGACCCCCATGGTTTTGAACTGGAGCATTATGCCGACGGCGATACGTTCGACGCTTCGCATCCGACACAATATTCCGTTTTCTCGCGCGGCTCCCTATGGTTGTGGGGAGATGATCTGCCGGCACCCGGCGTTGTCGCGCAACTGAAACTGCTGGCTACCATTATTCGACAGCTGCTAAAGCGCAAAACCACATTGGCGCATGTAAAAAAACTATTACTTGCGCAACAATTGCCGCCGCGGCCCTGGCTGCGGTGACAAGGAAAACTGCTATTAATCCGGCATAAATGCATGCCAGGTTAATAAGCTGTTAATAATATTTTTATTTGCTGAGGTTGCCATGGCAATAAATGTGGCCCGTTATCGATACCAGGGGAAAGTTTCCTGGGGTATCGTGAACGAAAACGGGATAGTGCCGATTCCCGGAGAGTACCCCACCACGGGGGAATTTCTACTTCACTGTGGGGGGCATGCCAATTTGCGCCGCGAAGGCCACCAGCGCGATGTTGTGCCGCGAAAAGACGTCGAACTTTTGAGCCCGATTACGGCCAATCAACAGGTGATCTGCCAGGGTGTCAACTACCGCGACCATATGCGGGAAGTTGGCATGGACCCCGACGCGCCCGGCGCCAATCCCATTTTCCGCAAAGCCTCGTCCTGCCTGTGTGCGGCGGATGCGGCCATCATTAAACCGGCCCATGTCAAATTACTCGATTACGAAGCGGAACTGGGGCTTGTGATCGGCAGGGATATTCGTGGCCCGCAAGATGTTGGCGAGGAAAATTTGCATGACTACGTGGCCGCGCTGACGATTCACAATGACATCAGCGCGCGGGATATTCAGCTTACTCAGCCGACCGGGCAGTTTTACAAGGGCAAGAGTTACCGCACGTTCGGCCCCACCGGGCCATATCTGACGCTCGTGAATCGGGAGGATCTGCGACGTTTCGATGATTTGCATCTGCGCTTGTCGGTGGATGGTGAGGTGAGGCAGGACGCCTACTGCGGTTCGATGGTGTATAAGCCGAGCGCGACAATTTATGAGCTTTCGAGAGTTCAGGATTTGCGTGCGGGGGATTTGATTGCCACCGGCACGCCCGGTGGCGTGGCCTTGCAAGCGCCGCGAAGCCGCCTGCTAATGATGTTGGTCAAGTTTATGTCGGAGAAGAAAAAATGGCGGATGTTTATTGACAAGAATGTCAACAACCCGAGGTATTTGCGCGATCGGCAGCTTATCGAAACGTGGATAGGCACGGACGATGAAAAAATTAATCTCGGGGTGCAGAGAAATCAGGTGATTTTTGGCTGAAGTATGTTAGTGCGGGCTAGGTCGACACCAGCCGCCCCCCTGGTAGGGCTTTCAGGACTCGAACTGGGCGTTCCCGTGAACCCATCCTTAGGGGCTCCGCTGCCGCATCCATGCCAATGTCATTAACTTAAGAATGGTTTCCAATGTGGCACTTAGCAGAGAGAGGGCCGGGTAACTGCTTTGGAGTGGCTAGCGCCAGGGACGGGCGCGGGGCCGGGCCATGGATGGCCCATGGAACGCAAAAGCCGTTACCCGGCCCTCTCTCTGCGGTCTTGCCGAGCTTAAGTTAAGACATTGGCATGGATGCGGCAGAGGGTCCTGCAAAGCCCTACCAGGGGCGCGGCTTCAGTGCCGAATTCCAGAGACCAACAGAATATTTAGTTGTTGGAAAGCGGCACGGCAGATTTGAAAAATTTTATCGAGTACAGAGTTTCGCACATTGGTTTACAACATGATTGATAATAAAATTCACAGCTTGGCTGACATAGAAGCGATCGAATCCACTCCCCTGTCCGAGCGGCAGTCCAACCTGACCTCTTATTCACTGCTGTCGGATGCGGCGCAGAGGTATCCGGATAAGACCGCCATCAAATTTATGTTGAACGGCCAGTGCTATGATCCCGCACATATTCCCGACCAATACGCCGCTTTTGCCGCGCGGGGCTTGCCCCCGGCCTACGCCGAAATCAGCTATCGCGAACTTTGGCGCAAGATAAATCAAACGGCAAACTTGTTACATTCGCTGGGCGTCGGGCGGGGCGATACTATTTCTTTTCTATTGCCCAACCTGCCGGAAACGCACTACGCCCTGTGGGGCGGCGAAGCTGCGGGCGTGGTCAATCCGATCAATCCTCAGCTCGAGGAGGCGACCATCAGGGACTTGCTGATCGCGGCGGAAACCAAAGTGCTGATTGCCCTCGGCCCGATCCCAGGCACCGACATCTGGTCAAAAGTCGAGGCGATTATTGATCAGGTGCCGGGGCTCGAGCACGCGCTCGCGGTTTACGGCAAGGTGGAAGCGCGGGGCAAAATTCACGGCTATCACGATCTTATCGAAACTTTCAACGACAGTTCACTCGATAGCGGCAGGGTGATCGAGCCCGCTGATATCGCCTCCATGTTTCACACCGGTGGCACCACCGGAACGCCGAAACTGGCCCGGCGCACGCATGCCAATGAAGCCAGTAATTGCGCCATGATGAATCTGATGTTCGATCACTATGTCGACGACCGTGCGGTGTACGCGGTCAGCTTGCCGCTGTTTCACTGCAACGCGGCGATCAGTTCGGGGCTGGCGCCCTTGAGCCGAGGTCGCGAGATTGTGTTGCTGGGGGTTGAGGGTATTCGTTCGCCGCACATACTGCAAAACTTTTATGACATTGTCGAGCATCACAAGGTCTCCACCTTCAGCGGCGTACCGACGATTTTTGCCGCTCTGCTGCAGTTGCCCGAACCGCGCGCGGGGGCGTTGAGGTCATTGCGATTTGCCTTCTCCGGGGCCGCCCCGATGCCGCTGGAACTCTATAAATCCTTCAAGCAAAAAACGGGAGTTCCGCTGCTCGAAGGCTATGGCATGACGGAAGGTTGCGTGTGTAGCAGCGTGACGCCGGTGGAGCCGCAGGGTGAGCCGAGAGTGGGTTCCATAGGCCTGCGTTTGCCCTACACCGATATGAAAACCGTGGTGCTCGACGAGCGGGGCAACTATGTGCGCGACTGCGCGGTGAATGAAGTCGGCGTAATCGTAAATGCCGGCCCGCACATATTCAAAGGGTACAAATATTCGCAGCACAACAGCAATATATGGCTGAACGCCGGCGACGGCAAGCGCTGGTTTAATACTGGCGATCTCGGCCGCGTGGATGTCGACGGCTATTTCTGGCTAACCGGTAGAAAAAAGGAACTGATTATTCGCGGCGGTCACAACATTGATCCGAAAATCATTGAAGAAGTGCTTTGCCGGCACCCGGCGGTGGCGTTGGCCGCCGCGGTGGGACGCCCGGATGCTTATGCCGGAGAACTCCCGGTCGCCTATGTAAAACTTAACCGCGGCAGTGATGTGACGGCGGAAGCATTACTGCAATTTGCGCGCGACAATATTGCCGAGCGAGCCGCCGCGCCCAAGCATATATATATTCGCGCCGAACTGCCGCTGACGGCGGTGGGAAAAATATTCAAGCCGCAACTGGTGTGGTGGCAGATAGCGGAGGTCTACCAAAAGCAGATAGGCTCTCCCAATTTAGGTATAGAAGCGGTCGACGTGGAAGTCAAGGCGCATGCCGAATTGGGCATCCTGGCGAAAATCTCACTGCATTGCGCCCGCGACGCCGATATGAAATCCATTCGCCGGGCCGTCGATAAACGTTTGCGACAGTTTGTCCACAAATATACTCTCCATTTGAGCTATTAATCCGATATAAATCGCAGCCGGATACTGTCACCCGAAAAAGCCTATCGGCGTGTTGAGTAATAATATTGCACTATGTAAGCTCTGAATAAGTCATCCTGACTTATTCAGAGGTCGAAAATAAAAATGTATGACTTTTTATTTTCTCGCATTTTCAATGACTTAGCGTCATCGAAAATGACAGCACA
>JAAUXX010013159.1_pt1 | contig 17437 bp, 16 predicted proteins | sample 7278111 | NCBI WGS metagenome assembly JAAUXX01 (sample SAMN14350116, study PRJNA611818) | marine sediment metagenome | isolation source: surface marine sediment (1.8m) | place: French Polynesia: Moorea | collected 2018-08
TCCTGACTTATTCAGAGGTCGAAAATAAAAATGTATGACTTTTTATTTTCTCGCATTTTCAATGACGTAGCGTCATCGAAAATGACAGCACATCCCTGTGCTGCGGGAAACGCTGACTTAATCAGAGTTTCCTTTAGAGTTTCCCAACGCTTTCACCTGAATCAGTGACTTCAGGTTCAGATTAACACTTTGCTCACCGCAAGGCCGCAAAAACCAGAGGAATCATTGCATGGCAAAATATTCAGTCTTTACATCCGAATCCGTTTCCGAGGGCCACCCGGATAAAATGGCGGACCAAATTTCCGACGCGATACTCGATGCCATATTGAAAGAAGACAAGCGATCGCGCGTCGCCGTTGAGACCATGGTCAAGACCGGCATGGTCATCGTCGCCGGGGAAGTGCGAACCTCCACCTATATCGAGCTGGAAGACCTGGTGCGCGACCTGGTGGTCGATATTGGCTACAACTCCAGCGATATCGGCTTCGACGGCGCCTCGTGCGCCGTGCTCAACGCCATCGGCAAACAGTCCTCCGACATCGCCATGGGCGTCGATGAAGCGGAAGACAAAGAAATGGGCGCCGGCGACCAGGGCCTGATGTTCGGCTACGCCACCAATGAAACCGAGGTACTGATGCCGGCGCCGATCTACTACTCTCACCGCCTAGTCGAAAAGCAGGCGCAACTGCGCAAAAATGGCACTCACCCCTGGTCGCGTCCGGACGCCAAAAGCCAGGTGACCTTGCGCTACGAGAACGGTAAACCGGTGGCCGTCGATGCGGTGGTGCTCTCGACCCAACACGCACCGGATATCAGCCAAAGCCAAATTCACGAAGCGGTAATGGAAGAAATCATTAAACCCGTGATTCCCGCACAGTGGCTGCACGCGGACACCAAGTATCACATCAACCCCACCGGACAATTCATTATCGGCGGCCCGCTCGGCGACTGCGGTCTGACCGGGCGCAAGATCATCGTCGATACCTATGGCGGCATGGCGCGTCACGGCGGCGGCGCCTTCTCCGGCAAGGATCCCTCCAAGGTTGACCGTTCGGCCGCCTATGCAGGCCGCTATGTGGCCAAAAATATTATTGCCGCCGGGCTCGCCGACCGCTGTGAAATTCAAGTGTCCTACGCCATTGGTGTCGCCCACCCGACGTCGGTCTCGGTCAACACCCTTGGCACCGGCAAGCTGGACGACGCCAAAATCGCGGAACTGGTGCGCGAACACTTCGATTTACGGCCGCGCGGCATTATCGAAACCCTCGATCTGCTGCGTCCCATCTATCAAAAGACCGCCGCCTACGGTCACTTTGGCCGCGAAGACGACGATTTCAGCTGGGAAAAAACCGACAAAGCGGAAGCTCTAAAAGCCGCGCTTTAATCAGTTTCCATCCAGAAACGCGCATCCCGCGCTTTTTCTGGCGTCGAAAATAAAATTGCGATTTTATTTTCTCACGAAATCAATGGCTTAGTCGGCTTTGCTCCGGGCAAAGCTTCGACATACACTCCGTCCCTGGAGATAAGCCACAGATTTCGAGCATCACGTCCATGTGATGCAGTTAGCGCCCGTTTTCGGACGGGCACTAATCAATACACAAATTTTGGAGAACAACATGAACGCAGTCGTAACCGCGCTAAACAGTTTTGCCGACTTTAAAGTCGCCGCATCATCGCAAGAAACATTTGACACCGCCGCCGCCTGGGGCCGGCGAGAAATCGCCATTGCCGAGGGCGAGATGCCGGCCCTGATGGCACTGCGCAAAAAATACAAAGACAGTAAACCCCTGGCCGACGCGCGCATTATGGGGTGCATCCATATGACGATTCAAACTGCGGTGCTTATCGAAACGTTGGTTGAACTCGGGGCCGAAGTACGCTGGTCGTCGTGCAATATCTTCTCAACCCAGGACCACGCGGCGGCGGCAATCGCCCACGCGGGCATTCCGGTTTTTGCCTGGAAGGGGGAAACCGAAGAAGAGTTTGACTGGTGTATCGAACAGACGATTTTAAAGGACGGATCTCCCTGGAACGCTAACATGATCCTCGATGACGGCGGCGACCTCACCGCCATGGTGCACGAAAAATATCCCGCCATGCTGAACAACATTCACGGCATTTCAGAAGAGACCACCACCGGCGTACATCGCCTGTTGGAGATGCTGGAGAAGGGCGAATTAAAAGTGCCCGCGATCAACGTCAATGACTCGGTGACAAAAGCAAAGAATGACAACAAATACGGCTGCCGGCACAGTCTCAACGACGCTATCAAGCGCGGCACCGACCATCTGTTATCGGGTAAGAAAGCGCTGGTGATCGGCTACGGCGACGTCGGCAAGGGTTCCGCCGCCAGCCTGCGCCAGGAAGGTATGATCGTTAAAGTCACGGAAGTCGATCCGATCTGCGCCATGCAAGCGTGCATGGACGGATTTGAAGTGGTGTCGCCGTACACCAAGGGCCTTAACACCGGCAAAGTCGAAGACCTCGACCGGGCGCTGTTGACGACCACCGACTTGCTGGTGACCGCCACCGGTAATGTGAATGTCTGCGACGCCGCCATGTTGCAGGCCTTGAAAAAAGGCGCCGTGGTATGCAATATCGGCCACTTTGACAACGAAATTGATACCGCCTACATGCGCAAACATTGGCAGTGGGAGGAAGTGAAGCCCCAGGTGCACCAAATTTATCGCAGTGACGATACCAGCGATCACCTGATCCTGTTATCGGAGGGACGCCTGGTCAACCTCGGCAACGCCACCGGCCACCCCTCGCGCATCATGGATGGCTCCTTCGCCAACCAGGTACTGGCGCAGATTTATCTCTACCAGGCAAAATTCGCCGATCTGCCGACGAGCGCCAAAACCGATCAACTTTACGTCAAAGTGCTGCCGAAAAAGCTGGACGAAGAAGTGGCCCGGGATATGGTCGAGGGCTTCGGCGGGGTGCTCACGCAGTTGACGCAAGAACAGGCCGCCTATATCAATGTGGAAGTTGATGGCCCGTTCAAACCGGATGCCTATAAGTACTAATCCAATAAGTTTGGGCGTTCGTGCCTCTTCACAACAGAGGGACTGAACGCCAAGGACACGATGATGACAAGCGAAAAAAAACTGCGCCTGAGCTTTGAGTTTTTCCCGCCGAAAAGCGACCCCGGCAGAGAAAAACTCGCCGATGTTCGCGCCCGCCTCAACACCCTAGCGCCGGATTTTTTCAGCGTGACCTACGGCGCCGGTGGTTCCACCCGCGACAATACTTTTGCCATTGTCGCGGCGATGAGAGACGAGGACCTGGCGGTGGCGCCCCATCTATCTTTTGGCGGCGACAACGAAGATGCCATTATCACTTTGCTCGAACAATACAAGCAAAAAGGCGTTGATCGCATCGTGGCCTTGCGCGGGGACATGCCCTCGGGCGTCGGCGGCGCCCTGCAAATGGTGCACGCCAACGAGTTGGTGGCGTTTATCAGAAAACATTTTGCCGACAGCTTTCAGCTGGAAGTGGCCGCCTATCCCGAGATTCACCCGCAGGCAAGGTCTTACGATCAAGACATCGCCTATCTGAAAGGCAAGTTCGACGCCGGCGCCGACAGCGCCATTACCCAGTATTTTTACAACCCGGACGCCTATTTCTATTTTATCGATCAGTGTCGGGCGATCGGTATCGAGCAACCGATCTATCCCGGCATTATGCCGATCACCAACTTCAGCAAGCTGGCCCGCTTTAGCGATAATTGCGGCGCCGAGATTCCCCGCTGGGCACGCAGACGACTCGAATCCTACGGCGACGATGCCGCTAGCGTTGGCGCTTTCGGACTCGATCTGGTGACCGAGCTATGCGAAACGCTGATGGAAAACGACGCTCCCGGCTTTCATTTTTACACCATGAATCAGGTCGAACCCACCGCGACCATCATCAATAACCTGGGTTTGCCCACGCGCGAGTAAAGGTGCGCATCCCCAGAATTTATACGCCGCAGCCGCTGGCGCCAGGGCGGGAAATCGCCTTGGCGCCACAACCTTCGCATCATCTCGTAAAAGTGTTGCGGATGTCCGCCGGTCGGCCGGTAAAACTCTTTAACGGCGACGGCCATGAATATGCGGCAACGATTGTGCGTGCTGACAAGAAAGGCGTCACTGTCCTGCCCGCCGACGCGGTATATCGGCCCAACAATTCGCCGCTTTCAACAGAACTCGCGATGGGACTATCGAAGGGCGACCGCCTGGATTGGGTGTTGCAAAAAGCCACCGAACTCGGCGTCAGCGGCATCGCGCCGCTGTTCACCGAACGCTGTGACGTCAGGTTGCCCGACGACAAGCTGGATAGAAAAATGGCCAGTTGGAACAACATCATCAGCGCCGCGTGTGAGCAGTGTCAGCGCAATACTCTGCCCACGTTAAAGCGCCCGCAGCCGTTGCGGGACTTTATCACCGCCTGTGCGGCCGAGGCGAAATACGTCCTCCACCACCGCGGTGAACGCGGCCTCGCCGCGACCCCGCGCCCCGCCTCCCTAGCGCTGCTGGTGGGTCCGGAGGGAGGCCTAACCAACGAGGAAATCGCCCTCGCCCAGCAGCACGGATTTGCGCCGCTCCGCCTCGGCGGGCGGGTGCTGCGCACCGAAACCGCGCCACTGGCCGCACTCTCGATCGTGCAATATTTATGGGGTGATCTGGCGCTCTGATAGGCCAGGCCCAATATCCCAGTCACCAATGACACTTGCTTAAGAAAAAATCATTGGCTTTGCCGCCGGTTGTCAGCGTGGGGGGTGTTTCCAAGACACGAACTAGGCGTCCCCCCATAGACCCTTCCCTGGGGGGTCGGCTGCAGCATCCCTGCCAATGCCATTAACTTAAGAATGAGTTCCAATGTGGCATTGAGCAGAGAGAGGGCCGGGTGACGGCTTTGGCGTGACTAGCGCCAGGGACGAGCGCGGGACCGGGCCATGGATGGCCCATGGAACGCAAAAGCCGTCACCCGGCCCTCGCTCTGCGGTCTTGCCGAGCTTAAGTTAATGGCATTGGCATCCCTGCTGCAGACGGTCTTGGAAACACCCCCAACACTGCCAACCTCCCACCGTTTTTGCCTTAAGTAAGCGCCATTGATCCCAGTCACTTAAAATTTTTCTTGTTCAAACCGTAGAAAAGGCAATTGGCGGCGAGACTGCCGGTAAAGATATTGAGCAGTATGATGATGATCTGCATATAACCCTCGACGTGCTGGCCGGTGAGGGGGAACCATCCCCACAGCACCCACAACTCGGCCAGTTCCTGCTTTGATAACACGATATCGAAAGACGCGACGGCGCCGAACACGACCAGGCTCGCGCCCACCAACAAATAATGAGACTTCTTGCCCGCCGCATTCAATGCGGCGAGCAACAGGGCAATTACCAGCCCATAACCGATAAACCCGGTGCCGGGAAAATATTCATAGAGTTTGAGGCTGTAGGTCAGCACCGCCAGCAGGAAGTAACAGGCCCAGCTGCCAATAAAATACTTTACGAACATATCTTTGCCCCCTGTTGTCGCGATTATCGCCTATCTTGCCGCGGGTCTTGCCGAAAATCATCGAATTTCTGTGTAAATCGGTCGCCATCTCAGGTACGCCGGACTTTTCCCAAACACTGCGTACGATTACAATAATTGCCCGGAACAGCAAAACACAGTGATTGGACATGAGGTTAGCAACGCTTAGAGCATGGCTGAGCTTCGCGGTGGTTGCGCTTGCCCTCGGCGGATGTGGCGGCGATGACGGCGACCTGGCCGACATATACACCTATCAAGCCGACAGCCCCTACAGCGGTGTCATCGAACCCTGCGTGCGGGCAGAGGATGACGGCGACCACTGTACCTTGGGCACGCTGCCGGTGCTGGGGATGGAGACCGGCGCCCCAGGCATTCCCGCGATCATGGACAGGGTGGCCGTCTCACACGATTGGATGGGCGCCCGTTTCCGCGAACTATTGGCGCAGATGCCGGCGGATATGCTGCCCTTGTTTAAAAGCGTGACCGCCGTCGTGATCGATGCCGATATCCGCCCCGCCTACTACACTGCCGCCACCGGCGCGATTTATCTCGACCCCGCCCTCCTATGGCTGAGCGTCGCGGAAAAAAAAACCATCAATCCCAAGCAGGACTTCCGCGCCGGTTTCGACGACCCCTTGGCGTTTCGCCACCTGAACCGCTACGTTAAAGACGGTGCGGCCGCTTACCGCATGGGCTCGCTGCTGGATGATTCCGCGCGCGAACTCGACGACGTGGTGCTACTGGCGGCAAGATTGCTGTTGCACGTACTGGCGCACGCCAATGATTTTATCCCCCCAGACAGTTACCATGTGCTCAACACCGGTCAAACCCTTTCCGAGGCGGCCAACACCCTATCCGAGCAATGGGTTTCGTCGCGCCTGGTAGACGTCGCCCCCCTCACCTCGGAGACAATGTTCTCGCTCGCCGGGGTGATGTATTCCGGTCACGACCCGGCGATTGAAGACCTGGAAATCAGCGCTGGCGAGGTCGGCGCGGCCTTTGAGATCGACGGCGCCGGCGATGACTACGGCCACACCACGCAATACGAAGATCTCGCCATGCTGTTTGAAACCGTGATGATGAAGTATTTCTTCGACGCCGATTACGAAATGGCCTTTACCGGCGTTCCGGAACATCCCGCCTTGTGCGATTCCTATCGCATCGGCTGGGGCGTGAGAAACCGCGTGGGTGACGCCAAAGTCAAATCCCGCGCCGAATTTGTGGCCCGCCAGCTCCTGCCCGATGTGGCATTTGATGACTTTTTCACCACGCTCGATCCGGCCACGGAAATCTCCGGCGACTGGTGTATTGAATCCGGTGAGAGCGAGCGGCAAAAGCCGCAACGCCGCAAGGTCGACGCCATCGACCTCCGTCGCCCCTACCTATAAGAAAGCGACCAACCCGGCCTAAACCCCCGAGTACAGACTTTATGGATTTGCCCGAACTGCAACAAAAACTCGTCAGGTTTGGCCACGACCGCGACTGGGCGCAATTCCATTCACCGAAGAATCTCGCCATGGCGCTGGCGGTTGAAGCCGGTGAACTCCTGGAACACTTTCAATGGCTTAGGGAAGACGAATCTTGCAACCTGAGCGGGGAAAAACGGCGCGCGGTCGCGCTGGAGATGGCCGATGTCTTCATGTACACGGCCCTGCTGGCGAAAAAGCTGGATATCGATCTCATGGCGGCCGCGGAGGAAAAGATGGCCCTCAACGACATTCGCTATCCCGCGGAGCTGGTGCGCGGCAGCGCGAAAAAACACGATGAGTATTAGAGCCTACTACTCATGCGGTTTGCCGAACTTTGCCAATACCGAGTTTTTATAGCGCCGGTCTTCGGTGATTTCACGCTTGACAAAGGATGGGGGATGAAAGCGCTTGGCATCTTCCTCGCTGTCAAATTCTACCTCCATTACCATCAGATCGGTGAGGGACCCAGCGTAAATATCCAACTCGCATTCATGCTGATTATAGTTAAACTCAAAGCGCAATTTCTCGACCCTCTGTCCTTCAGTGAGCGGCCAGAGAAAATTAAACAGGCCTTCATTGATTTCCTGTTCACTCTCTTCTCTAACCAATCCAGAACCCCTTTTGTGAGTGATGCAATACTTATTGCCACTCTTGCGCACACGCAATTCGCTCCTTTCGTTGAGGAAAAGATAACCCTGCATAATATCAAGCTTCTTCGCACTCTGCAGCTCGTGAAAAGGGATATCATGTAACAAAAATTTTCGCTCAATCTCTTGTGCCATAATTACGCCCTACGAATAAGTGGTACCATTTCTTTCCACAGGGAAAAATACGCCTTATTGGCCGGTCTAGTCTTGGCGTACGTATCAACAGGAGCTTGATGCTCCCCCATGTTCTCGATATCGATTGAAAAGGGTATGATGGTTTGCATAAACTTTTGATAGCGACTTCTCATCGAGTCCATGGTTCTTTTGTGCAGCGCCTTCTGCGATTGCACCATTGAGAAAAACGGAATCAAGCGCTTTCTTTGATAATTATAGTCCTTAAAAAAGCCATTGAGCTGCTCAAATGTTCTCTCCGATAGCGTGGTTGGTATCACTGGCACAAAGATAACATCAGAGGCATTGAACACCGCCTCCGCGAGCTTACTGATGCTTGGGGGACAGTCCAGAATAATAAGTTTATATTCCTTGCCAAGCCCCTTTAGGATTCGCTTCAAGCGTGCCTTTCGTTTACTCAGCCTACTTAACAGCGTGTCAAAATCACGAAAACTCAAATGTGCCGGAATGACGTCTAGATTTTCATAATCGCTGGCTTTAATTTGGCGCACGAGATCCTTGTAGGCATTGAAAAATCGCTTACCCCAGTTTTTTTCGGCGGATTTAACCTTGAAGTAAAATGATGATGCCCCTTGGGGATCCAAATCGATGAGCAGGGTTTTGACACCGGACTTTGCCGCCCAATATGCGATATTGACGGAGGTCGCCGTTTTTCCGACGCCGCCTTTCATACTGTAACACGCAATCACTTTCATACGCTTAGCCCTGCTTCCCGCCTTTTAAATAGTGATTCAAACTCAGATCTGACCAAATCGTTGGCAAAATCGGCCAATGCCGCCTCCACCTTGCGACGCTGGTCCCGCTGCTTGTGGTGCAATACGCCGATCAATGCGTTAACCGCCGCGATCATTTCCCGCGAATATTTATCCGCATTCGTATACGCACTGAGAAACAGTTGCTGCACCGAATAGTCATTGAACCGACCAAGGATATTTTGCAGTTTTTTGAGGCGGCGCAGCAACTTGCCTAAGTCAGCTCTGGGAAGTAATTCCGCAAAAAATTCCATCAGGTAGCGCAACTTTTTACATTCGATTCTGATCGCGTGGATATCGTCGTCGGGCACACCTTTGTGTATCATGTGAGCCAGTCGGCAAATTTTCACGTAGCGACTCAGGATTTTGGTTTGCGCAAGTTTTTTCACAGGGCGCCGCGACTCAGCGGAGCCAAAATCCGGATCCGCCGACAGCTCCTTACCCACCGCCTGCGCTTGCATGGCGAAGCGCCGGGTGCCCAGGAAAGCGGCGACGCGCTTGTGCTCCGATTTGCGCTGTCGCTTCAGCAGCTTGAAAAACTCTGTCAGACCAGCGTCGTAGTGGCCGGGCAACAGTTCGCCATACGTCGCCTCGTCCAACAGAAAGACATCCATATCCCGTAGCGCGTTGGTCGCCCCCGCAAGTTCGGCGAGTTCCTCTTTTAAGGACACAAACTTTTCCGCCAGCAGTGTCTTTCTGGTCAAGCTGAGCAGCGAGCGCGCCTTTCTCAAATTGACACGGTATTGGTGTAAAAATTCGGTGTCGATATCGTCGACAATGCCATTTTTTTGCCGCAGTGCGCGTTGCACCATCAGTCGCGACATATTGCGAATGGCCTTCTCCGCCGGCTCATCGGCCACTATGCCAAAGGTTTTATCCTCCTCCACCGGAGGCGACACACCACTATCTATAAACAACTGCTTCAAATCGGGAGGATTCACGGCAGGCTGAATATGATGCTCATCGAGCAGTGGTTGAAGCAAGGCCTGAACCTGCGCGAACTCCTTGTCGTAGCCACGCAATGGAGAGAGCCCGAGGTAATAATACGCGCGATCGCCGCAACCGTGGACAAAGGTCAGTTTCACTCTAACGACGATCTTTCCATCTCGATTTAACACATTGTGACAGACGCGTGAAACTTTCATGGCCGACTTGAAGGTGAGCGCCCGCAGTTTAATCCGACTTTTCAGTTCATCGCGCAGATGGCCCTCGGGAAAGTCCCACCAGTGTTTTGCGTCGCGGGATATCTTATCGACTGAATCAGCGCCCCGTGGCCGCTGGAGTTCCGCCCTGCCGCCATCGGTCCTGAGGAAGATTGCATCGGATCGCCACAGGGACCAGTCGGGATCATCAAACAAACGATATTCGACTTCCCTGACCACCCGAGTATCCAGATCGAATACCGTCTCCAACGCTGATTTTATTTCATCGGCGCTGATTTCGTTTGTGACGCACCAATTTTTCTCACATAAAGACTTCATTTTTTTGCTTTCGGCAGCTTCACTTTATTTGCCAGGTAGAGATCAATGAGGCGCTCAACAATGGATTGTACGCTGGTGTCTTCCTCGATGGCGCGGATTTTCAGGGCCTTCAGTGTTTTCGAATCGAGCCGCAACGACGTGTTTTTTTTGCTGATTTTAGGTCTGTCAGCGTCTTTTGGCTTGCTCATACATTGCACCGGCACTTAATTGAACTGACACTAATTGAACTGACACCAACTGAACTGACATTGAACTAAACTGACATTTAGCTAAACTGGCATTCGCATATTGACGTCATTATATAACCACGTCTTCACATGATAATGTCTTGGCATGAATATAGCAATATTTCGTGCTGAGCTGTTGGAGGGAGGCTCAAAAACATTCGCAGACGAGCGCCAGGCGCTCCAGTGGGGTATAAATATGGGGCGAAATCCGAATACCCTGGCGGCGAACATCAAATTCGACGGCGGCTCGGCGCAGGCGGTTTTGCGCCTCCTCGCTGCGCCTGAAAATCAAGGTGCCGCCCTGATGTCGCTCGTCGTCGGGGGAAACAAGCGCCGCAGCATCGATATGCTCTCTCAGGTATTGCTTGCATTTGGCATTGTGCTCGGCGATCTTTTCAATGCCGATTTTCACCAGCGTTTCAACGCTGTTGGCGGCAATCGCCAGTGGTGCAACCGAGGGCGTGCCGCCCCAATACCGCAGAGCATCATCCGCGTAGGTAAACTCTTGAATGGCAAACTCAAAGGGATGCCGGTGGGAAAACCAGCCTACGTCTCTGGGCGTCACCTGCGGCAGGGTTTTATTGTTAACCCAGAGAAAACCCGCGCCGGGGCCGCCGCACAACCATTTCACTGACGAACCGATGACAAAATCCGCCCCCCAGGATCTCACATCAATGGGAACGATGCCCGCCGACTGAGCGATATCGACAATGGAAAAAATTTCGCGCTCGGCGGCTATTCGCGTAAGCGCAGCAACGGGAATTTTTACACCGGTATTCGATTGCACGTGGGTGAGCAAAACGGCGAATACCTCCTCAGTCAGATAATCGCTCCAGGCATCTACATCCAGGTAGTCGAAATCCTCCGGAATAAACTGCAGCCGCAGTCCATCCGCCAAGGCCTGCTTGGCGACAAATCCGAGCGAAGGAAAATCCTGTGCCGACAGCAAGAGTGTATTTTTTGTTGGACTTCGCCCGCGCAGGGAACCCAATATCTTGGTCAGCGCGCTGGAGACATTAGCCTGCGGACAGACCAGCTTCACCTCGGTATGCAACAGCGCCGCGATACTTGCGCGAAACGACCGCGCTACCGCCAGCCAATGCGTCCAGATATCTTCGTCGCCCCTCTGCCAGGGCTGCAAAAAATGCTCGGCGAAGTAATCCTCCGCGCTGACCGGCAACAATCCCACCGAGTGGCTGAGCAGATACAGCCCTCGGGGCCTGGTAAACAGGTCCGCCCTCACAGGGTGCCCCGTAAAATTTCCAGGTCGCGAAACCGACTGGGAATATCCTCACGCGGCGCCGCCAAACGCAGATCGCGCAGCCGCTCGAGTGCGTCGAGCAATACCGCGAGCGGCGGGCCGCTGGCGGTAATATGTTCGAGGCTACCCGCATCCAATGTTTGCGCGGGCCCGCGAATAAATTTGCTGACCAACTGATCGTGATGCTGGGCCGCTGTCTCGCCGTGGACGCGGCAGACCTCTAAAAACAATTGCAAATGATGTTTGTACCAACGCTGCCGCTGCCCCTCGGGCGTGGTATTGAGAAACTGGTCCATCAGGCTCTGCATGCGCATACATTCGCGCAATACTCGCTGGTCCTCCGGCCGCATGTAGAGAAACTTATCCACTAATAGCTGGGAATAGCGTGAGCTATTGGCCCGGCACAGGCCCAACAACATATCCACGATATTGATACCGGCAAAATCACCGGCGTTGGCGCCGCGATATTCGCGAAGACCGACGCGATAGGGCTTGTAATAGGGTCGGATATGATAAAAAAATGCTTGAATGTCGAGCTTGTCATACAATTGCTGATTGGAACGCAACACCTCTTCCAACGCCCGTTTGGCATTTTCAAGCAGCAGTTCGGTCACCGGATGCGACAGTCCCAGGGGCAATATCTGCATCAAAGCATCCGCGGCCTGCTTGAAGGCGACAATACCACGGGTGTTTAAGTCAAGAAATATCTGCTCGTCCTCAAGGGCGGTAAAACGTTTGTAAACCCCATTTATCGCCGCATTGTGCGTGGTCAGGTGACTGGTGGAAAAGCGCGGCGCAACCCCCAGGGCAGCCCCCAAGTGCAAGGCCAACGCACTGGCCTCCTCAAGCGGCGAGGTCTGTTCCCGCGACGGCTCTGTCAGTAGGTGGCGTCGACAAGCCGCCATGTAAAAGCCGACGTTGCCAAGCAGATCGAAGGCGGCATCAAAGCCCTCGTCGGTATTGCCTTCCGCCAGCAGTTCGCGGATAAAGACCAAACCTTCCGCTTGCAGGGTTTGTTTGATCTCCCGCCCGCAGTTTTCAACGTCGTCGAGCACATGGTTTTGTTGATACAAACGCTCGAGCCGGGTATTGAGCTCCACAAAGCGGGTGCGAATCCATTGGTCAAAAGCGTGGGCGTGATGGCTCATCTTCGGAAAATTAGTTGCAAGCGAAACAATATTGTCGGTGATATTGACCGGCTTGTCCAGGAACCGTGTTTTGCCCTATGAGACCGGGATGGCGCCATCTTCGAGACTGCGACGCTTGCCGGGTGGGCGCATTAATGTCATTAACTTAAGCTCGGCAAGACCGCACAGACAGGGCCGGGCGACGGCTTTTCCGTTCCACGTTCCATGGGACATCCATGGCCCGGTCCCGCATACGCCCACCCGGCGATCGTCGCTGCGTGCCAATACCAATTCTTGTACTGACTCTGTCGGGAATCTGCCTATTAACCCGATTTACAGGTGGTGAAAGCTATAGGAAGCGCCGGGGGGATTTTTCTTCTTATGTTGTTTGATAAAAGCACCAAGCTGCGCGCAAACTGTCTCGATGACCTCGACTCGCGCGTAGCGTTTGCTGTTGGCCGGTATGAGATGCCAGGGGGCGACATCCGTGGAGGTATTTTCCACCATGTCGTTGACCGCGCGTTCATACTGCCGCCACTTTTCCCGATTGCGGTAATCCTCCGCGGTGATTTTATATTTCTTATAGGCGGTCTTCTCACGCTGACGGAAACGCGTTAGCTGCTCATCGGCGTCGATGTGCAGCCAAAATTTCAAGACACAGCAATCGGCGGCCACCAACTCGGATTCGAATTCAACGATTTCCCGATAAGCCCGCGTCCATTCACTGTCACTGGCATAGCCCTCCACCCGCTCCACCAGCACTCGGCCGTACCAGGAGCGATCAAATATTACCGATTTTCCCGCCCTCGGAATTGCGCGCCAGAAGCGCCACAGATAATGGTAATCGCGCTCTTCCGCGGTCGGCGCGCCCACCGGAACCACACGGTATGACCAGGCCGGCATCGCTCGCGTGACGCGGCGAATCACCCCACCCTTGCCGGCCGCGTCCCAACCCTCAAACGCGATCACCGGCGTGATGCCGTGTTTACGCGCCTTGACAAAGAGCTGCTTCATGTGTAGCTGGGCGGCTTGCAGCCTCGCTCTATATTCGCTGTATTCGTAGATACGCGACAAATCGATGGCGGCAAGGTAGTCGCTTCGCGCCCGGTTGTAACTTACCGCCGGTCCGGATATGGCGAGCGGCTTTTGCGCCTGTTCCAGGGCGGCGAGCAAACGCTGGGCAATGGTGATGTTACGCGCTTTGCTATCGGCGCCATCCACCCACTGCCAGGCCACGTGCTCACCCAAGGTATTGTTAAGCAGCTCAATCACCGACTCCGATTTTTTGTACACGTCGTAGATATTCTGGTTAAACTGCCCGACGTACAATTCGGCGGCCGGATTTTGTTCGGCGTTTCTAAGGCGCTTTTTCAGCATTTTTTTGGAAGCGTGAAGCCAGATTTTCAGCACAATCCTGCCATCATCCATCAGCAACTTCTCCAGCCGGTTGAGCCGCATCAGCCGCGCGCGAAATTCTTTACCACTGATATTGTCGACGCTGAGTTCGAGCATCAGATTCATAATCCAGGCGCCGTAAAACACGGCAATCCTGCCATTGCGCGGCATTGCCCGCCAATAGCGCCACAGGGGCGGATGCAATGTCTCTTCCTCAGTGGGCCAGCGAAATGCCCGGGTGTCCACGTAGCGCACGTCCACCCACTCCTGCATGACGTCGATGAATTCCTCGCAACCGGGTAAGTCGTTACCGGCGAGCAGCAATATCACCGAGGTGTCGGAATTTTTCAGGTCATACTGCGCATTTACCAACTTCGTGCGCAGCTCGTTGGCAAGTTCACTGTACTTAGCAGGGTCAATAGCTGTCATTATCATCGCATAAGCGTCGGCGCGAAACGCTATTTGAGCCCAAATGGGCAAGCGGTGCAAGGGAACTCTGATCAAAAAATGTCATTAACTTAAGAATGAGTTCCAATGTGGCACTGAGCAGAGAGAGGGCCGGGTGACGGCTTTGCAGTGACTAGCGCCAGGGACGATCGCGGGACCGGGCCATGGATGGCCCATGGAACGCAAAAGCCGTCGCCCGGCCCTCTCTCTGCGGTCTTGCCGAGCTTAAGTTAATGACATTGATCCCGGCAAGCGCGACCACACCTTCTTGATTGCAGGATGTCGACTTGATAGTGTTAGCCCATCAGCTTTATCGCAGGTGCAACTTGAATATTGAGAGCAACAAGGTCAGCAACGATACGCGGGTGGCTGTGTCGGACCTGGAAGTCGGCATGTTTGTCACCAAACTCGATCGCGACTGGCTCGACACCCCGTTTCTGATGCAAGGTTTTTACATCAAGACGCACGAAGATATCGATCGGGTCGCGCAGTATTGCCACCACGTATGGGTATTGGGCACCGCCACCCCATTCTTATTGGAAAAGGTCGATTTCAAATCGGGCGAGCTGATCGGCCGCAAACCGGCGGAATATGCCATTGAGCGTCCGGTGAGGCACGAGTACCGGGAAGTCATGACTCTGATCAAAAGTGCCGGCAACTTCACCAAAAACATGCTCAGCGACGCCCGGCTCGGTCACTCACTGGATACGGCAAAAGCGCGCGACGTGGTAGATCAATGCGTTAATTCGATTATTCGTCACCCCGATGCGCTGTCCTGGATGGTGCGCATGCGCAACGAGGACGAATACACAGCGGAGCATTGTTTGAACGTCTGCATCCTGTCACTTGTATTCGGCCGCAAACTGGGTCTGAGAAAACAACAACTGAATAATCTCGGCTTGTGCGGGCTTCTGCACGATATCGGAAAAATGAAAGTGCCGCCGGGGATTCTCAATAAGCCCGGACCACACGATGCGCAAGAGCGCGAAATAATGCGCGCTCACACAACGGCGGGCAAAGAGCTGCTCACGGCAAAACGCGGCATGTATGAAGGAGCAATCGATGTTGCCCAAAATCACCACGAGCGGGAAGATGGTGCGGGTTATCCCCGCGGAATCAGCGGCGAAAACCTTTCTCTTTTCAACAAGATCGTTTCCATCGTCGACGCCTACGACGCAATAACCGGCAATCGGGTGTATGCACGTGGCCGCCCGTCGAGTGAGGCCCTGCGTATCATCTATGAAAACAAGGGCCGTCAGTTCGACAGCAAGCTCGCGCTCGCGTTTATTCAAACTATCGGCCTTTATCCACCGGGAAGCATCGTTGAACTCGTTAACGGCTATATCGGTTTGGTATTCGAATCGGACAATGTCTACCGGCACCTGCCAAAGGTAATGTTACTGTTAGATGGAAACAAACGATCCTGCGAGCAAAAAGTTGTCGATCTGACACTGACCGAATCCGGCAAGCTGAGTAAAGATTATTTCATTTCCCACATCCTGCCCGACGGCAGTTATGGAATTTATCTCAAAAGCTGCTTCGAACAGGGCTTGCTCAGCGGCGAACACTGACCAATCCAACGATTTATCGAAGCGCCTCCACGCCAATTAGGGAAACTCTGATTAAGTCAGAGTCTCCCGCAGCACAGGGATGTGCTGTCATTTTCGATGACGCTAAGTCATTGAAAATGTGAGAAAATAAAAAGTCATACATTTTATTTTCGACCTCTGAATAAGTCAGGATGACTTATTCAGAGCTTACTTAGGCTTATAACAAAATGTGATCAATGGAAGAGTTCAAAAAAAACTGGTTCCTGCTTGGCCTACTGCTGGTGCTACTCATCAGCTTCACTCTGCCTGAGTTGGGCTTATCGATCAATGGACGGGGTGGCTCGGCCTATTTGTTGGTTTTTTTGCTATTTCTGATCACCGGCTTCAATCTGCCCGGCAAGCGGCGCACAAAAGGAGCGGCAAAAATCTTGGTTCACGTCTATATCCAAGGGTTTATTTTCCTGCTAACCCCCTTGTATTTTTATTTGACGGCGCGCCTGCTGTTTTCCGAATCAGAGTTCATGGTGGGTATCATTGCCCTGGCGGCCTTGCCGACAACGGTGTCCAGTTGCATTGTTTTCACGCAGATTAGTGGAGGAAACACCGCCGTATCGCTGTTCAACTCAGGCTTCAGCAACTTCACAGGTATTTTCCTGTCGCCGCTGCTGCTGTCGATAATGTTAAGCGGCCCGGCTTTCGAGATGCCGCTTGATGCGCAACTAAAGCTGGTCAGTAACCTGGGAATGTTTATGCTGCTGCCGGTCATCATCGGTTTCGGTGCGAAACGTCTGGCGGTCGACAACGCCCCTGCGATAAACCCTCGGCTAAACAAGGCGCTCAACGTGATGGCCAACCTCTTCATATTGCTGATTATCCTGTTTAGCTTCTCAAAAATTGCCGTCAATCCCAGTTTCCGTGAATATCTTGCCGAGGCATATCCACTAGCGGCCTATCTGGCCATCTCCCACTGTCTCATAGTGGCGCTGGTCTGGTCAGGCGGCGGCTTTCTGGGTTTTAACTTTGCCGACCGGGTCGCCGCGCTCTTCACCGCCCCGCAAAAGACATTGGCTTTCGGCGCCCCCATGCTGACGATCTATTTTGACGGCGACGCACACCTATTGAGTCTGGCGCTGCTGCCGGTGGTTTTCTATCATATCTGGCAGCTGCTGATTGCCGGGGTGTTGAAAAATAGCTTGAGCCGCCATTCTATTAACCCGGCAATCAAATAGATCGTCCTGATCTATTTGATTATCACGCTTAAAGTGCTAGCGCAGATGCGCGAATATGCTGGCATTTTAAGGGTTCACGCGGGCCTAGCGGCCCGCGGCGGTGCATCCATGCACCGCAATTAACCCGACATATTTGAA
>JAAUXX010011161.1_pt1 | contig 17419 bp, 22 predicted proteins | sample 7278111 | NCBI WGS metagenome assembly JAAUXX01 (sample SAMN14350116, study PRJNA611818) | marine sediment metagenome | isolation source: surface marine sediment (1.8m) | place: French Polynesia: Moorea | collected 2018-08
ATGATAATCCGAAAAGCCTTTAAATTCAGACTAGAACCAAACGTTCAGAATCGCATCCTAATGGCGCAAACTGCTGGATGCTGTAGGCTTGTCTGGAATAAGGCTCTTGCCCTTCAGAAAGAACTATTGGAAGCAGGGCAGTCTTGCTTGTCGTACAATAAGACGGCTGGTTTGCTGGTAGGCTGGAAAAAATGAAGATGCGTTAGCTTTTCTTAAGACTCCTCATTCTCAACCGTTGCAGCAAACCCTCATGTTTTTGGATAAGGCTTTAAAAGAGGCTTTCGATAAAAACAATCCAAAGGAGTTCCCTCGCTTCAAGAAAAAAGGACTAAAGGATTCATTTCGCTATCCTCAAGGTTTTAAAATTGAAGAACAAAACAAGCGGGTCTTTCTTCCTAAGATCGGTTGGGTTAAATATCGTAAAAGTCAAAATATCATCGGTTCTCCCAAGAATATGACTATCTCGAAAAAGGGAGACCATTGGTTCGTTCCTATCCAAACCGAAATAGAAGTACCCAATCCCATCCCCACTGCTACAAGTATTGTTTGAGGGGATTTAGGTATTAAGCGCTTTCTGACTCTTTCAGATGGGGAGTATTTTAATCCCCTTAATAGTTTTCGCAAACTAGAAAATAAACTAGCCAAACTCCAAAAGACCCTCGCTAAACGAGTAAAAGGGTCAAACAATTGGAAGAAGGCGAAAAAAAAGATAACCAGACTTCATATCCGTATAGCTCCACCACAGAATGATTTTTAGAACAGCTAGTTTAGTATGTACGGTGCGCTACCAGAGTTTTGGAACAATGACCCCAAAAATCATAAATCCTAGAAAGAACCAATAATACATCGGATCAGATTCATCGTGAAACTGCATAAACAGGGTGAAAAGGGAAAAAATGAAAATTAAATAAACACCGAATATTTGTTTAAGTAGCAACGGGTTCACATTAGCAATGAATCCAACATATCCTAGATTAGTTAAATGTTTACCCATGTTCTGGCTCTGATAATGGACACCTAGAATTATAGTCTGAAGAGACACCTAAGCTTATAGAAAAAGCGGGTGTTAGTAGTCTTTTTTCAAAATTGGCTTTGTCACAATGACTTGCTAGGGTGGCTCTACCGAGCCTTCATGGTTAGGTTTTTAAGTTAAGGAGCTAGGTCTTAATGGCTATTGAAATTGGTTTTGAAACAGGCGATATTGTAGTTGTTGAAAGTCGGCTTATTCAGTCAGAAGATCCTAAAAGTCCATTTAATGTGGTACCACTCTTCAGAAAAAAGAAATACTCGGTATTTTGGAGTACATCATTGTTACAATTTCAGTTAACTACGGCTCTTCATTATCTAGAGAACAATGTCCACAAATACAAATCTTGAAAAAGAATCCAGCATAGTGGTATCATATCCTGCTTCAAACCTAAAAGGTTTAACACCTGTGTCTGAAGAAGATCTTTATACTCGAACTAAAGGTTGGACAAAAGAGGAACTAGAGAGTATTGCCGACAATCCAGAAGCCTTCATAGAAGCAATGATAGGTCAAGGAAAACCTAATACTCTTCTTGTAGCCGCTCTCTGTGAGGAACTTGGTACGGATCAAGCTTTTGAAGCTGTTATTGACTATCTTCAATCAGAGAAAATATTTAACGATCCAGAAGAAGCAGTAAATACTTCGGTGGGTATATTCTTTAGAACATTCTGGACTGAAAAAGTTGAAAAATATCGCAAAGAGGGAGATGAATTTGCTGTTGATTTAAAAGAGAGGCTCACAAAACTTCTTTCTTTAACTCAAAGGGCTCATCCTATCATAAAACTTAGATTGCTTTTAGAGTTAAGTTTCGTAGGACGTGATGAAGTCATCGACTTTATTCGGAATACTGTAGGAAGTTTTGATAGTGAGGTAAGAAACTGGCTTGCAAATAACTTTGCGATTCAAGCAGAAAAGGCTAAGGAAAAAGGAATCTTATCTATTCGAGACCTTGAGAGACTTCAAAATATAAGAGTAATTCCTCCTCTTTAATGTAGGTTAGAGTGAGGGTGTTTCATACACCCTTCCTTTGCAAGACTCGTCGAAGTTCTCCTATCGAATCTATAAGCCTTCTGATACAGTGATTTCTTACGGCAAAGGCTTGAAAAGAAGTGTCTATACCAAGCCCGTTCTTAATGCCCAGGACACGAGAAGCCAAGTAGGACCGTTCAGCATTAGGCTTAATAACTCCCATCATTGGAATGTCAAGTAAATGCTCAAGTTCCAGAGTCTCGATCGCGTTAACTGAAAAATACTTTTCAAATAAATCAAAATTATCACCAATCCTGTTACTTGCATATTCATCAAGCCCCATAAGATTAGCTAAAGAACTAATCTTTGAACGACAAGGATGTCGAACTAATTTGTACGATTGAATTTCGTTGACCTGTTTCCTCACATCTCTTTTCAGAGTATCATGACCGGGAAGCCATCCAAAGAGTATTATCCTTTCATCAGCATTATTTAATAAATCCGATTTAATCTTTTTATGGCTATTTAATAGGGAGGAATACTCAATATCTAATGCAGTATGCCAAAAGCTAACAAGCTCTGATTTTTCACACCATACATCTGGCGAATGACCGTTGTTAATCGTCATAGACCGATAATCAATATCATTTACAATAAATTGTAGAACGTCCAAATTAATAGATTGATTAAGGGAAGGGTTGATAATTTTCGCATCATCTTTCGCCCTTAACCCTAATACAGTCAGACCACTACTCTCTAACCGTTTGGGACGTTCTTTTCTTCCCCTATCTTCTGTATTATCTTCGTTCCTTCAGAGATTGACTCTCCTTCTTGTAGCTGTCCTGTTACAATAAATCCTCCTTTAGTCACTCTTTGTTCGATAATGTCTTTGCTGCTTTTTGATTTATCTTTAAGATGCTGACCAACAATCTCCCCAAACCGTTCAACGTACTCCGCTTTTGATTTCTTTTCTAATTGATTTGAAAGTTCGATTGTGATGCTAGTAAGTTCATCAATAATCGATTGTTTTTCCTCGGAGGTCGCTACTAGATCATCAAATGATTCTTGTAAACTTTCAACAAAAGCAGCTTGTTGTGTCTCTGATACCTTTCGATTCTTACCTAGTTGTTTTTCAACCTTATCTTGAAGAGCTTTAGCTTCTTCTTCAAACTTCATTCTTTCGATAAGAAATTGTTTAAGATTGTCATACCTATCCTGAATCTCCTTTTGAGCACATGAAGAAACTACGAATGTCGCTCCACCTATAAACGTGGCAATAACAATTCCAAATAACTCAACCATTGATACATCCTTATTATTTAAAAGACAGATATATGCACCTTACCATATTGGATGTGTTTCTACTTAAGCCTTTGCAGGTTTTAACCCCAGACTAATTTACAATTACACTTTGCAGTATCGTTTAGTATCATACCTACCTGATAGGACAATTTAAAAATCAATAAAAGTAGCTTTTCGTTTTTTTGTTCCATCAATGCGAATATTCTTTACATTAGCCTTTTGCCACTTGTAGTTTTGTTTGGTCTAATTTGCCTGGTAAGTGCTCTACCGAGCCTTTCTATTGTAAGTAATTAGTAGAAGGTGGATGGCTATGGGTATCTTTGCTGGAAGAAGTAAACTTTATACTATTTTATCTGTATTGTTGTTTTTCGTGTGTCTTAGTTACTATCTAATGTGTTTTGTTTGTTCACTTCAGATGACTAGGGATTTTGAAGTTGAGTTGTCAACAACAATCGGATCGGATGGAATTAGCTTGGAAGTGAGTGAAGTCAATACTGACTAATACTATGTTGTGTCTTGATGCAGGGAAATATCCTGTTTTTTTCTCAAAAAAGCAATAAAAAATACCACGCTATAGTTGTGCTTGAAGATCTAAAAGTAGCCAATATGAGTAAATCAGCTAAAGGAACGGTCGAAGCACCTGGTAGCAAAGTTAAAGCCAAATCTGGTTTAAACAAGTCTATCTCAGATCAAGGATGGCACGAGTTTAAACGCCAGCTTAGCTATAAATTAGAGTGGCTTGGGGGAATGCTAGTGTTAGTAAACCCGAAAAATACCTCTAGAAAATGCCCTCAGTGCGGACATACTTCTGGAGAGAATAGAAAAACTCAAGCTCAATTCAAATGTATTAAGTGTGGCTACAAGGAGAATGCAGACTTTGTAGGTGCAGTTAATATAGCAAGGGCGGGACACGCCCAGTTAGCCTGTGGAGATGTTTCGTTCGCGTCTGCTGCCTAACGGTGGATGGAAGAGGGAATCCCTCGGCTTGCCGATGGGAGGATGTCAATCATCTAGGAACCTTTCCCTTAATCTATAGTTTGATTGTAGGCACGATCGCTGCGTCAGACTCCTACCTTCCCATAAGGCTTTTTATTACAAACTGTCTACCAATATCCGATCGAAGCCAGGACACCAACTCCTGCACTCCAACACCACTATTTTTCTTAGTCACTACATACAAAGTGCCAAACAGAGGATATCTATTATTTATATATCCACCATTTATCCACTCTTGACCGTCCATTGTAAGGATTTTGATCGATCCTTGATTTGCTACTTGATAGGCATTATTAAACCCGATGCCGTCTCTTTCAAACACCCGGCGGACAACCATTACCATCGAGTCGGGAACCTCTTCTCCCCGTGGTTTGAAACCGAGATATTCTTCCACCCTTTTCTGAGTTCCACTTACCTCGCTCCTATAAATAGCTATCACTGGATGAGAGTTAAGACTTCCAAACCCATCTTGATAAATTTGTTTTAGATCATTTGAGGAAATATTGTTAATGGGTGTATCTTTCTTCACAAAGAATACGATCGGTACACGTTCTATCGGATAGCTATCTAAGTCTGGATGCTCAATCTCCTTAGAAGCAAAGCTTATTTGAATATTTCCTGCTAAAAGGTCTTTTACACCCTCTAAAGTTCCCTTCGCATCTGTGTTCGTGATATTATCATGATTCTGACTCAAAGCGACCATCAACTGGGCCGCGCTAGTAGCACCCCCAATTTTAATAGTCATATCTAAAGGAATTTCACTAAGCTCGCTCTGAAGTATTCCTAGCTTCTCCCTATAGTCTTTCCCCACACTAACAACATTGCCATGTTCAGAGCTTCCAATTCTCTCTGTTCTTGTTCGATAGTAGCTCACCCCGAAACATAACCCTCCAAACAAAATACCATACAAAAATAAGTCGGGGATGGAGGTGATGCCATATGTACTCCACAGCTCTTGTATCTTTCTAAACTTCATAACTTTTTAACCTCTACATTACACGGAAGAAAAACCAGATCCTTTCTTCAACAAACACCATACATTTCAAACCTAACACAAATAGTATAGTCCTTATAACACAAGATCTAATTACATTCTTAGGTGCTAGAAAATAAAAAAAAGCAGGACACGAATGCCCCACCTTTCTTTCTATATCAAAACATTGCTCATGAGCTTAATCGCATTTTTAGCAATCTTATCTGCTAGCTCATTGAATTTGTTACCCGTATGAGCATTCACATGTTTGAAAGTTAAGCTATTTTCTCTGGACAATACCCAAAGCCTTTCCCATAGACCTGAATTAGCGAGCGATTGTCCATCTCCCTTGACATAACCATTGGCTACCCACTTCTCGATTCTTCCCTCATTAAAAGCATCTGTTAGATACTTTGAATCAGAATAAATCGTAAGAGAGCCGGACTGCTTCAAAAGGCTCAACCACGCTATCACTGCACTCAATTCCATGCGATTATTCGTTGTCAAATGCACATACCCGCTGGTACTTGTCGCTGCTACGAGATCACCTTCGGAATCACGAGCTATCATTATGGCTCCATAACCACCCGGCCCTGGATTTCCAGAGCAAGCACCATCGGTATAAAGTTCGACAATATATCCCATACCCACACCCTCTTAATGATGGACTACAATTCATCGGAATTGCGCGGCAGCGCCTCAAATTCATCGTAATCATCACAGATCCTTCTATTGAATGCGCTCTCATGATTGATTGAGCACATCACGAATAGATCGCCACTAAAATATTTGCACTTTCTACAGGGATGATCATCAGCAAAGGATGAGCAAAGATCTACAGGTTTGCTATCATTACCCGCAAGCACTAAACCTACACAAATAAGAATCACTAACAATACAAAAGAGAAACCTACTGTAAGTAAAAACACAAGAATAGTCATATTTCTGGTACTAAACCTCCATAAGATATCACCCGGAATCCAGGCGACGATTAAGAACCTCTTTCCTAGACGACATCGCGTCCAACTCGATCTGCGCTATTTACTTGGCTCTGTTCGATCGCTTCAAGGTACTGAAGCCAAACCTTCTCAGCATGGATACCAAGCGATACAGTGCACGACATGAAGAGCCAGAAAAGAAAAAACCAAAGCATAAATCCATTCTGGCTCGTTTATCACCATTCTTCATTAAACCTATCTCTAACCTACCGACATAACAGATGAGCTTGTATAAGCAATATTCGGAAATACAAAGTATAACTAATGACTGCATTTCTATTCTCCTTAAAAACCTAATTCACTTTTTCTTTCTGTAGCCGCAAAATTCACTCCGAAACTAGTAAAAGCAGCATTTGTTCAAATAAGTGTGAAAATAGGATAATCATGACAATCGCTACTAAGGTTTGTCGTAGATCATACATCTCAATCCCATCAGATGAAGATCTCCACCACAAACATAATCTTAAAAACCCTACTAGAAAAGCTCCAACCTTCACACTATTAATTACTGCATTCGTCATTGCCTCATCGAAGAAACGGTCATTTTCAATGGCAGTCTCTGGCAAAGGACCCTGTAATGTTTCAGGCGGTAGATTGGTATATACTACAATGCCCAGAAGGAGCGTAACCACGAAACATCCGCCAACTATTAGCCATTTTGCATTACAAGCTCTAAACACTTTAAGGACAGTATTCTTGGCGCCCTTAAGCCCAACATGCGGTAAACTACTTTTGGCAAGAGAGATCCCCTTCAAAGACTTAAGTGCGTCCTCGGCCGATCCATACCGCAGTCGTGGGTCTTTTGAAAGGTTACGCGAAATCCATTTAACTACCTGCTTTGAGACCTCTGTCTCCTGTAAATGTTGACCAACTTTAATGTTCCCAGATTCGTCAAACACCGATCCCAACCAGCTTGTTGACTCTCCAACTAATAGAACCAAAAAGGTGCCTGCAATACTGTAAATATCAGACGACTTACCGAGTGTACGAGCAAACATACCTTCAGGAGGAATAAACCCATGGGTACCCGCGAACATAGTCGAGGCCCCTGCTTGCTCAAACCTTGAAACAGCTATGCCGAAGTCTACCAAATAAATGTCTCCATCTTTGCTTACAAGAATATTTTCAGGCTTGATGTCTCGATGAACGATCGGCGGATTGAACTTTTGTAAATAGATGCAAATCTTTAGTAATCTCTCAATCAGATCTACGATCTGAACCGTGGTAAGATTGAGTTTTGAGGCCGCGACACCGTCTATGTACTCCGTCACCAAGATAAAGCCATCATCCGTTTCCTTGCTCGCGAGAAGTTTAGGGATGCCTTCGTGGTCTAACCGCGCAAGAGTCTCTGTCTCTTTTTCAATGTATTTATAACCACTCCATTTCTGATTTCCCGTTCCGAATCGAAAATGTTTGATAAATACGATATCGCCAGTTGATATATCTTTGGCTTTATAGCTCGCTCGACACCCAGCATAGTTGGTAAAAAGGTGCTCCAATGTAACATAGCCATACGGCCTGAAATTGGGAATATTGATGATTGGTTCCATGAATTTATCCAAATTATCCTTTTGACTCATCTTAGTTCACGTTGAACTATCTGGAGTAAATAAAAAGCCCAGAACTCTAATCGAATCTCCAATTATGGTACTAACATGGCTATTAACATCTGCTCAAGCAGCCAGACAGTTATCGCCCCTCCTATACACGCTCTTACTGTATGGCGTACCTCCTCAAAAACCTCCATCCCCTCACAGACTGCCCTCCCTATTCCGAACATTCCCCAGCAGCAATATCCAAGAATCACCACCTTGCTAACAGTCATCATTACGTTTTTAGCATCCCCCTTCGAGAGGGAATCCTGTTGTCCAGTCAGTTCTGGCAAATGAAGGACAAATATCTCCATTCCTCCATTGTGCAACATTGGTGCCGCAAAGGAGATAAGTTCTGGTCCAAAAATTATGCACATCATTAGCCATAAACTAATGCTATCTCGATCGATATTCCATTCGCGAGTAGTCTTGATAAAACTATCACTAAAGGCACTAAGAGCTTCTTTCGCTGAGGCATGACGGGAATTGGGATCTCTTGAAAGATTTCGAGATATCCATTGAATTACATCATTTGATACAGAGATGCCCTGCAAGTGCTGCCTAACATCAATTAGTTTTATATAAGAATTGGGTGCGTGAGATGTTCAAACTGAATTGGACAGGACTATCGTTATAATTTCCGATAGTCCATTAACCTCATAGTGAACTGCGATTCTTATAATCGCGACACTGAGCAGACTCAGAAGTAACCACAAGATCGGGCTGAACAGGACATAACAAACTGCGATTAGGGCCTGTCCATAAATAACCTCGACAGTTATGTAGCGTTATTATATTCTTAGGATATGATAAGTGAAAGAGAAAAACGACTTAGGCTTAAGATGACAGAGCTTCTTCCTCTCCTTGATGAGAGGCAGCGTCGTTTAGTAGTAGCCTCTGAAGCAAAGGCGTATGGTCGGGGAGGCGTGACGGTCGTATCTCGAGTTACTGGTATCTCTCGAGATACCATATATCGTGGCATCCAGGAGTTGGAGGAACAGGACGATATCGAAGGTGTCCGTAAAGCTGGCGGAGGTAGGAAAAGGCTGACTGAGCATATGCCTGAATTACTCGATTCGCTGGAAGAGATTATAGAATTTTCAACCAGAGGAGATCCAGAGTCTCCTTTGAAGTGGACAAGCAAAAGTGTCAGAAAGATAGCCAATGAGCTTTCTGACCGTGGTTTCTCTGTTGGTAGACAATCGGTTGCTCATCTTTTACATGAACTTGAGTATAGCCTCCAGGCGAATAAGAAAACCTCTGAAGGGGCTAAGAGTTCACCTGATAGAGATAAGCAGTTCCGATTCATAAATAGGAAAGCAAAGCGTTTCCTTAAAGTGTGTATGCCTGTCATCTCCGTTGATACAAAGAAGAAAGAGCTTGTTGGGAACTATAAGAATGGAGGCCAGGAGTGGAGAACAAAAGGTGATCCGATAGAAGTGCTTTCACACGACTTTCCAGGAAGTAGCGTTCCTCGTGCAATCCCTTATGGTGTATACGATATTGGTGATAACTCAGGCTGGGTAAATGTTGGGATAACGGCAGACACAAGCGAATTTGCGGTGGAGAGCATTCGCCAGTGGTGGAAGCATATGGGGCAGAAACGTTATCCTAATAGCGAAGAACTCTACATCTGTGCTGATAGTGGTGGCAGCAATGGGTATAGAGTTCATCTATGGAAGTATGAATTACAACGGCTTGCCAATCAAACGAACCTTCGAATATCAGTATCTCATTATCCTCCTGGCACCAGTAAGTGGAATAAAATAGAGCATCGACTTTTCTCCTTTATTTCGATTAACTGGCGAGGCAAACCTCTTACAGACTATCGGACAATAATAGATCTTATTTCCTCAACAAAAACAGATACTGGCCTTTTGATAAAAGCACGACTTGACAAGAGGAACTACCTGAAAGGGCGAAAGGTTCCTCAGAGCGAGTATGAGCTGCTAAATATAAAGCGAAACAAGTTTCACGGTGAGTGGAACTATCAAATTTCACCTCAAAACGTCTAGGTTATTTATGGACAGGCCCTTACCTGTATAATACTGACAATTATGGCAAGGGGTTTGGAAGGGCTCTACGATCGCATCACAAGTATTGCAAACATAATCTCCAATCTCTCCAAACATATCGATTTCACCATAAGCTAATCCATCTTCGCACTCAGGGCATCTAAGGGGTTCGGTTAAGCAAGAACCCTTGAAGCATTCGGTTCTTTCGCCTGCTTCAAACACGTCCGCCCCTCGGATACTTTCGCCTGGCTCTAAGTATCTTAACTCGAAAGTTAATTTTGGATATTGCTCCGATAGCGTCCTAACACCTTCGATCGGAGGACACCAAGGACTATAAAACTCGATGGTAAGAATATCTCCAAATAGTTCAAATTCCCTTAATAAACAATCCCACTTGCACCCCCAATTCTTCCTATTCCACGTTTCGATATCTCCAAAATAGTCGGAAGGTCTTGGAAGGACTCGATCGAAAAGCAGTCTCTCTTTGCCCACGTTAAATGGATCTGTTCCTAGCTCCCATTTTTCAACTAGATCTTGGGGAATACTTCCAGTAATTTGCAGATAATTATCGCACCAATTAGGCATCTTAAACCTCCGTTAACCGTTTACAACTATATCAGGCATCTTACCTCAGGCAACTCACTGATCATTCTTTTTGCGCGGCAGCGCCTACGATCTGATTCTAGACCCGAGGTATAGTCGAAAGGACGTATGGATGAGCCTATCGATCGATTCCATCCACCTGCCCTATCACTACCTTCTGGTGGGGTAGTTAGCTAATTGAGGGGGCGGACGGCAGTAAGCTGATTATCGAAAGGTTGACTTCTCGTATCCGTAAGCTACTATTCCTCTGGTTCACAACGGTTGTACAAGTATAATGGCTGCTCGAAAATCGACGAAGATGTATGGGGGGCACCCAACTAGGCAACTTTCTCTGAATATCTTCGCCGAAGACCATCAGGCTTTGCCTGTAAGTGAAAAAGGACGAGACTACGGGCTCAAAGAAAAGAGTGCAGTAGAACAACATAAAGCTACTGTAATTATCTTCACCGATAAACCTCTTCCCCCAAGACTTGAGGCTTTGCTAGAGTCACTTGACATAAAGAAAGCTGAAGATAGTTGGTGTGCAGAACCTACGGAAAAACTCACTAGATCAGAATACCAGGAATACAAAAAACTCGTAGAATCTTTACGGGGAAAATGGAATAAGTATCGTAACTTGCACCTTTTTGGATATAATCCTCAAGCTGCGATCGAAGAAGTACTCGCTAAGAGACTGCTACCAGCAAAGAATCCATATGATTACTTTCCTACTCCTCCTCCAGTTATCGATGAATTATTGCTCGGAGTAGACTTAGCCCAAGTCGACGATAGTGGAAAGTTTATATTTCCTCTTGCTGACTATGACAACGACTTTTGGTATCGAATCAAATCAGGATGGAATATCCTAGACCCCAGCGCTGGAGATGGTGCTATTCTTTCTGCGACGCGCGATCGATACCCAGAGGCAAGTTACTACGCCTACGAGATAGACCCTTTTAGGCGGATGGTCTTGAAAGACAAGGGATTCACAGTGCTCGGCTCAGATTTTCTTGAAGCCCAAACTGACATTAGATTTCATAATATCATCATGAACCCTCCCTTTACAACTCAGGGCGATCGAAAAGTCTATATAGAGCATATAGAGACAGCCTTTAAGTTACTAACTCCCAACGGGATACTATCTTCAGTTGTCCCTGCTGGCGCGTTCTACAGAACGTTGCAACGAGACAGAGATTTTCGCAACCGCGTCTATGCCAGGGGCTCCATGTGGGCTTTGCCAGATGAAATGGGCACATTCTTTAATGAAGAGGTCTTGGAACAAACAGTCGAAACGATAATTCATCATGAGTTTAAGTCAATAGATAGAGCTGTTGAGGACTGTGAGGTAATCTGGCAGTTGCTGGAAAATAATGCTGACTTTCTTCATAGAGCTCGCTATATTGAGACTAGTGACGAATTCTACGACTTCCAAAGACCCGAAAAGCTTTACGATCTGGTCGTGAAGCATCTCCGAGTATTGCGAAAAGAAGGACACGATATCTACTACAGCGAAAATATCGTAACTGAGATGCGCGATCGCCTACGGCGCCACCTTCGGTGATCGAGCTTCGCTCGCCAGTCAAGCTGGGCGACTTACACATGTACTGCAAAAGGAAGGTTCTCTTACATAGACATCCAGATTAAGGATGTCTACTCTCCAACCTCCTTTTCGTTGAACAAATCTAGATCCAATTGTAGTTGATTGCTATCCTTCATAAACCTCTTAATAGCATCTTTCTGCTGAGCTTTCTTTATCGCTTCATCTCTCGAATAACCTTTCCTTTCAAAACATTTTTCCAGGTCATTATAGATCCCTCTTCGACCACGCCTCGTATTATATATGTCTTCAGTGTTCAGAAGCGAAGCCATAAGTCCTAAATGATTGGAGTCATCACCACATATCTCAAGGAGAACTTCGTAAGCACTCCGATCGAGAAGCCTATTATTGTCTTTCGTGACTACCAGGTCACAACCCATGACATCGCGATAGATACTGCTAGCAGCATCATCAAACTCACCAAAGAAACTTATCCACTCATCACGGATAAAAAGGATCTCTTCGATCGAAATGACTTGAAAGTCACTGTATTCATCAGGCTTCGTCTCTTCTATTTTTCTATGTACCTGCAACACCCGGCGGAATAAGTGATTCCGATACTCCTTAAGGTAGGGACCGGGGATAGGTGCCACACATTCATTCCCATCTTCGTCTAACTTGGTGTAGAGATGAACCTTGCCTGTATTTCTTCTTCTGAAATCTCGATACTGATGGTCGTTCTCCAAATTTATCTCGTCCCTGAACTCCAAAAGCGGTTCCATCCACTCGTGCTCTGGAGAGTCATTAACATACGAGGTAAAACTCCTGTCCTTGTTGACCACAGTGCAGGTCCAGCACCCAGTCCGAGCACCGCACCCTGCCGCTTTAGTTTTTAGAGCGCGATCGTTGATATTAGCCGTCACGATCGGACATTCCCCAGCCGAAGAAAATCCCTGATACAGGTCAATTAGTCGCTTATTGTCTGCCCTGAATCCAGCCGGCCATTGATTGAGAAAAATCCATGTTTCGGTATCCGACCAGTCCTGGATAGGAGTATAAACTTCCTCGTTATAATCTCCTTGAGATACTCGATCGGCAAGCATCGTCCGTTTATTCATCCGCTGGGATCTGGCAGTGCTCTCGGCGAATCTGGTGCCCAAAATTAGGACAATTCCATTTATAGAACTCTTAAAAGAGCGCATCAACTGCCTAGATCCCTGTATTTTCATGCGATCGGTACACCAGCGAAATTTGTTCCTCGGGCGACTGTATCCTTTTCCTATCAGTATCGACCAGAACCTGTTCTCGATCGCAGGTCGGATCAGATGGGTCTGAAAGGGCATCGACTGCGCCTCTGCTGCACTATCAACTTCAGCAATGCACGATGTCACCCATCGCGACATGATGGGATTTTCTACCGTTGTATCTGTGGTAATCAGGTGGATGGTCTTTTCTCTTTTGGCTTTAGGAATCTCCGCGATCGCATTCCAAACAATCTGAAGTACTGCCGTCGAGTCCTTGCCGTAAGACACTGCAATCACCCATTCTCTTCGATCGGCAAGATACATCTTCCGAATTTCTTCCTTCAATTCAGCTACATAGTCTACAAAATCTTGTATCGACATATAAAACCCTATTGAATAAGTACAGACCCTACATAGTATTGGATAAGATGAAAAGAGATTTATTCTTCAGAAGCATAATATATATTACCGTCCACCCTGGCGCTATGAGCCTCACCATGGTGGACGGTGAATTGAAAAATAACCTACTTATTCATCCTGTTTTCTATTGATTTCCCTTGCCTCCTTCATCGAGATAACTAACGGTTCCTCAATATTAATATTCCGATATACCCTCACACGAAGTTCACCCGCGTAATGCTCTACATAGAGGCACTCGCCATGCCCATCCTGCGATGAGTAATCTCCATAACCCTCGACATTAATCCCGATACCATCGGCATATGGACTAATTTTAACCTTAATTTCTTGGTCTGTTTCCTGGTCTAAGATGACTAATTCAATCGCTTTGGAATGTTTATCCATTTGAAAAAACCTCAATAATGTAGGAGTTTTGCTCGGCAGAGCTATTAGATCTCAGCTTAATAATGCAACCACGAACACCTTCGTTCTCACTCTCAGAGATTGAAACTATAATATTCAAAGCTATTAATCAATAAATACTTTGACAGATAGTTCCTTACGTGATACCAGTTGCTAACTTCAGATTTTGAGATAAGGTTTATGACAATTACAATCGCACACTTTGTACAACAAGAGGTTCTAACTGAGAACTACATTTCCGCGAAATCGCTCAAAGAAAGCAAGAAAAAGGGAAATATACTTTACGACAAAGCTGAATGCGCCATAAAGGAAGACGGATCGTACCTAGAACAGGATCATAACGGTCGTTGGGGTTTATGCGACTACTCTAGCCACGATAATCCAATCGTCAACTATACATACAAAAATAGGGAAGACTTAATCGATTGGTATTTCAAGGACATAGGCTGGAATATCGATGATTTTAGAACCAGCCAACTCCACTCAAAGGTATCTTCTTGGCTTGCAAATAAATTACTCGATCGCGGTGAATGGATCGAAATCCTCGATGGCGAATATGTTTGGCACAGGAAACCAACTGGAAAACCTTTGACTGACCTTAGTGTAATCTGTGACATTTTTCCAGAATTTCTAGATCGCCTTGCTTCCGAAGGAGTTACCATTCATACTTTCCCCTCCAGCCTAGGGGCTCTTTCATCGACAGAAGTTTCAGAAATTCAAGCTTCTAATACAAGGATCGCCATTGTCGATTTTGACTCGATCGAAGAACTTCCTAAATGCATGCACTATCTTGTGACTCGAAAACTTAAGGAAATCTACAACTATATTGTAGGCAAATCCGACAAATACCAGGATAGTGATTGGTATCAGAACGCCCCGAGGATCAAATTTCGATGCTTGGAAATCATCGATCGAGATAAACGAGTAATTTATTATGGAGCAGATGTCGATCCCGAAGATGCGATCGAGTGTATTGAAGAGGAATGGATCGATCGAGTCGATTCTATTTCTTTAACTTACCACCTATATACTGATGGTGAAATAACTGAGCAAACAATGAAGCTCGATAGTTATGTTCAGTCCGATAATGGGAGGCTCCCCAACCTCGTTTTTTTAACGACAAAGGCTGATGAGAACCTTCGAGACGCTTTAACACTCCTTATGGACGTTTTATTCAACGCTGATGATTATAAATACGTTAACGTCGATAATCCCGCCTCTTACTTTATTGAAGAAGCAAAGAGCTATCTGGCTACAATCTTTGACGAAAAAATGATTGAGTCTCTCTTGGTTTAGGTTAAATTGTTAAACTATAAACGACAGAGAGTCGATCTCTGTCCTATCAGTTTTTTTTCTTGAAAACAACCAATTCAAAGTACATAGCTCTTCTCGAATGCCCTTTACACCCGTGTCCCCTAACTACTGGTTTCTGCTGTTGATGTTTTATCGACTTCTTCTGAATGAACCGGACCGAGATCTTCGTTCGTCGCTGGCGCGATCGAATTAATTCGCTTGGGAGACGCTAAGCCAATTAAATATGAAGTCATCGTCAAAAGAATGATACCGATGCCCAAAATATGCGGTTTTTTCATGTTTTCAGTAAGCGTGAGGGTAAAGCTATCTATCATATCATAGACACTAGAAAGTGAATAACCGGAATAGGTCAGGCAAGCCTTGTAAAAGATTCCAAATGATCCCGAAGACAATCAGTACCATTTCCATCTTCCCTCATTTTTGCAGTTGCCTTATTATAAATCTGTCGAATTCTTTCTCTTGTTAAGTCAAGTTATATATCCTCACCTGTTTCCCCAACAAGACTTCTTCCTCCGAACTAAGCAATGGAATTTTCCCAATCTCCGCAAGATACTCCCTAGTCGAGTCTCTCAATATCTTCTGCATTGGACTTATTGTAATTCGCTTCAGCCATAACCTACCCTTCTAATAAATAAATAGCCATTCTTGATATATACACAACAAACATAGCAATTAGGAATTCGCTGGTTCACCTTGAGTCTTAAGCAAGTATTTTGTGCCAATATCCCTATGATTATAATTATAAACAGGCGTACAGCAATTCGAAGTATCGATATTACCCAGCCCCAGCCTTCGATCGCTGTATCGATCGCCTCATAATTCTACAATGGAACTACACTTTTCGAGCTTCGATCTATCTGCTTTTCAGGACCTCATATGATAGATTAGTAATCGATCCAATCATATAAAGTAAAATAATGAGACCAGGTAAGTGGATTAATAGAAAACGACTATGGACTCTGCATATGACACAGCCCGAATTCGCTCGATGGCTTAACGAGCAAACAGGAATAACAGTATCAAGTATGATGGTAGCAAGGATGGAAAACTGGGGGGCCCGCGATACACGAAAAAAGCTGACACCAAATCAAGCGATAATAAGCCTATTGAATAGAATATAACCGTTTTACCCTATTGCTGACTGCCTCGGACCACGAGCGATTACCCTAAATATGATATTATCACCCAATATCACGTTTATCGAGATTCAATCATGCGTAAAGGTAAATGGATCACTGCGGTAAGAGAAAAGGTTCTTGCAATGAATCAAAAGCAATTCGCTACTTTCCTAAGCGAAAATACTGGTATCGGATTTAATAGTAATAAAGTTCAGAGAATTGAAAAATGGGGTAAAACAGACACAAAAAGGAAAATCCGTCTCTTTACAGAGCCCGATAAAAAAGTAGTAAGGTTTCTAGAGCTACTTTGTTTACAGCAAGCTGGTGATACTTTCTTTCCCTCACAACCACCCCAGTTCTTCTGTTATCCTGCCTTGTTCGATCCTACACCGTACTACTCTGAACTCCTCTTTAGAGCCAAGGACAAGGGTAAACACTTAGCCTTTTCGTTTCGAGTTATATCTGCTCGATCGAAAGAGCCCATAGCTAAGGCTAAAATAACCGCCTACCTCGACGATAATTATCAGGAGCCAATAGGACCACCCGTGTGGACTGATGCTAATGGAGAAGCGACAATCCACTATTATACCAAAGACAAAATAACCTTTATAAGAGTACGACACCTTCTAGTCTTTGCGCAACTACACCGACATTGGAATCTTTCTAAATACGACTTGCTTCTAACTACAAATTCCCCCTTCCAAATTGAATTGGAGGCTCTTCTAATCCCACGTGACTTTCAGTCAAGCATAGTCCCATTCTTCTATTCTGCTTCTTCTCAGCCAAACCACACTAATTTGAAGAAACTTAAAGTGGGAATTATCGAGGGTGTGCGCGAAAACCCCTTCATTTAGGTAGGGGATGACATAGCACTTTCTTCTCTCTCGTACCTACCTTTCCCAGTCTTTAGTTAAACAAATGGCTCAACAA
>JAAUXX010022897.1_pt1 | contig 17406 bp, 8 predicted proteins | sample 7278111 | NCBI WGS metagenome assembly JAAUXX01 (sample SAMN14350116, study PRJNA611818) | marine sediment metagenome | isolation source: surface marine sediment (1.8m) | place: French Polynesia: Moorea | collected 2018-08
CCATTAAGCACATCATGATCATTACCGCCAAACAGTTTGTCATTGCCTAAATTGCCATGAAGAGTGTCATTGCCATCACCTCCAGCTAAGGTGTTGTCTAAAGCATTACCAGAAAGAAAATGATCAAATGGAGTTCCATCAGTAATTCCATGAATGGTAATGATTACAGTTGCACTATCAAAACCGCTATTGCCATCGGTAACGGTATAACTAAAGCTATCAGTAGCAGATTGTCCATCAACGAGGTTAGCAAATATATTTAAAGGGTCATAGTTAAAGGTGCCATCTCCATTATTGATAACTAATCCTAAGGTTCCTGTAGTATCGATACTAGCGATGGTCAGAGTATCTCCGTCAGCATCAGTATCGTTGGCTAGAACATTACTAGTGGTGAAAGCAGTATCTTCATCAGTATTAAAGTCTCTGCCAAATACCACATAACTTTCTCCTGAATAATCACCATTAGGGTCTGCTCCATATGCCCCAATAATCAAGTCATCGGTACCATCACCATTGATATCTCCCGCATTACTTACAGATCTACCTGCAAAATCATAGTTATTAATCCCGTTGAGGACAAAACCATTACTGCCATCGAGGGTCGATAGTTCAAAAATACCAGAACTGCCTATATTACGGTGACCGAATACGACATAGCTTTTTCCTGATTCAGATGCCCCAATAATCAGGTCATCGATACCATCACCATTGATATCTCCAGCATTACTTACAGATACACCTGAATAATCATAAAAGGGATAGATACCATCAATTCCGTTGAGGACAAAACCATTACTACCATTGAGGGCAGACAGCTCAATAGTTCCCGTATTGCCGACATGACTGCCGCCAAATATCACATAGCTTTTTCCTAACAAAGTGTTTGCATAAGGTGCTCCAATAATCAGATCACCAATACCATCACCATTGATATCTCCCGCATTACTGACGGAAAAGCCCGATCTCTCACCTGAAGAAGAATTCCCCCCGTTAAGGATAAAACCGTTGCTGCCATCGAGAGCAGATAGTTCCAGAGTTCCTGTACTGCCGACATTACTACTGCCAAATACGACATAGCTTTCTCCTGCGAAAAAATTGCCATGAGGATCAGCATCCTGTGCCCCAATAATTAGGTCATCGATACCATCACCATTAAGATCTCCCCCATTACTGACGGAAAAGCCTGAAAGATCATGTTCATCAATACCATTAAGGACAAAACCATTGCTACCATCGAGAGCAGATAGTTCCAGAGTTCCTGTCCTACCAACATTGCTACCGCCAAATACGACATAGCTTTCTCCTGAATTATTGCTATTAGGGTCTGCGAAAAAGGCTCCAATAATCAGATCATCGATACCATCACCATTGATATCTTCCGCATTACTTACAGAGCCTGAACAATCACCTGCATCAATACCATTAAGGATAAAACCATTGCTGCCATCGAGGTCTGATAGTTCAATAGTCCCAGAACTACCAACATTGCTACCGCCAAATACGACATAGCTTTCTCCTGCTCGCTCATTGCCATGAGGATCTGCTCTAGATGCCCCAATAATGAGATCGTCGATACCATCACCATTGATATCTCCCGCATTACTTACAGAGGAACCTGAAGCATCACCTGCATCAATACCGTTAAGGACAAAACCATTGCTGCCATTGAGGGCAGATAGTTCTAGAGTTCCCGTACTACCAACATTCCTGCCGCCAAATATGACATAACTTTCTCCTGCTCCTTCATTGCCATGAGAGTCAGCATTTTCTGCCCCAATAATCAGGTCATCAATACCATCACCATTGATATCTCCCGCATTACTTACCGAATAGCCTGAAAGATCGCCTTCATCAATACCATTAAGGACAAAACCATTGCTACCATCAAGGTCAGAGAGATTAATTACTGTTGGGTAGATTACAGGATCATTATTAGCAACAGGAGCTGCTAATATTCCTTCATAGACTTTTTGCGTTGCCAAGTTAATAGCTATTTCTGTATTGGTTAATTCTAAAAAATCACCTACAGAAACATCTAATTCCCAATTGCCTCCTTGATTAACATTACCGACTTTACTGCTCGAAGCCTGGATCTGGGCTTTTGTTAGTTGCTGTAATTGACTAAGTAATTCTACTCCAGTTTCTCCAGCGGCAACATTACAGCCATAGAGGAGAAGCGAGGGGGTTTTTGGAGATGGGGTAGAGAACCAAGTGGCGATGGCTGCTTCATATTGGGGCAGAGTGTCGAGACTTAATTGACTATTGCCTAAGTAAATGCAACCAGGAGAACCATGACCTAGGAGATGGAGAGTATCAAGATGAGGTATTTCTCTTAAAATATCCGTAATTTGGTTTATTCCATCGCGATGGGCATCGAGTATTCTAACTATTGTTCCAGGGATAATTCCCGCTTCTAGTTGCAGGGGGTTGGTAATATTTGGATCAATAATTACCAATGTTCTTGATGACTCTAATTTATTTATTTGGTTGTGAGATTTTATCGTTTCTGTAATATTAAGCATAATCTTTATAGAATACCTAGTTGTCTTTAGTTCAAGAAAATATTCTACTCAGTAATATTACTTGAATCACAAATAATTGCTCTTTAAGAATCAGTATTTTTAAAATATTTTCAGTTAATAAAATCTTTACTAGCTTATCGATGATTGTTTAATGCGTCAAATTATTAATAACTACTAAAAAAATAATCATAGCGTTGCTCATACTTTGGCGCTACGGTTATGACTAAAATATTAAAGGTCTTTGCCCGATTTAACCAATGAGAATTCCCAAAGAAATACATTCTCTATTGGCGAGAATTACTTCTATGTTTAACTTGGTTTGGGACGGAATAGCTGAACTTGCCAATATGACTGCAAAACCACTATTTTGGGCATTAGCGATCGCAAAAACTTCGGCGACATCGGGACGTGATAAATTGACAGGAGTTTCGGCTAAGATTTGGTTATGGTGACGAATAATAACTTTACTTGCAGAAGCTTTTTTCCCAATAACCCAACCATGAATAGCAATTTTTTGATTGACAGTAGAAACAGGAAATGCAGGGGAGTCAAGATGAAAGCCGACAAGACTTTCTTGGATTTTAGTTTTGGCTGCGGGAATAAAGTCGATTTCTTTGCTAGGAACAATATTTTTTGTTAACCAATAATGAGTTTGTTGAGTTTCCAGTTTTGCTTGAGCTAATTCTTGTTGGAGTTGATTAATGAGAAACTGCGATCGCTGAAATTCTGCTAAACTAGATTGAAGGAGTGATGATTCTTGGCGGCGTTTTGCTCTGAGATTTAAGGCGTTTTGATATAGTTGTAAATCTTCCTGGTTTAGTCTTGCTATTTGATTTATTAGACTGGTATTGGACAAGATTTCTTGTAACGATTTTTGATATTGGGGGTAGCAATTATTATTTTTGATTATAGGCTTTACATTTTGCCAATTCATCATTTTTTGCAGATCTTGAAGATCTTCACTATAAAATTCTTGGATTCCCACAAAATCAAATTCTTGCAGTTTTATTCTTGCAATATATTGTGTCAGAAAGTTCCTCATACTGGGAATTTGAGCAAATTCTAAAATATTGAGATTATTATTTAATAGTTGGGCATGGACAGCATTCTCACGATCTTTAATAGTTTTAGCAAAAAAATATTCAGAAATCAGTCTAAATATCGGATGTCTTAACCAAATAATTCTTTTGGCTTGGGGATAAAATCCTTGATATTTACTAGGAAGAAAATGACCATGAATTACTTTAATATTGGCAGCAATTTGACTATCTGGTTGATGAATTTTATCAGGTGGATAGTCCCTAATTATCTTATTAATTCCATAAACATCCGTGAGGGTATGCAAAAATGCTGTCCCAGCTGTTTTAGGAATATGGACTGATAATAATTCAATCATTTAATTTCCTCCTGAAAATTAGGTTTTGCGGTGATAACCTAAGCAGTTAGTCAAAATTCAATTTATTAGCAAGAGTTAGTCAATAGGCAATTTAAAGATATTTATGTCTATATAAATTATAAATTTCTTGAGAAATTGGAGAAGTCATTTTTTGGAAACTACAAGTTAAATTGAATAGGATAGCTGAAGAATATTTGATATCGAGAAAATCTAAAATAGTCTTTATTTGTTCTTGAGGATTTTCTAGAATTTTTTCGTACTCGACAATTAAGGGAGATAATTTATAACTTGCGATCAGGTTTTGAAGATAACTTGCTTGTTGCTTAATAAAATAATCTTTGATGTTCTTCACCTCTGCCAATAAATTATTATCTATTTTAACTTGTTGTAAATTTTTGAGATAAACTTGTGGTAGTTCCTTGCTCACTTTAGTTTGAGTAGGATTTTGATAAATATGCCAAATCTGAGTCTTTTTTGCCAATACAATTGATATAGCTTGGGCTAATGTATCTTTTCTCACTAAATAGATCAATTTATCGAGATTTTTAAAAAGTAGTTCAAAGTTAAATTTAGTTTTTTGCAAATCTTGTAAATAGTGGGAGATCAACTTAGTACTAAATACTCCATTAGACGTTACTTGGTAACTCATAATATTTTGCAGCAGTTCTAGATAATTAAAATTACAGTTTTTAGCTAAAGTAACACTGGATTTTCTGAGATGTTCGGTGGGATAGCCAGCGATCTTAGTAGATCGTAAAATACTGCAAAAAAAAGTTGAACCAGAACGGGGAAGACTTAAAATTCCATAGGATATTCGGGGCTGTTTTCTTGGTAAACTCGATGGTACTAATGATTGGTTTCCTGACATTAAGTTGGTCAAGAGATCTTTAAATAGTCTCAAGACAGGAAGTTGAATCTGGTATTGGTTTAGATACTTTATTATCTGAGAATAAATAGTATTTTCATCCTGTAATGATATAATCACTATTCCTTGGTATGCAGTTAATTTATGATTATTAATTAATAAATATAAACTGAAATAATTATCAATGAATAGACAATTGTTATTGGTAGTAAGTAGAGAATTTTTCAAATAAGATATGGGAGGATAATCTCCCCAAAAAATAAGATTTTTTTGATTTTTTAGATAATTAATCAACCCAGTTTCCTGAAGGTCTTGAAATATTTGTTCTACTTCCATATTATTTTTGTCTAAATCTTATTGCGGAAATAAAATTCCTTGAAGTTTATTTTGAAAATATTCAGGAGAACATTGTTGTTCTATTTGTTTTAGAGCATTATCTCTAAGTTTATACCATAATTCCTCATCCTGATACAGACGAATACATTGATTAGCAAAATCTTGAGGATTATCTGCTATTAGTAATTCTTGTTCATTTTGCCATTCTAATTGAGATGCGATCGCGGATGTTGTGACAACGGGTAAACCGTAGGCGGCTGCTTCATGTATTTTATGAGGAATCCCCGCCGCAAATCTGGTAGGAGCAATAAATAACCGAGAACGATTATAAATTTGTAAAAGATTATCGACTCGCCCTAACATTTTAAGTCCAGGATTATTTAATTTGGCAATTTTTTTATTTAGTTCGGGAACTGTATTATTGCCTACAGCTAGAAAATTAACTTCTGCACCTAATTCTTGTTGAATTAAGGGGAAAATTTGCCTACTAAACCATAAAATAGAATCGGCATTAGGAGATTCTAATTCATAAATTGCGCCAACAAATAAAATACTTTGGCGTTTGGCAAAACTATTAGGAGTCGGTACAGTTTTGAGAGAATGTCCTAAAATTTCTACTGCTGAATAACCATGATCGAGGAATTTTTGTTGTTCGGCTGAGGAGACAGAAATAATTAGATCGCTATTGGCTGCTATTTGTAATTCTTCTTGTATTTTTGCTTGCTGTTCTGCTTTACTTAATGGTTTTCCGCGTAACTTTTGGCGGGCAAATTCTCGTACACAATATAATGCTTCGGCATCGTAAATAATTTTAGTGCCATTTAGGATATTTTCTTTAGATAAAATATAGTTAAGATGATTCATATTATGGGGACGACTAACAAAAACTAGATCGTAAAAGTCAGATCGCGATCTCAAAAAAGCTTCTAATTTTTGCAATCCCCAATCTTTAGCAATTTCTACAGTTCTCGGAACATCTTGATAAGCATCTTGCCAAGTTTCTTGATAACTTAAGTCTGTAGGATAAAAAGTGATTAAACATTGCAGATTATTCATAATCTGGAGCATTTTTGAGCTGCGAGTATAACCTGAACCTAAATAGGGATGGGGAATGCGATCATCAATAAATAAAATCCGAGGCTGTTCTCCTTTTCTGACACTAGCGTTGAGAATATTATTCAGATCAGGAGCATATTGGGATTGCAACCAAATACGATGTTGCTCAATAAAATTTGCTTGATTTATTTGCTGCAAGTCAGTCGCCTGTTCGTTATTATCTGAACTAGCAAATTCGTAATGTAAAATTACTACTTGAGGATCATAAATTACTTTTTTTCCTGCTTTATGCAATTTAACACAATAGTCTGTTTCTTCGTAATAAGCTGGCTGATAAATATTATCAAAGCGCCCTAATTCTGTGAATAATTTTCGAGGAGTCAACAGAAAAGCACCAGAACAATAATCGACTTCTCTTTTGAACATATATTGGGGTAATTCTGGATCGTCTCCTCTGCCATAACCCAAACAAGAACCATCTTGCCAAATAATACTCCCCGCTTCTTGTAATCTACCATCAGGAAGAATAATTTTGCCGCCTACTGCACCAATATCGGGTTGCTCATTGATAGTTTTCACTGCTTGACTAATACTATCTCCCAGAATTTGAGCATCATTATTAAGGAAGAGTAAATATTCTCCTTGAGCGACTTCGCTTGCTTGATTGGCTGCTACCAGGAAATGACGATTCTCATCATTAAAAATAAATTTAACTCCTTGAACTTTTTCTAGTATTTCTTTAGTGCAATCACTGGAGTTATTGTCAACAATGATAACTTCTAAAGATTTAAAACTATTATGCAAAATAGAATATAAACAACTTAATGTTAATTCAGCACGATTATATAAAACTAAAACCATACTAACTAGAGGCTTACCGACAGGGGTAAATTCTATAATCCCATCAGAGAGCAGAAAATTATTTAAAGTAATTTGGTTAAAATTATCTAAAACTCTTTTAGCCTGCTGTAGAGAATTTTTCGGTTGTTCTTGATTTTCTAAATTTACTAAACTGGGACTAATTAGTGGTTCAACCTCATCAGGTTGTAGGATCTTTTCTAGTTGAATTCTGGCTGCCTTAAAATTTGGTTTGATTTGCAATGCCATCTGATAGGCAACTGCCGCTTCATCTAATTTATTATGAAAAACTAAAGCATTACCTAAACCTAAGTATAAATCAGCATTTTTCGGCTGAATTTCGATGGCCTGATGATACAGAGAAATTTTATAAGGATCTTCAGCAATTTTATTTTGATAATCTGCTAATAGTGAGTTGCGATCCAGGCTGGCTCTTTGATAAAAAGAATCGGCTAATTTTTTATGAATTTGGGGTAAATTGGAGTTGAGATCCAAGGCTTTTTGATAGGCAATAATTGCTTCTTCCCAACGTTCTAGATTGACTAAGGCTTCAGCTAAATTGTAATGACACCAATCAAAGTTAGGATTGATAGCTAAAGATTTTTGATAAAGCTCAGTTGCTTCTGACCAATTTTCTAGCTGTAGTAAAATATCTCCCCAATTGTAATAAGTACTGGCACTATTGGAATTAATCCCAATGGCTTTTTGATAATAAGCGATCGCCAATTCTAATTCACCTTGTTCTTTGTGATTTTCTGCTGCTTCAAGATGATCTTGAAATACTTTAATTTGAGAAAGAGATAAATCGTTCATGGAAATTAAGTATTAGTTAGTGGTTAGTGGTTAGTGGTTACTTATAAATGCTAAATGTATTCTTGCTAGTTTGACTTTTGTTTCATTTGCTAAAACAACTTGTAAAATAAGTTCGGCATTTTGAGATAAATCTAGAATATTAATAGTTGTAGCGAAGCCACTATTAGCTGCTTGAGGAAGTTGGGGATAAACTTGCGCCACATCGGGACGAGTTTCCTTAATATCGGTAACCACAATAACTTTATTTCCCGATATAATTTCAATCGCGATCGCATCTGCTATGCGACCTACTACCCAACCTATAATATCCAGAAAATTTCTTTTTACACACCCTGCTTTGGGTTCATCCAGGAAAAATCCCCATAATTCAGATTCTTGGGTTTCACTTAAGAAAATAGCGGTAACTTCTGCCGATGGTTCTAAGTTAAAACTGAAATCTTCTTGTTCTCTCGTAAGATTGATGCTATAACCTGGGTCATGGTTAATCAACTTATTCCAAGTTGTTTCCATATAGTTAACTTCTTGCTTAATACGTTGTTTTTGTTCGAGAGTATCTTCTTTGGTTCGAGACTGGGATTCGTAGTGATACAAATGCACATGGGGTAAAAAAATATTATGGTAGCCTTGTTGTTTGAGTTTCAAGCACAAATCTACATCGTTATAAGCAACGGCTAATTGTTCGTTAAATCCTCCTACTTGTTCAAATGTCTCCCGACGACACATCATACAAGCTGCGGTAACAGCAGAGTAGTTAGCGGGTGTTATTAATGCGCCATAATATCCTGAATCTTGAAGCGAAAAATGGCGGTGACTATGTCCTGCGATTCCTGTAACTCCTAAAACTATCCCAGCATGTTGTACTGTATCGTCAGCATAGAGTAATAATGCACCTACGGCACCAATAGATTTGCGCTGTGCTTGTTCTACCATAGCTTCAATCCAGTCGGTCGAAATAACTTTAGTATCGTTGTTGAGAAATAAGAGATATTTTCCCCGAGATTGTGCTACAGCTTGGTTGTTGAGGAAAGAATAATTAAAAGGAACATCTAGCTGAATAATACTCAATTTTTCTGGATATTTTTGTGACCAATTTTCAATAATTTCTATAGTTCCTGCTTCGTCGCTACCATTATCGACAACTATTACTTCAAAGTTCGGATAAGTTGTTAACCTAAAAATTGATTCGAGACATTGATTCAACATTTCCCCTAAATTACGGGTCAAGATAATAATACTAACTAAGGCTAATTCTTTAATCTGATAACGAATAGTTTGAATTTCAGTAAAGTCAGGATTGCGAATAACTTTACCAGGTTCTTTTCTACGTTGTAGTGCTTCGATTATTACTTGGCTTTTTTCTGCTTCTGCAAAAGAAATATTGTGATTTGCATTAGCAGGTGCTGCGCGAGACCTTCGGTAGTCGCTGTCACGATCTAAATGGTGATGAGATAATATTTTAGGAATATGGACAATATTTTCTGTAATTTCCGTCAGTCTTAAGAGTAGATCATAAATATATTGATAGTTATAGTTAGAGTTAAAGTTCTCAAGTTTTTGCACCAGAGAATGACGACATAAAACTAAAGAACCAAAATAGTTACGAGACAAGAATAGATCCCGATTCCAATCAGGTTTAAACCAAGGTTTAGTCAATATATAGGTGTTAGGGGTTAGGTTTTGGATGTTAGGGTTTAAAGATCTCTTTTGTCTCCCCATCTCACCATCTCCTTGTGTTCCCATCACTTTCTGAAGACAATCTTGATCTGCATAAATAATATCTGTTGTCAGATCTTTAGCTAACTGTAACACCAACTCTAATAATGCATCAGGAGAAAGTAGAGTTTTCTCTTGCAGTAGAACTATAAAATCTCCTTGTGCAAGATTAATGGCTTGGTTAGCAATGGCTGCTAAATTTGTTCGTGTCAGACAAATCTCAACTTTAATTCTAAGATCGCTGTTTTGATAAGATTGTAGAATATTTTCTAAGAAACTTTCCTCATTTTCTGATAATAAATTGCCTTGAATTGTTTTACTGGTTTCAATTCCTAAACATAATTCCCAATAGGGATAAATTTGTGCTTGAATAGCAACGATCGCATCTTCAATCCAAGTTATTGCCGATGCTGTCACTGGTAAAACAATACTAATTAAAGGAGTAGCTGTTAAATTCTCTACCTTCCAACAGAGTTGACGCAACTTTTCCCTATCAGGACAATGAGATTGATACCAAAGATTATAATTATGATTGATAATTTCAAAATCGAAACTTGGCTCGTATAATTTACTACGTTGCTGACAAATAAAATTAACTAAAGCAAGGTTTTCTGCTGCGTCTGGTTGCAATTTATTAGCTTCATTAGCATAAAATAGAGCTTGAGCAAATTTATCTTGCTGAAAAAGAATATTAGCAATATTTTGATAAATCCCAGCTTGATTATCAGAACGAACTAAAGCATCAAGATATATATCTAAAGCCGATTCTAAATCTGAACTTGCTCTTTGTTGTAGTGCCAAAGCCAACTTTTGTTTTAAATCAGGAAACTCACATTTAAGTTTATCTGCTTGACGATAAGATGCGATCGCATCATCCCATTTTTCTTCCTGAGAAAAAATAGATCCTAAATAATCATAGGAGTCAGCCATCTTACCGTTAATCGCAATAGCTTGACGGAAAAAAGGTACTGCTTCGGTAAACAATTCTAAATTAAATAAAGCAATTCCTAAATTATGATATGACCACTCAGAACTTTCATTGAGTTGAATCGCTTTTTGATAATTCGCGATCGCCTCATTGTAACGTGCTAGATTAAGTAAAATATCACCATATTCGTGGTAAGTTTGCCATTTATTCCACCCTAAATCAATAGCTTGTTGGTAACTAAGAGCTGCCTCAGACCATAATTCTTTAAATTTTAAAGCTTGACCTAAACTATAGTTAAATTGAGGATTATCCCGATCTAATTCTAAAGCCTGGGAATAAGCTTCAAGAGCTTTAGGTATCTTCTTTATATTAAAAAAAGCAACCCCAAGATTATGATATGACCAAGAAAAATTAGGATTAAAACGAATAGCTTGCTTGTAAATTTTTATAGCTTTTTGCCAACGCTTTAAATTAATTAGAGCATCTCCATAATCGTGATAAACTTCAGGAAAATCACTCTGTAAATCTATTACTTTTTCATAAGCAGCGATCGCTTTTCCCCATTTTTGTTGCTCAGCTAAAATTTTCCCCAGATGATAATAAGCTTCGTAATCATCAGGATTAGCTACTATTGCTTGTTTACATAAATCCAGTTCCATAATTATCAATTAACTAGTGGAAGTATGCTTAAATACAACATCCATTCACAAAGCTTGAAACCTTTGCGCTAAAAAACTTTTGATATGCGCTTGCGCTTGCGCTTGCGAAGCTCTACCCGAAGGGTCTGCTCTACCCGAAGGGGCAGCGGTATCCTTTAGGACTTCCGTACAGACGTGTCGCCGACACGTCTCTTCCGACTTTTGATATTATCCCACTTGATATTATCCCACTTGATGGGACGGGACTTTTGAAATTTGACTTATGATTTAATTGCCAGCTTTGCTCGTAATTGTTGATTCTCTAATTGTAATTTTTTATTATCTTCTTGTAACTTTTGTGCCGTTTCTTTCCAAGCTTGTTCTTGTAATTTATTAGTATCTTTTTTCTGACTAGCAAGCGCCAAATTACTCATAATATGTTCGACGCGATATTTAATTTTTTTCCCAATAGTCAGAGGATTTAATAGATGTTTCATCTCCCGAGAACCTCTAAAGCCAATATGCTTAGCTGATTCATAATTATTAAAGACATAATGCATCAAAGCAGCAGCATGTTCCACATTAGGATTTGCCCAAATATTACCTTTTTTGTAAGAACCACTATCTTGAGCAACTTTAACTAAATCATAGCTAACCAGAAAACTATTTCCTGTATTCATAAATTCAATATTAGAAGAGTAACCTGTAGAAATTACTGGCTTTTCATAATACATTGCCTCTGCCATCGTTAAACCAAAACCTTCGGCACGGTGTAAAGAGATATAGCAATCGCAATTGTAAAATAAAGCATTGACAACTTCCTTCGGCAACCGAGCATCAATAAATTTAATCGAAGGATATCCTTTCGCCGCATTTTTTACTAATTCCAATTCTTCAGGATAATGTTTAGAATTAGAAAATTTAATCATCAAGGTAACATCTTGGTTAGTATTCCTGAAAGCACGCTTAAAAGCTTCAATAACGCCCAGGGGATTTTTTCTTGCTAAGGTACTATGAAAATCAAACATAAATAAGAAAATAAACTTATCCTTGGGAAAATGGGTTTCTCCTCCCAACCCATCAGGAATTATGGTTTGTTCTCTGGTTAAGCTAGGCGCTGGAAGATTAATGCTATGCATAATTTTGACAATCGGTACAGGGGAAACTACTGATAAAGCTTCGGCACAGTAACCACTAGGGACCCAAATTTCATCATAATATTGGAACAACCATTCCCATTCTTGGGGAAAAGTTGGCAATTCCCAAGCCCAATAGCCAATGTTATATTTACCCTTGAGATAATCTTCTCCCACATTATCCAAAAACTCAGGCATGGCTTCGGCGTTAAAATTTAATAAATTAATTGCATAGGGATTATCATCCGTAAAATCATCCGTAAATGTATTATCCCCATTGCCATGACTAGGAGAATCAATATTACGAATTGCATGGGGAATATCTGCTGCTTTAATAGATCTAATTTGTGCTCTAGCACTTTCTCCTAAACCAAATTCGCCCCGTACATAGCCAACTACGTTAATCCCAAATAACGGAGAATTTACTTTATTCATTAGTAATTATTCCTCGATTTAACTAAAATCAATAAACAAAAATATATAGTAATAAATGTAACCATAGCTTCCCCAACAATATATCTAGAAAAGCTATAGTTTGTTTCTCTTGCTAATAACCATAGCAAGCGATCTGCTATTGCAGTCACTACTGATTTTTGCCCTAATTAAGCATCAAAAAAGCTAGCCCATTCAGTTTTGGCAAATTTATTTTTTAGCTGTTTGTAATTAGTCACAAAATCAGAAATGGGAGGATTATTCCTTTTTCCTGTTCCTGGTTTTACAGCTACTAGAGGAACTCCTAAAAATTCTTGTAATTTGGTAGTTGTATTCTCATAGTCATTACACATCTGTTCATAAGTGACTTGTATGATAGGATGTTCTCTAAAGCGATGATTAAATTGATTAATCACTCTCGCTTGTCTCTCAAAGTCTTGCAGTAATTTATCTGGGTCAAATCTCATTGGTTTTAAATTAGCTTTATCGAGATTTTTGATTTGTTGTAATTGGACTGATAAATAACGGCGTAATAAATTTTCTCTACTTAAACTGATAATAGCGATGTCTTTATCCTCTTTTAGAATATCCAGTAATCTTGGCCAATTACCAAATTTGGCACCGATGCGATGATGACAAAAACCTACAGCTTTGATATTTGGTTTATAGTCACAATAGATAAATTGATCTAGAACTCGTTGAGCTGGCATATGATCATTATAATCATATTTCCCCTCGATATAATCAGGATTGAACATTTCTGTTAAACAAACAATATGAGGATTAGCTTCTAAGCTACTTTTCAACATATGAGTCCCAGAACGGGGACAAGTTAAAAGTACAAATTTACGATATTTTTTCACAATTAAAACTCCATTTGTTTACTAATATAGTCTGCAATCCAAAAATAAAGATGCATTATTTTATTAAACCAGCAATATATTTAATATGCTGGAATCCAAGATTGAAATATATCGAGAAATTTATTAGAGATTTCTGACCATTCAAAATTATGCTTAATATATTTCCTGACATTTTCTAGTCTAACTTTCTTGTTAACAATATTTTCTTGACGACATATCGCTAATAATTCAGGAAAACGCCAAATATCGCCAATCAAACAATGCTTTTGATGATGTATCCCCAAACCTTTAGCTCCCAAAGAAGTCGAAATCACGGGAATTCCTTGACAAAAATATTCCATCATTACTGACTGACTCTCTGAATTCATTTTTACAGGATTTAAAGCTACATCAGCTAGACTTAAAATTAGGGATTTTGTTGGGGCATCGAGGCTGGATATAAAACTAACATTAGGAGGAGTTAAGCGGGATTCAAAAGAAGTACTCACATCTCCTAAAAGTAAAAAATTCATATCTTGTAATTTAGAAGCAATATTTAAAATAGAACGAGCTTCATCTGCATTATGAGGATGACCTGTGCCAGTAAAAATAACTAAGAAACTATTGTTAAGACCAAGTTTTTCTTTGTTAAGTAATCTTGTTTCATAGGGAGTAAAATCTAATCTTTTGGTATCAATTCCATGAGGAATATGAATGACTTTTTCACTATCAACTCCTTTCATTTTTCTAATGAAGTGGGCATCCTGCGATGAAGCAGTAACAATTAAATTACTAATTTGGCAAGCTTGACTTTCCAGTTTATAAATTGATTCTAAAAATTCCATTCCGATCGCATTTGCTGGTAAAAGATCTTTTTTTAGATTTCCTTCAATACCACTAGCTTCATACCAGATAGGTTTATTACTAACTTCTTGGATCGCAGGTAATAGATAAGGCTGATAAGTGAGAATAAAATCAGCTTGCTTTGCCGATTTTTTGAGGGCTTGGAGATATTTAGGACTCAAAGAATACAAATTCATTAACGTCGCATCTGCCACATTTGCCTGTAATTTCTGTACTAAAGCTATTTCTGCTTCTTGATGCTTCACAGATTTAGGAACTCTAATTTCTGTTAAGCCTGGAGCAATAATTCCCGCAAAAGATTCCTCATTGGCATTAGCTAAAGAGATAATCTCAATGTTAAAGTCTTGGGCTAAATGGCGATAAAGATGAAAGAGCCGACGAGATTTAATATCATGGGGTGGGAATACCGCAAAAGGAGCTGCTAAGGTGATTTGGGGACGTTTCATGAGATTTAATATTTAAATTAACTTAAAATATCTTGACGAGGGTTTCCTTGATCTAAATACTCTATGTAATAGTCTTTAATTTCTGGATCTAATTCTCGTTTGAGATAGGCGGTATAAGCTAGTTCCAAAAAGAATTTATTGTCTAGGGGAGCGGTTAATTTCAGGAAAACATTAGCCGCTTCTTGAGAAGTTCGTAATGTATAGAGAACTTCCCATCGAGATACTTGATTTTTTAGTTGTTTAACATGGGATTCTAAACCTTGAGGATCGGCTTCTCTTTTAAAGAAAGTACGATAAAGCTTTTTCACGAAGTCTCGATCGCTCAATTGCTTGGTATGTTCCAAAAATACTCGATCTTCTTGAGAGAAATCTTGTTTTAGTTCTTTGGTGATTTTTTCTAGGGTTGAGAGTTTGGATTTAGCTGGGGTGGGATTATTAATGGTTTTATGCTTTGCTTGAGGTTTAATTGCTTCTTGGTGCTTGACTTTTTGCTTCTTGCTTACTGTATTTTTATCAAGGTTTCTGAGGATTGTTTGACGAATTTGTCCTGATTCAAGAATCTGGAGATCTCGTGCTTTTTGCTGAGGAGTTAATTTTTGTTTGCGAAAAGTGAGATAGGCAACTTCGATAAAAGTTGAATTATCTAAACTGCGCGTCAGTTGATCGACAAAGACATTTGCGGCTTCTTCAGAAGTTCTTAAGCGATACAGAAGATCTTGACGAGCTGCACCATGATCTATTTTTTGAACAAAGGATTCCAACCCTCCAGGATCGGCTGCCCTTTTAAGGAAAGTCTGATATAGAATTTTAACATAATCTTCATCGCTCAAATGCTTAGTTTTAGCTAGAAACTCTCGATCTTCTTGATAATAATCTTGTTGAAGATTTTGTAATGCAGTTTGTAATTGCTGAAATTGTTTTAATTTTTCAAAGACTTTTTCCCGAGATTCTCCTTTTTTAAGTGCTGTTAAATCTTGTTTGCGTCTTGCTTGACGATTTTCGGGATTGAGATAAACACGATGGGCGATATCGATGAAAGTTTTGTCGTCCAAGCAATCAGTAACTCTTAAAAAAACTCCGTCAGATTCTCCCGAAGCTCTAATTCCTATGACTAAATTCTTTCGTAATGTGCCATTATTTAATTGTTTGATATTGGCATTTAAACCTCCTGGGTCAGCTTTTCTTCTTAAGAAAGCTTGATAGAGCTGTTTCACAAAATCGAGATTATCTAAATGCTGGGTATCTCGAACAAAGACTTCATTTCCCAAATAAATATATTTACCAATGTTGAGACTAGCATCGACGTTATCAGAGAGTACATCAGTAAATTGTTTCTCTCCAAAAATTCCCGAGAGGCGTAAGTTTAAAGTATAGGTAGCAATATTGCCATACCAATAATTATCATCAACCTGTTCCTCGGCTGCGGTAAGAGAGGCATAGGCAAGAAGACGATTTTTTATTTCTTCGGCATTTAAATGTTCTTGGATAATTTCTTTAAACATAAATGAGTGATTAAGTAATAAGTAATAAGTAATAGGTAATAAATAATAGGTTAGAGATCACTTTTGACTTCCCCTCCTCGGAGGGGCTGGGGGTGGGTTGGGTTAGGGGTGGGTGACTTTTGACTTTTCTTCGAGATTATTTGTTTCTAAGGGAATATTTGTAGTTTCTAATTGCACTGCACGACGATAGTATTCACTAGCTTGGGCTGTTTCTCCCTGACGAGCAAATACATCGCCTATTCTGTAATGCAAAATAGGATTATTGGGGTTAAGGTCAATTGCTTGGCGATAGACTGTCATCGCTTCTTTAAAACGACCAGTTTCTAATAGTGCTGACCCCAGATTAGCAAGAATTTTTTCATTTTGGGGGTTTTCTCCCAAGGCACGATGATAATTATCGATCGCGTCTTGCCAACGATGTTGATGAGTTAAAATTTCTCCTAACCTAAGAAATGCTTCCTCGTAATCAGGCTTGAGCTCGATTGCTTTTTGATAGTAAATACTGGCTTCATGAATTTTATCGGCGGCGACTAAAGCATTGGCTAAACCGTAATAGACAGTGGGATCGGTTTGGGTAATTTCTAGTAATTTACGATAGCTAGTAACATCACCAGGATTCTCGGCGACTTGAGAACGATAATGTTGGCTGGCATCGGCAATATTAGATTTGGCTTGCTGGTGTAGGGCATGACTCAGCTTGTTCTTGACATCCCCTATCTCCGTAGAAATAGCCAGACTTTCGCGATATGCCGCCACGGCTAAATCCCATGATTCTTGACGAGCATAGATTTCACCGAGATAATACCGAGACCAAGCACATTTAGCATTAAGTCGGGCGGCGGTTTGGAAACAGGAGAGGGCTTCTGACCATTGTTCTAGATTGTAATAGGCTTTGCCGAGATTATGGTGAGACCAAAAATCATCGGGTTTGATTTGGCTGACTCGCTGATAAACTGCGATCGCTTCTCGCCATTTTTCCTGTTGGAAGAGGATATCTCCTAATTGGCTTCGAATGGCAAAATCGCCTTGATTCTCTTGCCAAAATTCGGGAGCTAGTTC
>JAAUXX010008996.1_pt1 | contig 17394 bp, 17 predicted proteins | sample 7278111 | NCBI WGS metagenome assembly JAAUXX01 (sample SAMN14350116, study PRJNA611818) | marine sediment metagenome | isolation source: surface marine sediment (1.8m) | place: French Polynesia: Moorea | collected 2018-08
TAGCGGTACTCGCTCGCGATCTCGACGCTGGTCGGGACACCCGCGATCGACTCGAGCCAGTACTTGCCAACGCAGCCTGCGTGATAGCTCGTGCCACAGGCAACAATGTGGATGTTCTCGACTGTCTGAAGCAGCTCGGTGGCCTGCGGGCCCAGCGATTCGGGCACAACGCGCTGGTTTTCGATGCGGCCGTAAAGCGTATCGGCCAGTGCGCTCGGCTGCTCAAAAATCTCCTTGAGCATGAAGTGCCGATACGGCCCTTTTTCGGCAGCCTCAGCGTCCCACTGCGTTTCGTGAACCTCGCGTTCGACGAGTTTACGGTCCGCGTCGTAGATGTTGACGACGTCGCGCCGAATCTCGGCAAGGTCGCCCTGCTCAAGATAAATGAAACGCTGCGTCACGGGCAGCAGCGCCGGCACGCCGCTCGCAACGAAGTTTTCGCCAAGCCCCAGGCCGATCACGAGCGGACTCGCGACGCGGCTGACGACAATTCGATCCGGCTCCTCGGCGTCGACGACGAGCAGCGCATACGCCCCTTCGAAGCGTTCGCAGGCCTTACCGACTGCATCGACGAGATCGATGCCTTCTTTCAGAAAGTGATGAACGAGGTGCGCCGCAACTTCAGTGTCCGTCTCGGACTTGAACTCGTAACCCTCGGCGATGAGCTCGTCCTTGATCGGCTGGAAGTTCTCGATGATGCCGTTGTGAATGACGGCAATGCGGTCACCCGACAGGTGCGGGTGCGCATTCGCCTCGGTGACGCCGCCGTGCGTGGCCCAGCGCGTGTGGGCGACGCCGATGCGTCCCGCGAGCGGATTTGCCTCGAGCTTGGCTTCGAGTTCGGCCACCTTGCCGACCGTACGGGACAGGCCGATCGAGCCTTTGTCGTCGATGACGGCGACACCCGCCGAGTCATAGCCGCGGTACTCGAGACGGCGCAGGCCTTCGACAAGAATGGGAACGATATTGCGTTCGGCGACGGCGCCGACGATTCCGCACATGGGCGAGCGTCCTCAAGTGTATGGGCAAGGCCGCTCACTGTGCATGATGGATCGGGTCAGGGCAAGGGCGTGAGCCTCATGTCCTAATCCCCGGAAAAGCCTAGGATTTCTTCTTTGGGCGCTGCCAGCCCTTGACCGTCAACTGGCGGGCGCGCTCAATGGTCAGCTGCCCCTCGGGCGCGGGTTTCGAGAGCGTCGAGCCGGCGCCGATTGTCGCGTTCGCACCAACCTCTACCGGCGCGACGAGTTCGACACCCGAGCCGATGAACGCCCCGTCGCCGATAACGGTTTTATGTTTGTTCGCGCCGTCGTAGTTGCACGTGATCGTGCCAGCACCGACGTTGACGCCCTTGCCGATCTCGGCGTCGCCAATGTAGGTCAGGTGATTGACCTTGCTGCCATCCTGAATCGTGCTCTTCTTGACCTCGACGTAGTTGCCGACCTTGACCTGGTCATGGAGATCGGCACCCGGGCGCAGGCGCGCGAAAGGCCCGATCTCGCAGTTGGCACCGGTCGTCGCGCCTTCGATGTGGCAATTGGAATGAACGACGGTCCCGGCTCCGAGCGAGCTCTCACGGACGAGGTTGTTCGACTCGATGACGACACCGTCGCCGAGCGTCACGTCGCCTTCGAATACGGCGTTGACGTCGATTAAGACATCGCTTCCGCACGTGAGCGTGCCACGAATGTCGACGCGATGGGGATCGGCGAACCGCACGCCCGCTTTCATTAGCGCTGTGACGCGACGTCGCTGAAGCGCGCACTCGGCGTCGGCGAGCTGGCACATATCGTTGATGCCCATGACCTCTTCCTCCGACTCCGCTTTGACACCGTGCACGGTGACGCCTTCGCCCACGGCCATCGCGATCACGTCGGTCAGGTAGTACTCGCCCTGCGCGTTATCGTTGCCGAGATTGTCGAGCCAGCGCTTCAGGGAATCCGTCGGGCAGAGCATGACACCCGTATTGATCTCGCGAATGGCCAACTCCTCTTCGTTCGCGTCTTTATGCTCGACGTTGCGTACGACGTTGCCGCCCTCCCGGACGATACGTCCGTAGCCTGTCGGGTCGGCGAGATCGACCGTAAGTACAGCCATGTCGGACGCGGGCGTTTCATCCAGCAAACGTCTGAGCGTGTCCGCGGTCAAGAGCGGCACGTCGCCGAACAGGATCAGCGCTCGGCCGTCGTTGGACGTCCCGGGCATGGCCTGCTGAACGGCATGGCCGGTTCCGAGCTGCTCGGCCTGGTGAGCCCAGCGGAGTCCGGCCTCCGAGTAGCGCGCCTGGACCTCGGCGCCACCATGACCGTAGACGACGCAAACGTCGTCCGCACCGAGTTCACCGGCCGTATCGAGTACATGCCCGAGCAGTGGCTGCTCGGCAAGCGGCTGCAGCACTTTCGGCAGCCGGGAGCGCATGCGCTTGCCCTGGCCAGCGGCGAGAATGACGATCGTGAGGCTCAACGCTTTGACTCCGGGGATTCGGGATGGGCGCATGATACATCGGCTGCCGAAAGCCGTGGCGATTCAGCCGCGATTGGATTATGTCGTGCCTCGGCCGCGTGGTTCAGGAACCGTTAATCCGGTCGCGTTATGCTTACGCCCCATGCTGCGATTGATCGTCATCTCGAGCGCGTTGTTCCTGACGGCGTGCAACAACGAAATCTACGTCCGCGACGGCGTCACGGACGGCGATACATTCTATCTCGCGCCGCAGGCCATGATGGATGACGATCCTGTGCTTCAGTCCTGGGCCTCATACAGCCTGACGAAGAGCACCTGCCAGCTCCAGATCGGTGGACAGAACCCAGCGCGTGCCAGTTCGTACGGTTGCGAACTGACAGCCCGTCGGCATCTGCTCGACACCTGGCACGAGCAAAGGGCGGAATACCCGGGCATCACGGACGACTACCTCGATTCGCTCGCGATGGTTCGGGACGCCGGCTTTCTCGACGAGTACGTCGTGTACTACTTTCGCTCGGCGACCTGGTCGATCCCGGCCGAGGTCAACGTCAGTGAGTTTCGGCGATGGCAAAAACGGCACCTTGACGGGCACCGTGCAAAAACCCGCATCATTGGTTCCTGGAACTACGCCGATAGCGTAAAGACAGCCCTCGAAACCGAATAAAGAAAGGGCGGGCGACTCAGCTTGCGCATCAGCCATCCGGGGTCAGACCCAGGCGGTCTGACCCCACCGTCACTCAAACGCGCGACCCGGGCGATTCGCTTCGCGCATCACCATCCGGGGTCAGACCCAAGCGGTCTGACCCCACCGTCACTCAAGCGTGCAACCCGGGCGATTCGCTTCGCGCATCAGCCATTCGGGGTCAGACCCAAGCGGTCTGACCCCACCGTCACTCAAACGCGCGACCCGGGCGATTCGCTTTGCGTATCAGCCATACGGGGTCAGACCCAAGCGGTCTGACCCCACTGTCACTCAAACGTGCGACCCGGGCGATTCGCTTAGCGCGTCAGCCATACGGGGTCAGACCCAAGCGGTCTGACCCCACTGTCACACAAACGTGCAACCCGGGCGATTCGCTTTGCGCATCAGCCATCCAGGGTCAGGGCCTGATGGCCCCCTTTCGACTTACTTCCGGCAGTCCGTTCAGAAACGCCATTCGGCGCCGAGCGACCACATCGAGACGTCTTCGGAATCCTCGATGTCGTAGATCTCATACTCGAGACGAAGGCCGAGCTTGCCGAGGTTCAACCGGCCGCCGATGCCGTAGGCAATATCGTTCCCGTCATCGCTGTCCGTATCACTCGCACCCGGGATGGAAGGAACGCTGGCCGTAAAGTCGGCATCCCAGAAGACCAGACCGAGCTTGCCGAACAGATCGACGGGACCAACGTCGATGCCGACGATGCCCCAGGCATTCAGACCGGTCGGTTCGATATCGAGATTGACAGGAATCGAATCGATGACGAAAGTCTGGCTCGGCTTGCCGAAGTTGACGTAGCCGCCCTCGACACCCACGTTGAGAACCGGCAGGTTCCAGTTATAACCCCCGAAGATCTTCCACGCCGTGTCGTTCTCATCGAACGAGAACTCGGGGATCTCGGGAATAGTGGTGTCGCCGACGACCTCGACCTGGCTCTGCCCAACGCTTCCCCCAAGGTAAAAACCCGTGTCACGCGCCTGGGCGCCAAACGGAATGAGTACAAGGGCCGCTAGCGACCCGAGTGCAATACGTGTCGTGCTCTTCATTGCATGCCCCTTGTTGCGAAAAAGAGAAAATACGCGCGAATCCGCAATGCGACTCGCGACGAGGCGGACGTTACAACCGGACTGTTACAGACTCAATAAGGGAATTTCCGAAATGTGACAGAGCGTTGGTTTTTTCCAACTCACTCTTTCGGCCGACTGCGGTAAGCTCAGGCCAGTGTTTTACGAGAGAAGAGCGATATGACGACACGTACTGCAGCATTGTTACTGGTTTTGTCTGCATCACCCTGCTTCGGTGGTGTTTTCTTCGAGTACGAGACGCGCGATTCGACGCAGTCCGGCGGGGAGGCAGACGTCATTCATACGATGGTCGACGGCAACCGCATCAAGATTGACGTCACGGGGCCGCGCGGCGCCGACGCGGACATGATCTACCGCGGCGATCGCAGTGAAATGATCGCGGTCAATCATCCCGAGCAGAACTACGTCGTCATCGACGAGGCCATGATTGCCGAAATCAGTCAGCGTCTCGCCGGAATCGAGGCGGAGATGAAGAAGGCGCTCGAAAACGTCCCGCCCGAGCAGCGTGCAATGATGGAAGAGATGATGCGCCAGCGCATGCCGGCGATGCCCGCAGCACAAGCTATGCCGACGTACACCGTCGTGAAGACGGGCGAGAGCGGCGAGCAGAACGGCTACCCCTGCGACAAGTTCGAGATCCGGCGCGACGGCACGCTGTCACAGACGGTCTGGGTAACGGATCTGGATAACGTCGACGGCGCCAGCGACGCCGTGGCCGCGTTCGAAGACTTCGGGGACTTTATCGCCGAGATCCAGGCCGCGCTGCCCGACTTCGCACAAGAGTCCTCCGTCGGTGGCCATGCGTACGAGCACCTTGACGAGCTGGGCGGGTTTCCGGTCGTGACGATCGATCACGCGGGCGATGGCTCGGTCATTGCCGAGTCGCGGCTACTGAATTCGAAGAGCCAGGCGTTCGAAGCCGGCACTTTCGAGCCACCGGCGAACTACGAGCGCATGCAGCTCATGCGCTGAGCGTGAAGGCGCTTAGCGGCCCTTGAGCTTCTGCGCGGCGCGGTAGCGCGCCTCGGCCTCGGCGAGTTCGGCCTGCGCGCGCGCAAGGTCGGTTTCCTCGGCGATTCCCTCGAGAACCCGCTCGGCTTCCTGCTTGGCGGCAAGCGCCGCGGCTTCGTCGAGCTCTTCACCGCGCAGCGCCGTATCGGCAAGCACCGTGACCTTGTGTGGCTGCACTTCGAGCAGGCCGCCCGTAATGTAGTAGAAGTGCTCGACACCCTCGGTGTCTTCGACGCGGACCTCACCCGGCTTGAGCGCCGTCAACAGCGGCGCGTGGCGAGGCGCAATGCCGACTTCGCCCATCTTCGCGGGCGCGTAGACCATCTGGGCAACCCCGTGATGGATCTCGCCTTCAGCGGAAACGATATCGACGTCGATTGTGGCCATGTTGGTTCCGTTCAGTTGGGTTGGTGGCCCGCCGAAGCGGGCACCGCATTCTTACTGGTACTTTTTCGCGTTCTCGACGGCTTCTTCGATCGTGCCGACCATGTAGAACGCCTGCTCGGGCAGGTGGTCGTAGTCGCCGTTCGCGATGCCGTTGAAGCCGCGGATCGTTTCGGCGAGCGAGACGTACTTGCCCGGCGCGTTCGTGAAGACTTCGGCAACGAAGAACGGCTGTGACAGGAAACGCTGGATCTTGCGAGCGCGGCTCACCGTCAGCTTGTCTTCTTCCGAGAGCTCGTCCATGCCGAGAATCGCGATGATGTCCTGCAGCTCCTTCTGGCGCTGGAGGATCGCCTGCACGTTACGCGCGCAGTTGTAGTGTTCTTCGCCGATCACGAGCGGGTCGAGGATTCGCGACGTCGAGTCGAGCGGGTCAACGGCCGGGTAGATACCAAGCTCGGCGATTTGACGCGACAGTACGAGCGTGGCGTCAAGGTGAGCAAACGTGGTCGCAGGCGACGGATCGGTGAGGTCGTCCGCCGGTACGTAAACGGCCTGGAACGACGTGATCGAGCCGGTCTTGGTCGATGCGATGCGCTCCTGCAGTACACCCATCTCTTCGGCCAGCGTCGGCTGGTAGCCCACGGCCGAAGGCATACGACCGAGCAGCGCCGATACTTCGGTGCCTGCCAGCGTGTAGCGGTAAATGTTGTCGATGAACATGAGGACGTCGCGGCCTTCGTCGCGGAACGCCTCGGCCATCGTCAGGCCCGTCAGCGCGACGCGCAGGCGGTTGCCCGGCGGCTCGTTCATCTGGCCGTAGACGAGTGCAACCTTGTCGATTACGCCGGAGTCGGTCATCTCGTGGTAGAAGTCGTTGCCCTCACGGGTACGCTCACCGACACCTGCAAACACCGAGTAACCACCGTGTTCCTTGGCGATGTTATTAATGAGTTCCATGAGCGTTACGGTCTTGCCAACGCCGGCACCGCCGAACAGGCCGACCTTGCCGCCCTTCGCGATCGGCATGATCAGGTCGATAACCTTAATGCCCGTCTCGAGGAGGTCCGTCGTAGCGGCCTGATCTTCGTAGCTCGGCGCAGGACGGTGAATTGGCAGCTCGGTCTCGGCACCGATGGGGCCCGCGTTGTCGATCGGCGTGCCGAGCACATCCATAATGCGTCCCAGCGTCTTCTCGCCAACGGGCACAGCAATAGGCTGACCCGTATTCGTGACAGGCATTCCGCGCTTCAGGCCTTCCGAGGAACCCATGGCAATCGTACGAACGACGCCGTCGCCGAGCTGCTGCTGCACCTCGAGTGTAATCTCTGATTCGTCGATCTTGAGAGCGTCATAAACCTTGGGAATCTGGCCCGCGGGGAACTCAACGTCCACAACGGCGCCAATAACCTGCACAGTAGTTCCGGTGCTCATCTTTTCTCTTTCCTCATCTCGGGCACGCGCTCGCGCCCAGAAAAATAACCCTGCCGGACTAGCCGGACACGGCGGCCGCGCCGCCCACGATTTCTGAAATTTCCTGCGTGATCGCCGCCTGGCGAGCCTTGTTGTACTGCAGCTGCAGCGTGTCGATGATCTCACCCGCGTTATCGGTCGCCGACTTCATTGCGACCATTTTCGCTGCCATTTCACACGCAAAGTTCTCGACGGCGCCTCGATACACTTGCGACTCGATGTAGCGCATCAGCACGTCGTCGAGCAGCTCGCCCGCATCGGGCTCGTAGATGTAGTCCCAGTGATCGGCCAGCGATTCGTCGCCAAGATCGATATCGCTGACCGGCAGAATCGGCTCCGCCACCGGCTTCTGGCTCATTGCGCTCACAAACTCGTTGTGCAGGAGGTACAGCCGGTCGATGCGCCCTTCCTCGTACGCGTCGAGCATGATCCGGATCGAACCGATCAGGTCATTGACGCTCGGCTGATCGCCAAGGTGCGAGGCCGTGCCAATGACGCTGCCGCCGAACTTCTTGAAGAACTGCACAGCCTTCGCGCCGACGAGCGCGAGGTCGACCTCGATTCCCTGGTCCTTGTAACTGACCATCTGGTTGATCGCGAGCTTGAACAGGTTGCTGTTCAGGCCGCCGCAAAGTCCGCGGTCGGTGGAGATGATGATGAAGCCGACACGCTTCACCTCACGCTCGATCAGGAACGGGTGCTTGTAGTCCGGGTTCGCGTAAGCCAGGTGGCCGATAACGCGGCGAATGCGCTGTGCGTAAGGACGCGATGCATCCATCTGCGCCTGCGCCTTGCGAATCTTCGAGGCGGCAACCTTTTCCATGGCGCTCGTGATCTTCTGCATGTTTTTTACAGATGAGATCTTGGAGCGTATTTCCTTCTCGCCCGGCATAAAGGATCCTAGTCGTGTCGGTTTAGTTTGCTGTCAATCTGTGGTTCGGTTTCAATCAACGCGCGTCAGAACGCGCCTTTCTCTGCGAACGCTTCGCAGATTCCCTTGAGGCTCGCCGCGACGTCGTCGTTGTAGTCGCCAGATTCGTTGATTGACTCGAGCGTCGCCTGATCGTTGGCGCGAGCAAAGTCGTGCAAGGCCGCTTCGTAGTCGACGACCTTTTCGACGGGCACTTCATCGATAAAGCCTTCGTTCACCGCGTACAGCGACAGCGCCATTTCGGCAACAGACAGCGGTGAGTACTGCTTCTGCTTCATTAGCTCGGTCACGCGCGTGCCCCGCTCAAGCTGGGCTCGCGTCGCCGCGTCCAGATCCGATGCGAACTGGGCGAACGCCGCCAGCTCGCGATACTGGGCGAGCGCGAGACGAACACCACCGCCGAGCTTCTTGATGATCTTGGTCTGCGCCGCGCCACCAACACGCGAAACCGACAGGCCGGCGTTGATAGCCGGGCGGATACCCGCGGCGAACAGATCCGACTCGAGGAAGATCTGGCCGTCCGTAATCGAGATCACGTTCGTCGGTACGAAGGCCGATACGTCACCTGCCTGCGTTTCGATGATCGGCAGCGCCGTCAGCGATCCCGTCTGGCCTTTGACTTCGCCCTTCGTCGTCTCTTCGACGTAGTCGGCGTTGACGCGCGCCGCGCGCTCGAGCAGGCGGGAGTGCAGGTAGAAGACGTCGCCCGGGTAAGCCTCACGGCCCGGCGGGCGGCGTAGCAAGAGCGACACCTGGCGATAGGCGACGGCCTGTTTGGACAGGTCATCGTAAATGATCAGGGCGTCTTCGCCGCGATCCATGAAGTACTCGCCCATCGTCGCGCCGGCGTACGGGGCGATGTACTGCATGGCCGGGCTTTCGGCGGCGGCAGCAGCCACGACGATCGTGTGCTCCATCGCGTTCTCTTCTTCGAGCTTGCGTACAACGCCGGCGATCGATGAGGCCTTCTGGCCAACGGCGACGTAGATACATTTAATGCCCGTGCCGCGCTGGTTGATGATCGTATCGATCGCGACGGCCGTCTTGCCCGTCTGGCGGTCGCCGATAATCAGCTCACGCTGGCCACGGCCGATCGGCACCATCGAGTCGATGGCCTTGAGGCCCGTCTGGACAGGCTGGTCGACCGACTGGCGCTCGATGACGCCCGGCGCGATGCGCTCGATCGGCATCGACCCCTCACTCTCGATCGGGCCCTTGCCGTCGATCGGGTTACCGAGTGCGTCGACAACGCGACCGAGGAGACCCCGGCCGGTCGGCACTTCGAGAATGCGTCCGGTCGTCTTGACCGTCGCGCCTTCCGAGATGTGCTTGTAGTCACCGAGGACAACGGCACCGACCGAGTCCTGCTCGAGGTTGAGCGCGAGGCCGAACGTGTTGCCCGGAAACTCGAGCATTTCGCCGTACGCTGCGTCGGTGAGACCGTGAATGCGAACGATGCCGTCTGTAACGGCGATTACGGTGCCGACGTCACGTGCTTCCGAGGTCGCCTCGAAGTTCTCGATGCGTTCTTTAATCAGCTGGCTGATTTCAGAAGCTTTGAGTGCCATGTCTGTATTCCTCTTTAGTTGACCAGTGCGTTGGTCAGGCCTTCGAGCCTTGCGCGCACTGATCCATCAATAACGATATCGCCGGCCCGAATGACGGCGCCGCCGATAAGGTTTTCGTCAATTTGCGTTTCGATGCGAACGTCGCGACCGAGACGGGCTTTGAGCGCCGTCGAGATTTCGGCCTGGCGCTCAGCGCTGATCGGCGTTGCCGACGTCACGGTAACGTCGACCGTGCCTTCGGTCGCCGCTTTGAGCTCCTCGAACTGGTCGGCGATCGCAGGCAGTGCCGCGACGCGATCGTTTTCGAGCAAAAGTTTCAGGACGTTGGTTCCAGCCTGGCTACCCCCGGCAAAGACCGAGCCCTCGCCGACAGCCTTCGCGAACAGTCCCTGCAGGAACTCGAGCCGCTGGGCGTCGGTCAGGGACGGGCTGGCCAGGAAGGCCTCGACCTGCCCGTCGTCGAGCAGCGCCTTGCCCGCGCCGAGCGATTCGGACATTTCGCCGAGCGCGCCGCTGGCATTGGCAACCTCGAAGATGGCCTGAGCGTAGGGCCGGGCGATCGTGTTGTAGTCCGCCATGGGCCTCTAGATCTCCCCGGCCAGCTTGCCGAGGATGTCCTCGTGCGCCGACGCGTCGATCTCACGGTTAAGGATCTTTTCAGCGCCCGCCATCGCGATTGCCGAAACCTGCCCACGCAGCTCTTCGCGTGCACGGTTGGACTCTTGCTCGATCTCGGCCTCTGCCGCAGACAGCTGGCGTTCGCGCTCGCGCTCGCCCGCCGTCTTGCCCTCGGCCACGATCTCGTTGGCGCGAGCGTGCGCCTGGTCGAGAATCTGGGTGGCCTGCTGGCGCGCGTCCGCAACGATCTCATCCGCCTCAGCCTTGGCCTTGTCGAGCTGCTCGGCGCCCTGCTCCGCAGCCGCGAGGCCCTGGGCGATTTTCTCCTGGCGTTCCTCGATGGACGCAAGGAGCGGCGGCCAGATGAATTTCATGCAGAACCAGACGAACACGATCATCGCGATCGTCTGGCCGATGAGTGTAGCGTTGATATCCACTGTTGACTCCTAAGTCGAAAAAGCGGCCACGCCGTTAGCGGGCGCAGCGTCGAACGGTGCTTTTTCTCTTAGCCGCCCGTCGCAGCCTGGAACTGCGCGATGAACGGGTTCGCGAATGCGAAGAACAGTGCAATACCTACACCGATCATGGCGACGGCGTCGAGGAGGGCGACGACGATAAACATCTTCGTCTGCAGCATCGGAGCCAGTTCAGGCTGGCGTGCAGCGCCTTCCAGGAAGCGGCCGCCCAACAGACCCATGCCAATGCCGACGCCGAGGGCGCCGAGGCCGATCAGAAGTGCGACGGCGATGGCCGTCAAGCCAATAACAATATCCATCAGTTTCTCCTAAAGAGGATGTTTTCAAATTTCCCAGGCGAAAAACGCCCGAAATGCCTTAATGCTTTTCTGCTGCCAGGCTTAAATAAACTATGGTCAACATCATGAAAATGAAGGCCTGCAGCGTAATGATCAGTACGTGGAACACGGCCCAGCCAAAGTGCAGCGGCAGCTGCCAGTAGCCTAAAAGCGCGATCAGGATGAAGATCAGCTCGCCCGCGAACAGGTTGCCGAATAGCCGGAGACTTAAGGAAACCGGTTTGGCGAGGAGCGCGACACTTTCGAGCACGAAGTTGAAGGCGATGACGAGCGGCGCGGCGATCAGGCCAATGCCCCTGGTCGGCGGCGCAATCGGGTGCAGCGTCAGTTCACCAATGAAGCCTGTGATGCCCTTGTTCTTGATCGTGTAGAAGATGATCAGGACGAACACCGAGATCGACATTGCAAACGTAATGTTTACGTCGGTTGTCGGCACGACCTTCATATACGGCAGCCCGATCACGTGCTCCGAGAAATACGGGATCCAGTCGACGGGTACGAGGTCCATCAGGTTCATCAGGAAGACCCAGACGAAGATCGTCAGGCCGAGCGGCGCAATCAGGTTCGATTTGCCGTGGAAGGTCTCCTTGACCGAGTTGTCGACGAATTCGACGAGCATCTCGACGAAGGCCTGGAAGCGGCCCGGTTTGCCGGCCGAGGTCTTCTTCGCGACGCCACGGAACAGGAACAGGAAGATCAGGCCCAGTAGCACCGACCAGAACATCGAGTCGACGTTGACGGCCCAGAACTCGCCCGGGCAGGCACCGAGATACCAATCGCCGTCTTTCTTGCAAAGCTGCAGATTCTGGAGGTGATGTGTGATGTAGTCGCCCGAGGTCTGCGGGCCATTCTCACTCGCCATCTGAAATGCTCGTGTCCTTGTATTCTTCTTCGTCGCCCCGCGTCCATGCGCCCAGGAAGACCATGAGCTGCGAGGCGATAAATCCTGTAAAAAGCGGCCAGACCGCAAGCGGTCGGACCTGGGTGGCGACGAGGCTGAAGATCAGCACGGTCAACGCCAGTTTGCCTATCTCTCCGATCCAGGCTGCTCTCAGCAGCGCTTTTGCGCCGGGGTCCCGGCGTGGTGCTGCCAGCCTGAGCGCAAGAAACCCGTTGGGAATCACGCAGGCCAGGCTTCCGAGCAACGCCGAGTAGCCCGCGACGCGACCGCCCAGGGCCCAGAACGCCGCTGCCACGGCCAGCCCGACCGCCGCTTGCCCGAGCAGAACCCTCAGCATGACGTTGATGAAATGCCTCCGGCGCTAAAAACGCCACTTCCCAGGGATCCGGGGAGCGGCGCGGGTCAATGCGATATTTCCATGGCGGGCCTTCGAAAAGGCGTGCGCATTATAGTGTCAGCCCTTTTGCATAGCAACAAAGTTTCGACGAAAGTCGAAGAGGCAAAATTCACGGTTTTTTCCGGGAAAAAACGGGTGTTTCGGAGCCCTGCGCCGGGCCGCCGGGAACGGCTCAGGACATAAGCCAGAGGCCCTCATTCGGCCCCCTCAACTTTTGCCCGGGCCGGCCGATATCTGAGTTGGATATCCCGTTTTCAGTCTTCGACCGACCGGAGTCACCTTATGCTGCTGGCAGCCAGCCAATCCTTGAAGGGCACGCCCGTTCTCAATGACCTCGTCCGCGAAATGAGCTTCGCGGCGAGCTTCTTCTCGACGCCAAAGACGCTCAGGGGACTGCTTGTGGGGCAGTCCCGACGACTCGTGCTCATCGCCGACAAGGATCTGAACGAGGCGACGGTCACCGCGCTAGAGATGGTCAGAAAAGAGATCCCGATGGGTATCCTGCTCGCGGCCGACCGGGCCACGGTCGCCAAGGGCGACCGAGCGAAGCTGCTCGACGACCTGCAGGAGTTCGACAACCTCGAATGGGTCGGCGAAAACCCGCATTTCGATGCCCTGAGGAATTCGGCAACGCGCTGCCGACGCCGCCTGCTCAAGGTCTCGCGCGACGACGTCAATCGCGCGTTCGACGAATTCGAGTTCGTCGTTCGCTACCAGCCGAAGGTCGAGCGATCCAGTGACGAGGAATGGCAGACTCGGGAAGCCGAGGCGCTCGTGCGCTGGAAGCACCCGGAACTGGGGCTCTTGGGCCCGATGGAGTTCCTGCCCGAGGTCGAGGCCTTCGGCATGATGGGCAAACTGACCGAGTTCGTCCTCCGCAAGTCAGCCGCCCAGCTCGCGACCTGGCACCAGCAGGGAATCCAGCTCACGGCCTGCATCAACCTCGCATCGAGTCTGCTGAACGAACCGGCATTGGCCCAGCGCTTCGCGAAAATCGTCCGTGAACTCCGGTTCACGCCCGACAGCTTCACGCTCGAGGTCATCGAGCAGGATCTTTCGAACCCGAACGCTCCGCACGTTAAGACGATCAACGAGCTCCGCGAAGAGGGGTTCCGGCTGTGCCTCGACGACTTCCGGATCGCAGCAGCATCGCTCTCGACCTTCGAGAAGCTGCCGTTCGACGAGATCAAGATTCACGCTGCAGCGCTCAGGCGCGCCCAGAACGATACGACCGCGATGGCCGTACTGGCCGCCGTCACGGGTCTTGCTCACAACCTCGGGATGTCGGTCTGCGCCGAAGGCGTCGAAGACCAGAAGACCTTCGAATTCCTGAAGACGATCGAGTGCGACAAAATGCAGGGCTTCCTGATCTCCGAGGCCGTCATGCCGCACATCATCCGATCCGTCTACTCGACCAAGGACATGGACGTCGGCGACGTCGCCTGACCTCGATCAGGCCGCTATTGCCGGTTCGGCCACTCGCCGAACTGCATTTCGAACTCGATGCCGACGCCAATGTTGCGCTCGCGCTTCTCCTCGATGAAGTCGCGCGGGTATGACAGGCTCGTCAAGAGTTCGATGAAGAACCACTCCCTCAGGATGCGGCGTCGATAGCGAAACTCGACGCCGGTGTCCCTGAGCGGGACCTCGTAGTCGGTTTCACCTGTCGCATAGATACTGTAGGCGAACGCCGAACGGTAGTTCAGATTCTGGTAGGCCGTAAACTGCTGCACCCACTCCATGCCGTCGGATACCTCGTCCTCGACGAGCGAGGTCCAACTCCGGATCATCCAGGTTTCGCTTGCCGCAAAGTCGACCGTATTGGTAATCGAGACCCCGAAGCCGCGGCTGTCCTGCCAGAAGAGTTGCGGCGTCATGCGCCAGAGCCAGCGCTCCGAGACGACGGGGTTCAATTGGTAGCGGGCGCGCGCGTAGGGGTCGAGCGGAGTCGAGAACTTCACGCCCAGGCCGAAATCCCAGCCCCGGCGGAGGCCGCCGGAACGTGAATAGCCGAGGCCAACGAGGAACTCCTCTTCGTCGAAGCTGTTGAAGCGTTCGGGCAGCGTCTGCACCGCTTTGTCATCCGTGCCCTCGATCATGCGATCGGCGTCGCCGCGACCGATCATGAGGCGGGCGCGCTCGCCCAGCGCGGGGAAAGCGATGCGTGCGCGAATCCGGGCACGGAACTTGGTTGCATCGCGCTCGTCCCAGCGCAGACCGGTGCTGACAAAACCCTGGCTTACATTGCCGGCACATTCTACGTCGCTCGTGCCGAAGAGGCCGTCGAACCACCGCGACGTGCCGTAGACAAGCTGGTGGATATAGACCTGGCTCTTATCCAGCAATTTCGTGTCGTCTTGTTCGAACTCGGGGGGTCTGCACTTGAGCTTCGGGAAATCAGCCGGGGCGGGATCTTGGAAGTGCTCGCCGACTTCGCTCCCGGCTTCCGAGGCTACAGCTCTATCGACGACATCGCTTTCGTCGTCGACCGGGACAGACTCCTCACCAGCCGGCCCTGCTTCAATTTCTGCCTCAGCGACCGGCTCATCGATGGCTTCGGTCCCGGCCGCGGGCTGGTTGCCGGCGCAGGCGGCCAGCCCCAGCACCCCAACCAGCGCCAGCGCGGTATTCAGGTGCACAGCCGTTGGGCGAGACCGCGTCATGACCGTATTGTACGCGGGACAGGGCGCAAAAAAGGTGTCAGACCCCTCGTCTTAGAAGGGTGCTGACACTCTATTTGAATCCGTTTGTTGCGTTACTTGATGTGTTCGAGGATGCCGTCGAGCTCGTCGAGGCTGTTGTAGCTGATGACGAGCCGGCCTGCCCCCTTCTTGCTGTGATCGAGGCGGACTTTCGCGCCGAGCTTGTCCGAGATCTCCATCTCGAGGCGGCGCGTGTCGGCGCTCTTCTCATTCGAAGGCGTGGCCGCCTTTTTCGTCGGTCCGGCCAGCATGCGTTTAACGAGTTGCTCGGTAGCGCGCACCGACAGGCCTTTCCTGACGACCTGCCGCGCCGCGTCGTGCTGCTGCACCGGATCGCTGATCCCGAGCAACGCGCGAGCATGGCCCATATCGAGCGAACGGTCCTCGAGCAACGGTTTAACGCGATCGGACAGATCCTCGAGCCTCAAGAGATTGCTGACCGCGGCGCGGGAGCGTCCGACCGCGGTCGCTGCTTCTGCATGAGTCAGGTCGAACTCCTCGATCAAGCGGCCGAGCGCGCGACTCTCTTCGAGCGGATTGAGATTCTCGCGCTGGATGTTCTCGATGAGCGCCATGGCGATGGCATCTTCATCCTCGATTTCCCGGACAATGGCAGGAACAGCTTCGAGGCCAGCAAGCTGGGCGGCGCGCCAGCGCCGTTCACCCGCGATGATCTCGTAGCGGACGGTGCCGCCATCGGCAACGGGCCTGACGACGATCGGCTGGACGATGCCCTGGCTCTTGATCGACGCCGCGAGGTCGGCGAGCGACTCCTGCCGCATGTCGACGCGTGGCTGGTAGGCGCCGCGACGAAGAGCCTCGACGGGAATTTCCTTGAGCGCGCTATCGTCACCAGGCGCACTGGCAGACTCGGCGGCCGCGGCCGGTTCGATCGCCGCGACGTCAGCGGCGGGCTTGGACAACAAGGCGTCGAGTCCGCGCCCCAGTCGTTTTTTGCGTGCAGTCATTTGAGAACTCCGTTCGGCGCCTGGCAGCTCTTAGGCTGCACCCGCCGCCTCGAGCCCGTCCTCGCGGCGCAGGATCTCACCCGCGAGCGCAAGATAGGCGATTGCGCCTCGCGACGAACGGTCGTGCAGCAGCACGGGGCGGCCAAAACTGGGCGCCTCGGCGAGCCGGATATTGCGCGGTACGACCGTGCGAAACACCTTCTTGTCGAAATGCTCGATGAGCTGCATCGAGACTTCGTTGGAGAGGTTGATCCGCGGGTCGAACATCGTTCGCAGTATGCCGTAAACCTCGAGGTCCGGATTTACGGTGTCACGTATCTGTTCGATCGTGCTCAACAGGGCCGACAGACCTTCGAGCGCGTAGTATTCGCACTGCATCGGGATCAGCACGCCGTCGGCTGCGGTCAGCGCATTGACCGTTAGCATGTTGATCGACGGCGGACAGTCGACGAGGATGAAATCGTAGAGGCCGGCCACGGGCGCGAGCGCCTTGCCAAGCCGCATCTCGCGACCGATCAGCTTGAGCAGTTCCACCTCGGCAACCGTGAGGTCCGCATTGCCCGGCATGACCGCGAAGTTGCCTTCGGGCGCCGACACAATCGTGTCGGCCGCGCTGGCATCGCCGAGCAGCACGTCGCAGGACGTAAGCTCCAGGTTCATCTTGTCGATCCCGCAGCCCATCGTCGCATTGCCCTGCGGATCGAGATCGACCAGGAGAACACGACGCTGCGTCGCCGCGAGCGATGCCGCGAGGTTGACGCAGGTGGTTGTCTTGCCAACACCGCCCTTCTGGTTGGCTACTGCCAGGATACGGGTCATGTTTATACGTTTTCCTGTCCGCTCTTATTCGGCGCCATCGTGACAGCGTGCCGGGAGCCTTCTTCGAGGCCCGGTACCGAGAGCGCCTGAACGGAGTATCCCCAATCGTTGAGCGCACCCAGCTCGTCGTCCGGGTAGCGGCCCTTGAGTGCTACGAACACCCCGTCCTCTCCCACGTGGTGTCCGGCAATTGCCGCGAGCGTCGCCAGCTCGGCAACGGCGCGGGCAATCACGGTATCAAAGCGCTCGCCGGGAGCAAAGTCCTCTGCGCGTCCTTTGAAGGCGGTCACATTGTCGAGCGCGAGCGAGCGCACGGCATGGTCCACGAACTGGATCTTCTTGTTGTTGCTGTCGAGCAGGACAAATTCCCGGTCGGGCTCGGCTATCGCGAGCGGCAGGCCCGGGAAGCCAGCGCCTGTGCCGATATCGAGAATGCGCCGGCCCCTCAAGAGGGGCCGGGCAACGAGGCTGTCGAAAAGATGCAGCGCGAGCATGTCCTCGCGATTGCGAATGGCCGTCAGGTTGAACTTCCGGTTCCAGCGTTCGAGCTCATCGAGCA
>JAAUXX010008072.1_pt1 | contig 17355 bp, 9 predicted proteins | sample 7278111 | NCBI WGS metagenome assembly JAAUXX01 (sample SAMN14350116, study PRJNA611818) | marine sediment metagenome | isolation source: surface marine sediment (1.8m) | place: French Polynesia: Moorea | collected 2018-08
CACCGTGATACCCAGAGTTGCCTCGAGGTTCTGTGCTGTTTTTTCTTCACCGAACAGGTCGATGTCGTACAGGTGATTGCGGAAATCCATGTGCAAGGCCACCGTATCCGTGAAGAGGAATCGGTAGCCCGCGCCGTAATTGACGGTGAAGCGGTCATCGCCACCGAAGCGCGTCGAGCCCAGGCCCGCAATGATGTAAAGCTGGGAGTTGTAGGCACGGCCCTCACCCAGGAAAACCTCGCCCGGAAAAATGTTGTAGCCGAGATTCAGGTTGTAGTACGTGAATCTGCGTTCGTCATCCGTGAGAAGTCGCGCATCGCCGGACAGAATCTCGAAGCTCGTCAGGCCGCCCTCGGAAGTACCGGCCGTGCCTTCGACGAAGAAGCCTTCGGTCACGTGGTAAGCAAGGCGCGCCCCATAGACGACGTTGGCACCGAAGTCCTCGATCGACAGGACGCCGATGTAGGCACCCAGCTCGAAGTTCTCGGTGTCGATCCTGGCTTCCTTGATCTTGCGACGCTCGACCTCGGGATCCACGACCTGGCCCGGCGGCTCGGCACTGGGAGGCGGCGCCTCCTTTCGGCCGAACATGCCGCAGCCCGTCAGCATCAGCATTGCTGCGATCAGAAAAAGAACGCGAAACCGACTTTCCATTCCTCAACTTCCTCGTTGTCGTCCCGGCTCGTGAACACCACGTAGCTCTTGTATTCAGCACGGATCAGGAAGCGTCGCGCTGCGTAAACGCGGAACCCTGCTCCGACGTGGCCGATCTGGTCCGTACGGTCTTCGCCCTGCACGATCGTCGACTTTGGCTCGGTGTGAATAACACCGGCCCCCATGGTGAAGAACGGCGAAAAACGCCAGTCCGGAAAGGCTTCGTGGACGACGTTAACACTGCCCATCCAGCCGTTCGAAAAATTCCCCAGAATCTGTGAACCCCATGCCTCGACTGCAACGTTCGGCGTGAGGGAGTACCCGCCATAGAGCGAAACGATGTTCGCGCCGCCGAAGTCACCGGCAAGAACACCCATCTCCCACTTGGCGTTGGTAAAGTCTTCTTTGTCGATGTTCTCGAAGTCGAGCGTGGAGCCGTCATCCTCGAGCGTTAGCTCCATCTGTGCCTTCGGTACCCAGCCTTCCTTGCCGTTCTCCGACCGGACCTTGAACCAGTCGGTCTTTCGGCGAACGATACTGACCGTTTCGCCGCGGTCTACAACAAAAAAGATTGGGTATCCACGACCCGGCCCCGTGTGCATTTCGAGGTACGGGTCGGCAACCGCCACGGTCCGAAGAGCCTTGGCGGCTTGGGCTTGTCCCGGCCAGAACGCCTGTACAAGTGCGACTGCGAAAAGGCTCAACAGCAGCCACCGGGACCTGGGCCCGGCGGTGTCAGTCGAGCGGCGCTTCGTAAGGATTGTTGAAGTACTGGGCACCTAGATCCAACCATTCGGCGAGCATCGCTCGTTCGGTTCTCGTCAAAATGTCGTAATGCAGATCGTTCGGGTCGTCGAAACGATCGAAGAATTGTCCGGACGCGTTGCCGCCCGCCGTGCGCATTGACGGCTGAACGGTGACGGGCCCGAGAATGTCGTTGCCATCTTCGTCCTGGCCGATCACCTGCTGCTGCGGGACCAGGGCGTTGTTCACGAGTTCGACAGCATCATCCTGCGCGAGCAGTTCGCGATAGGAGTTGAACTGCAGGGCTTCGTCAGGAGACGGGCCGTCGGCCAGGTCGAGCTGCCCCGCCGGTACGCGAACCAGGGCGTTGACCTCGTCGAGCGGCGTGTGACAGTTCAAACAGTTGTTGCTGAGCTGGTTGCCATCGGCGTCGAGCACGGGATTGCCCATGTCGTCGAACACGAGACGCGGTTGACTCCACAAGGGGTGAATGTGTCGCTCGTAGTTGAATACGTTGCGGCACTGCGACTGCCAGTCGCGGCGCGGAGGCGTCGTAGCCAGCATCGGGCATACGTCGTTCGTCGGCGAAGGCGTCGCGAGTTCCTGCGGATTGTCGTAGTTGTAGTCGAACGTACCGTTGTTGGCACGAATGACCAGATCTGCGGCCCAGACGTCTTCGTACTTGATCGCCATTGTCGGTTCGATCGCCGAGCAGTCTTCCGCTGTGCAGCTCACGCGTGCCCGGACTTCGGCCATCGTCTCGCCGACTTCACCGATGAACCACTTGGGGTCCGTTCCCGGGAAGCTACCGCCCGTCGTTGTCGCACCGGCGTACGCAGACTCGAAAGCATCGCGGCGTCCATGCGTAATGCCCTGGTTGCCAATGTGGCAGCCCGTGCATTTGAGTTCCTGTCCCGGCACCAGCGAGATCCAGGCGTTGTGTCGCTGCGTGATCCGCTTGCCGTCACCGTCGAGGACGCTGATTGCAAGGGCAATGTTGGCCGGAACCTTCGTCACGACCGAACCGTCAGGCGCAATCTCAGCGTAGCCAACGGTTTCACGCAGACCGTTCGCCTGCGAAACACCGAACGCGACGTCATCGAAGTCGAGCAGGTCTTCGTCGGGCAAAGACACAGGCTTCTCGATGCGGAGGAAGCGAGCCGGTCGATCCGCCGCTGCCGTCAGCGTCGGGTCCGCCAGCAGGTCGACCGGTGCAACGAGTCCGCCATTAAAGTCGTACACATTACGAATGTTCAGTACGGCTTCTCCGTTCTCGCGCAGCAGCGGATCGTAGGGGAAGTCGTTGATGTTGTCGGGAATGCCCGGCGGCTGAGGCCGCGGGTCGGCAGAGACGACTTCAGTGAAAATGAAGCCTTCTTCACCCAGAACCACGGGCAACTGTGTGTTGTCGCGCGGATCGTAGATCCAGAGACCGTACAGCGGCGGTGCGGGGACAAAATTCGCTATGTCGGCCAGACGCTCATCCGTGCACGGATAGATCTCGATTATCTGCGGCGGATCGACGTCCGGATCGAGGTCAGGGTCGACGGCGTCCTGCACGCGGCATTGCGTCCAGCTAACGAGGAGGCGGCCCGTGCCGTCCTGGATCGGGTAGACCGAGCTGTATCGGCCGCCTTCGGAGGGAACGCCCTCAAGCGTGGACACGTCGAGTGACGTACCCGGCTCCTGCGCAGGGCCGGTCATGCCGGGATTGTCCTTGGTCGGCTGAGTGATCTCGACGTAGGTCGGCGTATCGATGACCAGTACGTCGCCGCCGCCTTCTGTGTTCGTGAACGGGCGCACCAGCGTCAGGATTCGGCCGTCTTCGAGTTCGCGAGGCTGCGTAAACTGAATGATCTCGCCGTTGGTACCCGTCGCGTGACTCTCGTTACCGTACAAGAGCTCGAGGTTCGTGCCATCCGGGTTCATGCGATAGAGATTGACGACGTTGTTGCCCGGCGCGTGATCCCAGCGGCTAAAAACGATCTGGCCGTTCGCGAGGATCGACGCATCGAGATCGTGGCTCTGGTTGAACGTGACCTGCTCGATGCCAGAACCGTCCCGGTTGATAACGTGCAGGTTGAATGCTTCTTCGTTGCGATCCTCGTCCATCGCGCCGTAGCCGCTCTTGCCCTCATCGAGCAGAATGGCGCGCGAACGCGTCTGTCGCGTCGAGGAGAAAATAATGCGACCGTCCGGCAGGTACTTGGGCATGATGTCGTGCCCGATCTCGGCCGTCAGGTCCGACGGAATGATGCGGCGAAGCGTGTCGTCTTCGAAGACGTATTCCCAGAGGTTCCAGGTCGGCAGGTCCTCTTCATCGACGTTTTCGTCGAACGGGCCGCGCATGGCGAAAAGCACGGCACTACCGTCGTAGGCAATCTCGACATCGCGAACGGCGCCAAGCTCGCCGAAGGCGCGCTCGGTTACGTTTATCGACTGGGCGCTCGGAGAAGCACGATCGCGAACGAACAGCTCACCGCCGACGTCGAACGTGATCTGCTCTCGATAGTCCTGTTGCTCGAAGGTTCCTTCGTCTTCGTCGATCGGAATCGGCGCGCGCACATAGGCAATCGGGAAATCGAGTACTACAGGGTCGGGCGACTGCCCGTCACCGAGTTGAACGCCCTGGCCACCGCCATCACAGGCGGCAATCAAAACAGCTGCGGAGAGCGCACCGGCAATCAGCCGTGCGTGTGCGAAGGATCCTTCCCTTCTCTGTCGCGATGCCTTGTTCATAACCGCAAACCTCAGGTTCCGTCAGGTAGACTCCGGCAATCGCCGGTGTGGTTAACGGCTTTGGCCAACTCGAAGTTCTCCGTCGCTTCGAGTCGAACAGCCGGGAGCGCACCACCCCACCTTTTGTAAAGTGCAATAGTGGACGCGAGAGAGACGTCGTACCGTTAACGCGATCACAAACCACGTATCGTTCCGGCGTAACACCAAGCGCCACCGCGTACGCGCTTCCGGATTCGGATAGCGTGCCCAAAACGCCTTTAAATTCCGTCCGGGTGCGCGAGTATAAAAGAGCACCTATGGCCGATGTAATGTCGAAAATTCGCGACAGATGGGTGTCACAAAGTGACGCAGTTCACACTCTTACGCGAAGCTCGCTGTCGAACGTCGTGCTCTTCTTCGAACACGTCAGAAGCACTCAAACGGTTCCGACTTTCGTAGACGGTGTATTTCGAACGATGATCTTTTTCGAAAGAAAAAGTCTCGAGCTGCCGCACTCGATTTCCTGGCCGAGTGTTCCGCTTCGACTCGCGTTACGTTGAACGCGGTTGCAAAGAATCGTCGTGCTTCGTTCGTCACCTGTCTCCCTTCGGAGACAGTTGCAGGCATCAATTGAATCAGTAGCTTACGCATCCGGTAGCTGGAAGTTGTACACAAGTGCCGACAGTGACTTGACATATCACTGTTGCGGTAAGCACCTGCACATGCCTCACAATTTATTGATTTATATAATTTTTCTGGAAATTCTGTGACGTGCGTGCAGGACTGGCACAGCACTTGCTTCCTAGTTGATGACCTGCTGCGTTGTATGCCTCGCGGCGTGCCGCAAGCGGTCTTGGACTGTGAATGCATTCACGGCGAAATCGTTAAAGGTTTGGCAGGATGTGAATTCATTAAGTGAGTCAACACTTCGTTTGGCAACACGTTGACTCGAATCAAGTGACATTGGATGTCCGCAGTCTTAAGACGAAGGCGGGTCACACCGGATGGAGATCCGGATGACGTCGTCGATGAATTGTTCGTCGAGACTGAAACTCAAGGACCGGCATGCTCGTTCATCGAGTGCCCGAGTGACAGAGCTTCAGACTCCACAAACCATCGACGCGTCTTGCGGGTCAGTCTCGTAGTGTTTTAGGGACTGGCGATCGTTTGGGACGACAAGTTCGTGAGCAGAATCGTTATGAAAAACATGACATGGACGAAGAATAGTTTTGCCGGCCGAACGGGTGAGAGGAACACGCTGCTGCGATCGCTGATCGCTGGCGTCCTTGCACTCGTCATCGCGGCACCCGCCGTCGCGGGGCCACGTGAACAGGCACGGCGGATACACGACAGGCTCGCCGGCGTTCCGCCTACCGAGGCAGTTCTCGGGCAGATGGAAACCCTGGTCGCTGCGGGAGACGCAAGTGCCGCTGCGGACATCGCAATGGACAACGAGAGCTTTTACAACGTTACGTTGAAGAACTTCGCTGCGCCCTGGACGAATCGCGACCAGTCGGTATTCGTGCCGCTCAATGACTACATCGCTACGGTCATCGGGATGGTGCGCGACGACGTGCCGTTCAACACGCTTCTGTCGGCTGACCTGCAGTACGTCGGCCGTGCGGGCGTTGTCTCGACTGGCCCTGCCGCGAACAACAACAACCACTACGAGTTGCTCGAGGCGAACAACGTCAACCTTCGCGACGATCTCGTATCGGTCACGCAGTCGTCGGTCAACGGGCTGCCGTCCACAGCGACTGCAGGCGTCATGACGTCGCGAGCCGCGGCGCAGGCCTTCTTCATCGCCGGTACGAACCGCGCGATGTTCCGCTTCACCCTGCTCAACCACATGTGTAATGACCTCGAGGCTCTGAAGGATCCGGCGCTTTCGCCCGATCGCATTCGCCAGGACGTCTCGCGGTCTCCGGGCGGTGACAGCCGCCTGTTCCTGAACAACTGCGTCGGCTGCCACACGGGAATGGACCCGATGGCGCAGGCTTTCGCCTACTACAATTACCCGGACGTTGAAGCGGACCAGCCGGGGGCGATCGAGTACACGCCTGGCAACGTCCAGTCGAAGTACTTCAACAACGATCTCAACTTCCCGCAGGGTTTCCGCACCCCGAACGATAGCTGGGAAAACTACTGGCGAATTGGCCAGAACTCGTTCTTAGGCTTCGATCCCGCTCTGCCGGGTCAGGGCACCGGCGCGAAGTCGCTGGGTGACGAGCTCGGCAACTCGTATGCCTTTGCGGCTTGCCAGGTCAAGAAGGTCTTCAAGGCCGTCTGCCTGCGCGAGCCCGAGGACGTCGCCGACCGCACCGCGGTCGACGGCATCGTCAATACGTTCCGCACTACCGGCTACAGCATGAAGCAGGTCTTCGCTGACACCGCCGTTCACTGCATGGGCCAGTAGGGAGACAGGACTATGAATAACGCAACGGAACTCACTATGCAGGGGACACTGCGCTCACTGAGGGGCGTCTCGCTGGCTGCTCTCGCTGGTATCGTGCTTGCCGCCTGCGGCGGCGGTGCGGCAACGGTCGAGAACCCGGCTCCGCCAACCGGTGGCGGCAACAACACCCCTATCTACACGGGCCCGACGGCACGTGACTCTGACGTTCAGCGCTTCCAGAACACGTTCTGGACCGATGTGCGCGAACAGGGTAGCTGCGCCGACTGCCACAACGAATCGACGGGTCAGACGCCTATGTTCGTTCGATTCGACGACGTCAACGCGGCTTATGACGCTTCGCTGCCCGTCGTCGACCTGTCGATGCCGGCGCAGTCGCGTCTCGTCGAGAAGGTCGGCCAGGGCCACAACTGCTGGTCGCCCGACCTTTCCGTTTGTACGTCACTGATGACGCGCTGGATTTCGAACTGGGCCGGCGACATAGCAGGCGGAGGCCGCACGATCACGTTGACGCCGCCGGTATCGAAAGACCCGGGCGCGAGCAAGAACTTCCCGGCCGACTCCTCGGCGTTCGCGACGCTGATCCATCAACCGATCCTCGTCCAGTACTGCTCCGACTGTCACAGCTCGGAAGCGGAAACGCCGCAGCAGCCGCTGATCGGCGATCCCGACGTCGACACGGCTTATGACGGTGCGAGGTCGAAGATCGACCTTGACGATCCGGCTGCGTCGCGCCTCGTCGTGCGCCTGCGCAACGAATTCCATAACTGCTGGGGCGGCAGCTGCCCGAACTCGGCAAACACGATGGAAGCGGCGATCACGCAGTTTGCGAATGGCATCGATCCGACAACGGTCGATCCGTCACTCGTCATCTCGAAAGCGCTGCGTCTCGTTGACGGAACGCTCGCATCGGGTGGCAACCGCTACGAGAACGACCAGATCGCGCTCTGGGAATTCAAGTCGGGTAGCGAAGATCCGAACATCCGCATCGCTGCAGATACGTCGGGCGTCGCGCCGGCACTCGACCTTAATCTGTCGCCGGAAGTCGAATGGTTCGGCGGCTGGGGCATTACGCTCAACGGCGGTAAAGCCCAGGGCTCGACAACGGCCAGTAAGAAACTCTTCGACTTCATTCAGCAGTCGAGCGGCCTGTTCTCGATCGAAGCCTGGGTCATCCCGGCCAACGTTACGCAGGAAATGGCGCGTATCGTGAGCTACTCGGCTGGCCCGGATGCACGCAACTTCACGCTGCAGCAGACGCTGTACGACTACGACTACCGTCTGCGTACGACCGAGACCGGTCTCAACGGCGACCCGGCACTGTCGACGCCGTCGGCCGACGAAGTCCTGCAGGCAACGCTGCAGCACGTCGTCGCGACCTACGACCCGCTCGAGGGCCGCAGGATCTACGTCAACGGCATGCTCGTTTCCAACGTCGACCAGGTCCCCGGTGGCTCTATCGCCGACTGGCAGGACACGTTTGCCTTCGTCCTCGGTAACGAGGCGTCGGGCGACGCACCCTGGGAAGGCACGATTCGCCTCGTTGCCATCCACAACTCGGCGCTGACGCAAGAGCAGGTCACGCAGAACTTCGACGTAGGCGTCGGCGAGAAATTCTTCCTTCTGTTCGACGTCTCGGACGTCCTGCAGGCCGCTCCGCAGTCGTCCTACATCCTCTTCGAGGTGCAGCAGTTCGACTCCTACGCGTACCTGTTCGACACGCCGCACTTCGTCACGCTGGACGGTTCATCGCCGACGGGTATCCCGCTGCGGGGTATGCGCATTGGCCTGAACGGTGCGGAAGCCCCGGTCGGCCAGTCCTACGCGAATCTCAATACGACGCTCGATGCAAACTTGTTCGGAGAGCTCGGCCAGCCGCTGTCGATACTCGGCGCCGTGCTGCCGCTCGAGAAAGGTCCGCAGGAAGACGAGTTCTTCCTGACCTTCGACCTCCTCGGCGACCAGAGCTACGTCCGCATTGAAGCCTCGCCGCTCGTCATCTCGCCGACCGATCTCGACCCACAGTCCGAGATTGGTACGCGTACCTTCGACGAGATCAACGCGACGTTCGCGGCGGTCACGGGCGTCGACGCGAACCAGGTCGACGTCGACATGACCTACCAGGAGCTGCGCCAGTCGCTGCCGGCAGTGGAAGACATCAACACCTTCCTCTCGTCGCACCAGGTGGCCATTGCCCAGCTTGCGATCGAGTACTGCAACGCGCTGATCAACGATACGACCGCACGTGCGAGCTACTTCCCGGGCTTCAACTTCGGGGCAGCTCCGGCGACGGCCTTCGGCGGTGCCAACCGCGACCTGTTCGTGGATCCGCTCATCGCGAATATCATCGGTAACGGCCGCACAGGTCCGCAGATCGCTTCGCAGCCTGCGTTCACGACCGTGTACGACGAACTCGCGGCAGCCGCCGGTGACGGCAATCGCCCGGACAACCTCGTCGATCGTCTGATCGCCGGCGGTTCGAGCACGGAAGCAATATCGAAAGGCGTCTGCGCAGCCACGCTCGGCAGTGCAGCCACGCTGGTTCAGTAAAGCGACAGGACTATCAAGGATTAATCGCTATGGCTAAGAAACGAAACTTCGATGCACCACAGCTCCACGGAGATCATCCGCGTCCTGTCACACGTCGCCAGTTCGTCGCACAGGGCTTCCGGATGGGTGCTGCCTACACGACGGCAGCCAGTCTCGGTGGCCTCATGGGCATGCAGAACGCAAGCGCGGCACTGTCCCCGGATCTCGCGGGTATGTTGCAGGATCCCTGCGAGATCGCGACGAACGGTGCCGGCAAGATCCCGTTCATCTGCTTCGACCTCGCGGGCGGCGCCAACATCGCCAACTCGAACGTGCTCGTCGGCGGAGAAGGCGGCCAGCTCGACTTCCTGTCCACGGGTGGCTACGAGAAGATGGGGCTGCCGGGCGATATGATCCCGAGCCTCAATGATCCGAACGGCGTGCCCTACGCGAACTTCGACCTGGGGCTGGGCTTTCATCTCGACAGCGCGTTCTACCGCGGCATCATGTCCATGGTTTCGCCAACGACCGCTGCCAATATCAACGGCGCGATCATTCCGGCCCGCTCGGACAACGACACGGGCAACAACCCGCACAACCCGATGTACGGTATCGCCCGTGCCGGCGCAGCCGGATCGATCCTGAAGCTCGCGGGGTCGGAAACGACCGACTCAGGCGGCAACTCGATGTTGCCAATGATGCTCTACGATCCCGAGCTTCGTCCGACCAAGGTCGATCGGCCGTCCGACGTGACGAACCTGGTCGACACGGGTGAGCTCGTCGGCATCCTGTCCAAGGACGATGCGACCGCTGTCATGGAGTCGATCTATCGGCTGAGTGAAGCCAAGGTCGGCAACGTCAGCACGGGCGTGACGCAGGACGCGGTTATCAAGCAGGCCGTCAACTGCGGTTACCTGAAGGCCGCCGACATCGCCGACCGCTTCGGCGGCGTGCCGATCGATCCTTCGGAGGATCCGGAGATCGTCGGACCGACCGGAATCTTCACGGACGCCGAGTTCAACGCCGGCGGCCGGGACGGACGCGAGTTCCAGAAGACGGCTTCGATCATGAAGCTCGTCATGAACGGCTACGCCGGCGCTGCAACGATCGAAATGGGTGGCTACGACTATCACGGCGGCGCTCGCGCCGAAGGTGAGGTCAAGGACTTCCGCGCCGGTCGCTGCATGGGGGCTTGCCTCGAGTACGCCGCAATCCGCGGTGTGCCGCTCATGCTGTACGTCTTCTCCGATGGCTCGCTGTCGTCGAACGGAACGATCGACAACTCGGTCGAAGGCCGCGGCAAGGGCGAGTGGTCGTCGGACAACTCGTCGACTGCCGGTTCGTTCTTCCTCGTCTATAACCCGACGCGACGGCCGACCATAATCGGCGCCACGCCGGAACAACAGGCGGTTCACCAGCAGATCGGCTACATGTCGTCTGACGGCTCGGTGCAGCGCGCCGCAACGCCTGCGGCCAACAACGTACCGCAGCTCGTCAACACGTTGATCCTGAACTACATGGCGCTGCACAACGAGACCGGGCTCTTCGGACAGCTGTTCCCGAATAACGGCCTTGGCAATGCCGCCATGCTGGATTCGCTGACGGCATTCACGCCGATCTGTGACGGGACGATCGGCAGCCCGATCTAGGATCCACAGAAGCGGCGCTCTGCCGCATCGCCGCGGACGTCTACCCCGCGTTTCGCGGCGAAACCAATCAAAGGCCGGTCTTCTGACCGGCCTTTTTTTATGCATCAAAGCCGCTTCGGCTTATACTGTCACAAACGAAACTAAAACCCAGGGGATCTCCGTTATGAAACACCTGAACGCCAGCGTGCTGGCGGCTGCCAGTCTCGTCCTCGTCTCAGCCTGCGGTCAGCGCACCGATGTCGCGCCAGAAAGCACGGCAGACAAAGCCCCCGAAGCGCCGCCGCGCTACAGCGCCGACCAGTTCTATACGACAACGAGCTACGGTTTGCCGGATCCCGCCGGTTTCGCGTTCTCTCACGACGGCAAGTCGATCCTGATCCACTCGGACAAAGACGGCATATTCAATGCCTATGCCCTGCCCTTCGCCGGCGGCGATCCCGTCAAGCTGACCGACTCCGAGGACAATGCAATCTTCGCGGAGAGCTACTTCCCGAGCGACAACCGGATTCTCTACACCTACGATCAGGGCGGCAACGAGCTCAACCATGTGCTCGTGCGCGAAGAAGACGGCACGCACCGCGACCTGACGCCTGGCGATGCGCTCAAAGCAAGCTTCGTCTCGTGGATCGACGGCGGTCATCACTTTTTTATCGCGACGACCGAGCGCAACCAGGAGAGCTTCGACCTCTACCGCTACTCGGCCGACGACTACGCTCGCGAGCTCGTGTTCGAAAACCCGGGCTTCCAGCTTTCGGCGGTATCCAGGACAGGCCGCTGGCTCGCGCTCAACAAGCCACGCACGAGTGCGGACTCCGACATATATATCGTCGATCTCGAGTCCGACGCGAAGGAACCCGTTCTGATTACCGAGCACGAGGGCAACATCGCCTACGGCGCGGCCACATTCACACCCGATGAACAGCACCTCGTCTACTCGACGAACGAGCACGGCGAGTTCGGCCAGCACTGGACTTACGACCTCGAGTCCGGCGATAAGGCGCCGCTCGTAACCGCCGACTGGGACGTGATGTACACGGGCTTCTCGAAGACGGGCCGCTACCGCGCCAGCGGCATCAACGTCGATGCGAGCACCGAAGTCATGCTCGTCGACGCCGAGTCGGGTGACGACGTCGCGCTCCCCGAACTGCCGCCCGGCGATCTCGGCAGCCTGCGGTTCTCGATAGACGACAAGCGGCTCGCACTCGTCGTCAACAGTGACGTGTCGCCGTCGGACATCTTCGTCGTCGACATGGAAGCCGGCACGGCCAGGCAGATGACCAATGCGCTCAACCCGACGATCGACCGCAATCACCTCGTGCAAAGCGAAGTCGTGCGTTACGAAAGTTTCGACGGCGTCGAGATCCCGTCGATACTGTACAAGCCCCACGGTGCGTCTGCTGAAAACCCCGTGCCGGCGCTCGTCTGGGTCCATGGCGGACCGGGCGGACAGACTCGCAAGGGCTACAGCGCCACGCGCCAGCACCTGATCAATCACGGCTACGCGATCCTCGGTGCCAACAACCGCGGCTCCTCGGGCTACGGCAAGACCTTCTTCCACATGGACGACCGCCGTCACGGCGAGGAAGATCTGCAAGATATCGTCTACGGCCGCAAGTACCTTGAAACGCTAGACTGGATCGACAAGGACCGCATCGGCGTCATTGGCGGTTCGTACGGCGGCTACATGGTCGCGGCGGCCCTCGCCTTCGAACCTGAAGCATTTGACGTCGGCATAAACATCTTCGGCGTAACCAACTGGGTTCGGACGCTTAAGAGTATTCCGCCATGGTGGGCATCGTTCCGCGAATCGCTGTATGACGAGATGGGCGACCCGGCGACCGACGCCGAACGGCACGAGAAAATCTCGCCGCTGTTCCACGCCGACAACATCGTGCGGCCCCTGCTCGTCATCCAGGGTGCAAACGACCCACGTGTACTGCAGGTAGAGAGCGACGAACTCGTCGCAGCCGTGCAGGCCAACGAGGTCCCCGTGGAGTACGTGCTGTTCCCCGACGAAGGTCACGGCTTCACGAAGAAAGCGAACCGGATTGCGGCGTCGGAAGCCTACGTGCGCTTCCTCGACAACTACCTGAAAGGCGCCGAATAACCCGATCAGGGCCAGGCCTTCTGGCCTGGCCTTCCCGCACCGCATTAGTAAGGACTGCCAATGAATGCTCTCCTCGCACAGCGCCTCGCTGCGACCGCTCTCGTGTTTGCCCTCGCCCTGCCCGCGATGGCCGACGTCGACCCCGAAACCTTCCCGCCTCATCTCAAGGCGCTCGAATGGCGTGAAGTCGGACCGTACCGTGGTGGCCGCTCGGCGGCGGTCGCCGGCATTCCATCCGATCGCGAGACCTATTACATGGGCACAACGGGCGGTGGTGTATGGAAAACGCACAACGGCGGCGTGAGCTGGGCGAACGTGTCGGATGGCTATTTCGGCGGCTCGGTCGGCGCCGTGGCCGTCTCGGAGTGGGACCCGAACGTTGTCTACGCCGGGCTGGGCGAGAAGACCGTGCGCGGTAATGTCTCACCCGGCGACGGCATCTGGAAATCGACGGATGCCGGCGATTCCTGGCGCAAGATTGGCCTCGAAAACACGCAGCATATCTCGCGCATTCGGATCCACCCGAAGAATCCCGATCTCGTTTATGTCGCGGCGATGGGTCACCTCTTCGGGCCCAACGAGGAGCGCGGCGTCTACCGCTCAACCGACGGCGGACAAACCTGGGAGCGCATCCTGTTCGTCAGCTTCGATGCCGGCGCCGTGGACCTCGCAATGGATCCCACGAATCCCCGGATACTCTACGCGAGCTTCTGGCGCGTGCGGAGGACGCCCTACAGCCTCGAAAGCGGCGGCGAGGGCTCGGGACTCTACAAAAGCGTCGACGGCGGCGAGTCCTGGGAGCGTCTGAGCGACAACGAGGGCTTCCCGACCGGGACGCTGGGCATCATCGGCATTAGCGTCTCGCCCACCAACAACAAGAATCTCTATGCCATGGTCGAAGCCGAAGACGGCGGACTGTTCCGCTCCAGGGACGGCGGCGAGACCTGGGCACGGGTCAGCGAGGACCGCAACCTGCGACAGCGCGCGTGGTACTACACGCGCGTCTACGCTGACCCGGCCGACGAGGAATCCGTCTACGTACTCAATGTCCGGTTCCACTACTCGAAGGACGGCGGCAGGAGCTTCGTCGAAATCGACACCCCGCACGGCGACAACCACGATCTCTGGATCGACCCGAACGACGCGCTGAGGATGGTCCAGGCCAACGACGGCGGCGGCAACGTCTCCTACGATCGCGGCGAGACCTGGTCTGCGCAGAGCAACCAGCCGACGGCGCAGATGTATCGCGTGTCGACGGACAACGATTTCCCTTACAGGCTCCTGGGCGGCCAGCAGGACAATTCGGCCGTACGGATACGTTCTCGTTCTGCCTTCAGCAATCGCATTACGACGCGCGACTGGGAGCCGACGGCAGGTGGCGAAAGCGGCCACATCATTGCCAAGCCGGACAACCCGAACATTGTCGTCGGGGGTTCCTATGGCGGCTTCCTGACCGTCGTCAATCATGATACCGGTTCAGTGCGCACGATCGACGTCTGGCCCGATAACCCCATGGGCTGGGGCGCCGCTGACCTCAAGTACCGCTTCCAGTGGAATTTCCCGATCGCCTTTTCGAAACACGATCCGGACGTGTTGTACGTTGCCGCGAATCACCTGTTCCGCAGCGACAATCTCGGTCAGAGCTGGGAAATCGTGAGTCCGGATCTGACGCGCAATGACAAGTCACGCATGGGTCCATCGGGCGGTCCGATAACCAAGGACAACACGAGTGTCGAGTACTACGGGACGATATTCGCTATCGCTGAGTCCGATACCGACCCCAATGTGATCTGGGCCGGGAGCGACGACGGACGCGTGCACGTCACGCGCGACGGCGGCCAGACCTGGAACGACGTCACGCCGCGAAATCTGCCCGAATGGGCGCAGGTCAACGGCCTCGAGGTCGACCCTTTCAATCCCGAAGGGGTCTACCTCGTCGCGACGCGCTACAAGTCGGACGACTTCCGTCCGTACCTGTACAGGACCGACAACTTCGGCCGGAGTTGGTCGCGCATCACCGACGGCATTGCCGACAATCACTTTACGCGGGCGCTACGGGCCGACCCCGAGCGTGAAGGCCTGCTGTACGCGGGCACGGAACGGGGCGTCTACTATTCGCTCGATGACGGCAGCAACTGGGAGCCGCTCCAACTCAACCTGCCCGTCGTCTCGATCACGGATCTTGCGGTCAAGGACGGCAACCTTGTCGCGGCCACCCAGGGACGCGGCTACTGGATACTCGACGACCTGAGCGTGTTGCAACAGCTTGCCGGCGACCGCCGCTCGCCGTCGACTCGCCTCTACGAACCGCAGGCCGGCTATCGCCTGATTGCCGGCGGCTCGCGGGCCGACGCTCCCGGCAACAACGGCACGAACCCGCATCCGGGCGTTAGTCTCTTCTACACGCTCGGCGACGACCTCGCCGAGGACGTCGAACTGACGCTCGAAGTGTTCGAGGCCAACAGTGACGATGCCATCTGGACGTGGACAGAGAAGCCCGCGACCGATGACGGCGAGGACGATAGCAACGGCGATGGCCCGGATACGCGCGTGCTGAGCAGAAACGCAGGGCTGAACCGGCACGTCTGGGATCTTCGCTATCCAGGCATGGAACGCTTCGACGGCCTGATCATGTGGGCCGACATGCGAAACGGCCCGCTCGCCGTGCCCGGCAACTATCGCGCCCGCCTGACCGTCGGCGACGACGTGATGGAAACGGGTTTTGAGGTCCTCAAGGATCCGCGCTCGGCGTCGAGCGTAGACGACCTTAAGGCGCAGTTCGATTTCGTCATCGAGGCGCGCGATCTGTTGTCGCGTACGCACGGCGAGATCAAGCGAATCCGCGCACTGCGTGCGCAGCTCGAGGGTGTCCAGGGACGGCTCGACGAGGACGCCGATTCGCCCTCGCCCCTCGGTAGCGAGATCACGACGACGCTCGAAACGCTGACCGCGGTCGAAGAAGCGCTCTACCAGACGCAGAACCAGAGCCGACAGGATCCGCTTAATTTCCCGATTCGTTTGAACAACAAGCTGACCGCCGTTATGCGCGCCGTTGCAGGCGGCGACTCGCGTCCGACCGACCAGGCACTGGCCGTCAAGACCGAGTTGAGCACGGCGATCGAGTCAGAACTTCTGAAGCTTGAGGACGTGTGGGCGAATCGCGTGCCGGCGATCAATGCAATGATCGACGACGCCGGGATGTCTCTCGTGGAGTTGCCCGAGTCTTGAGCCCCTAGCGCTGAGCGACCTGGCTGGCGTCGTGCTTGAGCTGCATGACCTTGCCGCGGCTTACGTGCAGCAGGTCGCTGATCTTGAGGACGAGTGAGTCTTCGTATTTGTCGAGTCGGCCGTCGGCGAACGCAACGCGCCAGAGCATTGCAATCACCTCGGCTTTCTCGTCTTCGCTTAAGCTATTGTGGAGAAGCTGAGTGAAGTCGTGGAGCGACACGAGATCCTCGGCAACCTCGCTCGCCTCGTTGGCAAGCTGCGTCGCATCCTCGGCCGACAGGCCGAAGTGCAGCTGAACGAGATCGAGCAATGTGGAAAACTCGTCCTCGTCGAACTCGTAGTCGGCGCGCGCCACGTCAGCCATCAGCACGGCTGTCGCAAGCTTGATCGCCTCGGCCCTGCCGGCCGCCTCGTCGGCGCCGTCGGCCTGGAAGGCCTGGCTGATTCTCTCGACTAAAACCCGGATCATGTAACGCGTTCCTGTACTCGGGTCGGCGACGATACCACGACGCCTCCGATTCGGGAACGCGCGTCAAGAGGAGTCAGCCCGGACTGAGGCGAAGCTCGCGAAGACTGGCGCGCTCGACGCGACGCTGCTTCGAGAGCGTGCGGCGCACGGTCCGCTTGGCACGGCGGGCCGACAGGATGATCGCTGCGTGCAGATTCTCGTTGACGGTCTCGACCGTTATCGTCTGCTGCGTGGTCAGGCCAATGCGTACGAGGACAGCCTTGTCCACGCCACCCTTCGGCCCGTTGAGATCCTTCAGAAATACGTCGACGTCGACGATTGAATCTCTGAAGCTGGCGAGCGACCGGGAGAATTGCGAACGCGTCGACCGGTAGATCGCCGAGGTCAGTCTGAACCCATGTGTCTGAACGTTGATATCCATGGCTTTCCTCCTCTTGGAAAATCATGGTAGCGACGCCATACATTCGTTACAATCGAACTTAATCGACCAGACTGACGTATTTTTCGAACTATAGCAGGGAGGCTTCCCGAGCCAGTGAGACACCTGAATTACAACCATTTGCAATACTTCTGGACCGTTGCCCGTGAGGGCAGCATTGCGCGGGCGGCCGAGGTGCTGCACCTGACTCCGCAAACCATCAGCGGACAAATCAAGGTCCTGGAACAGTCGATTGGCCAGCCGCTGTTCGAGCGCGCCGGGCGGCGACTGGCGATGACCGAGACCGGGCGCGTTGTCTACGCCTACGCCGAAGAGATCTTCGCAATCGGCGCAGAGCTGGCGAGCACCGTGCGCAGCAGTCTGCCGAACACGTCGTCCACGCTTGTCATTGGCGTCGTCAGTAGA